>OGJY01001904.1_pt1 | contig 22643 bp, 20 predicted proteins | sample 1572231 | NCBI WGS metagenome assembly OGJY01 (sample SAMEA2582121, study PRJEB24529) | metagenome | biome: Human gut stool | place: China | collected 2011
CTGGAACTGAAGCACTAAGCGTTTCTCCCAAACTGTAAGGCAGGGTTGTTATAAAGGGGGCTGTTGCAAAATAGCCCCAACGAAAAAATGAGATAGACTTCCCCCAAAGGGGTTGCCTATCTCATTTTTTTAGGATGAAGAAAACCACATGAGGGAGGAACGAAAAATGGATCACAGCGCACAGGATGCCCTGCCGCCTACATCAGCGGTTATTGATGCAATCACAGTTGGCGTTATAGGATCCGTTCCCGATCGACAATTTGGCTTTGCACGAAAAGAACGGTGATTTGTATAAAAAAGATTCCATGGATTTAAAAAAGTATGATTCTTTTGCGGACTTTGGCACTCTGCTATGGACGCTGCTGATAAACGGCGCGGTATAGAACAGTGGCATGCTCGGGAGAAGGCAAAAAAGGAGAGCTGAAAGGCACCCCGGAAAGCCCTTCAGAATGAGCATTAAAAGCGATTTTATCAAAATGTTATAACAATATTGCCCCTGTCAGCTGTGTGGGATGAAACCAAAGCTGACAGGGGCATTCTTCAATGTGGAAGATCACTGCTTTCCCGAAGAACGGATTGCAAGTGCGTGCAGCTTCCGGCTCAAATCGGCCAGACACCATGCGATTGCCATACCGCCGGCAATTCCAAGAGCGGCCAGAAAGGTCTGCTCTCCGAAATGCTCTGCAGCAGACAAATCATTGGAGACGACTGCGTTCATGCAGTAGTAGAGGGTGCTTCCGGGAATGAGGGGAATGGCAGCGGTGATGAAGAAAGGCGTAGAGGGTGCATTGCAGCATCGGGCAAGAATTTCGGCATACAGAGCGGCACAGAAACCGGCCAACAGATTGGCAAGAAAGACGCTGTGCAGGGTGTTGGCGGCAAGAAGATAAGCCAGCCATGCCAGAAGTCCGCCTACACCGGCGGCGGGTAAGTAGCGCCGGTTCAGATTGAAGATCAGTCCGAAACCGACCGAACCAAGGGCAGCACTGAGCAACTGCGAAAAAACCTGTATCATGCGGAAATCCCTCCCATCAACCAGATGGCGGCCATTATGCCGAGTGCAAGGGTGGCGGCCATCAGAATGGCTTCCACCAGCCGAAGAGAGCCGGAAATAATGTCCCCAAGTAGGATGTCCCGGATGGAATTTGTCAGCATGATGCCGGGAATCAGCAGCATGATGATGCCAATCAGAACTTTATCGGCATGAAACTGCATCCCAAAGCGGCAGAGCAGCAGAGTGGAGACACCGCTGAGAAAGGATGCTATAAACTGAAATTCTACGCCATTCATACAAAAAGGCGAGAGATAGCGCTCCATCCAGCAAATCAGAACGGCAATGCCGCCGGCCAGCAGGCCGTCCCAGAGATTTCCACCAAAGAAGATGGCAAAACTGGAAGCAGCCAACACACTGCCGGTAAGATGCAGTCTTGGGTCCGGATGCTGTGCCAGAATGGCGTTCAGCTGGCGCTGAAACTCTTCTATGGAAGGAGGTGCTGTGCAGATACGGCGGCTGAGCGCATTGAGCTTTTCCAATGTCAGCAGGTCATTGCTGGCAGCGTGACGCAGGCGGCGGGTCTCGGTCTGCGGCGGCAGCGAGGGCATGGTAAGCGTGACCACGATGCTGGATGTGATCACGAATACATTCACATCTTCTGCCCCATAGGCGATTGCGATCCGGTTCAAAGTGTCCTCAACGCGGAATACTTCTGCGCCGCTGTTTTGTAAAGCTTCGCCCATTCGGACCAGAATGTGGAGAAAATGACTGATCTCGGCCTCTTCCACAGTATCACTCTCTTTTCATCTCGGTTTCCACATTATTATAGCGGGTGGACCGGCAGAACGCAAGACGCTGCAAGGACAGAGAGACTTTTTGACAACTGCATTGTTTACGCGGGCAATGGATCGCCTGGTTCTGAAGAAACGGTTTGCATCCGTTCTGTCACAGCGAAAGACTACGATTGGAGAAGAAAAAATTGAATCCAGTGCAAACGATTTTGCCGAGAATTGCATGAAATATTATAAAAGTATTATTCTTTTATGAATTTTAGCACTCTGCTATTGACACTGCTAATAAACAGTGTTATAACAGTGGCGTGCTCAGGAGAAAGGGGCATGAGGGAACCGCAAGGCTCCCGGGAAGACTCCGCTCCTGATGCACGATCTTGATTTTATGCCCGACCCGAACGCCGGGATTGGAGGGTTGTTTTATGTTTATGCCTGCTGTTTTCCATGAAAATCTGTTCGATGATTTCTTTGATCCGTTCTGGAACGACGGTGCGCTGGAGCGTGCAATGAATCGTGAAGAGCGTGAAGCCTTCGGCAAGCGCGGCGCAAACATGATGAAAACCGATGTGAAGCAGACCGCCGATGGCAACTATGATGTGGCTGTTGACCTGCCCGGCTGCAAGAAGGAAGACGTTCAGATGGAGCTGAGCGACGGCTACCTGACCATTCAGGCCGTCCGCAGCCACTCCAATGACGAGAAGGACAACGATGGCCGTTATCTGCGCCGTGAGACCTTCTCCGGTACCTGTGCCCGCAGCTTCTATGTGGGTGATGCCGTGAAGAAGGAGGACATCCACGCAAAGTTCGAGGATGGCATCCTGCACATCGTGCTGCCCGCACCGCAGCAGCAGAAGGCTCTGCCTGCGAATCCCAATCTCATTGAAATCGAATAACGTTTGTGCATCGGTGTGAGGAACACCGGCGCATAGAACCAGCCCCCGGAGAACCGTAAAAAGCTCTTCGGGGGTTTTTGTGTTCTGACATCTCTACTTGATGGGATGAATTATTTCCGACTTGTCAGCCGGTTGAGCAGCATCACAGCCAGAACAATGACACCAATGACGAGAAGAATGCCGACCATGCCGATGAGCATCATGGGCAGGGTGGTCATCCACGAAGAAAGATGAAGCATAAGTGTACCTCCGTTAAGCCATCAGGGTCAGAATCAGGCCGCCTGCAATGACGGATGCGATCTGCCCCGAAACGTTGACGCTGATGGAGTACATCAGCAGGAAATTCTGGTTATCTTCTTCCAATCCCATCTTGTTGACCACACGGCCGCTCATGGGGAAGGCGGAGATGCCGGCTGCACCGATCATCGGGTTCAGTTTTTTGCCTTCGGGCAGGAACAGGTTCAGCAGCTTTGCAAACAGCACGCCGCCTGCGGTATCAAAAACGAAGGCTACCAGACCCAGTGCAAGGATGAGCAGGGTATCGGGCCGGACAAACTTGTCAGCGGTCATCTGTCCGGCCACGGTCAGGCCCAGCACGATGGTGATGAGGTTTGCCAGCACATTCTGCGCGGTTTCGCTGAGGGCGTTCAGTACGCCGCACTCCCGCAGCAGGTTGCCGAACATCAGAAAACCAACTAGAGCTACGCTGGCAGGAGCTACCATACCGGCAATGATGGTTACCACAATGGGGAACAGGATCTTCGTCAGCTGGCTGACATTGCCCTTTTCATAGGGCATCCGGATGCGGCGGTCCTTCTGGGTGGTCAGCAGTTTAATGACCGGCGGCTGCACGATGGGCACCAGAGCCATGTAACTGTACGCTGCCACCATGATGGCACCAAGGTACTGGGAGTTGAGGGTGTTAGCTACAAAAATGGCGGTGGGACCGTCCGCTGCGCCAATGACAGCGATGGAAGCAGCATCCTTCAGATCAAAGAAGAAGCCTGCCAGAAACAGGGTGAAGAAAATACCAAACTGCGCTGCGGCACCAAAGAGCATGAGCCACGGTTTTTCCAGCAGGGGGCCAAAGTCGATCATAGCACCAATGCCGATGAAAAGCAGCAGGGGAAACAGCTCGTTGGACATGCCTGCTTCAAACAGGGCAGAAATGGGGCCTACGGTATCGCCCTGCGTGATGGCACCGGACAGCGGCAGATTGACCAGAATGGCACCAAAGCCCATGGGTAAAAGCAGGCTCGGCTCCATTTTTTTGGCGATGGCAAGGTAGATGAGCAATGCACCAATGCCCCACATCACCACCATCTGCCAGGTCAGGTTTCCAAAATTGGAAAACAGACTTGCGAATGTGTTCAGAAAGTTCATAGTTTTCTTGCCTCCTATTGTGCTCCGGTACGGTGACAAGAAAAAAGAGACTCCTGCCACAGCACCTTGTCTGTGACAAAAGTCTCAAGCGAACACATGACATCGGGCATTTCTGCCGTGATGACGCTGCCATGCAGCACCCCGCAGACCCTGCGGAGCGCTCTTTACTCCCTTTTATCGGGTCTTATTAAATCAGACTGCGTCTTCGCTGTCAAGAGGTTTTCCGGATTCTTTGCCAAATTTTGCTTCAGCGCTCGAATGTCGTGCTCAGGGTCGTGGCCCAGTGCTGGCCGGGGGCGAGGCAGGCGGCGGCAGCGCGTTCGGTCCAGGCCTGCGGGTCGTTCTCGGCACCGGGCAGGGACTGCCACGGCTCGATGCAGACGAAGCGGACCGGCTTTGCCGGGGCCGACCAGATGAGGGAATACGGGTAGCCCTCGACATTGCAGACGATGTGGCGGCCGGTGTCCTTTTCGTAGATGCCCAGCGTCCTGGTGCGCAGGCCCGCCATGCAGAAGCTGTCGTTGGCGAAGAGGTCGTCCGTGAGCGGGATGGCGGAGACGTTCTTCCACCGGTAGCCGCACCTGCCGGTCAGCAGGCCGTTGGGGTAAGCGTCCAGGATCATCGGGCTTTCGGGCTGGTCGAAGCGGAACTCGTAATCGGTGGTGGTGTGGCTGGCATCAAAGGGGATGCGGAAGGCCGGGTGGTAGCCGATGCCGAAGCGCAGCTCCTCCGCGGCGGTTTCGGGGTTCGCGACCGTCAGGGTGTGGTGGAGGGTCTTTCCCTCCAGCCGGAAGGTGCTGGTGAGGACAAAATCGAAGGGGAAACGCTCGGCCTTGATCGCATCGTCCGAGCGCAGTTCCAGCTCAATGGTATCACCCTCGGCGCGGAGCAGGGTGTGCTCCAGATCCCGTGCAAAGCCGTGCTGGCCGCCCTTGTAGGTCTTGCCGCCATGGGTGAAGGTGCCGCCGGGCAGTTTGCCCGTCCAGGGGAAGAGGATGGGCGCATGACGCTTCCAGACCGCCGGGTCGGCCTGCCAGAGCAGCTCTTCGCCCGCTGCGTTCTTCAGGCTGACGGCCTCCGCGCCAAGGGTGTCCACGGTCAGGGTCAGAAATTCGTTGTGGATGGTTGCCTGCATGATTCGTTCTCCTTTTTCATTGTTATCGGTTGACGATGTGCTCGCCGTTTCCGTCCAGGAAGGTGCGCAGGTTCCGGGTGGTGATGTCCATCAGGTTCTGCAGCGCTTCCTTTGTCGTCCATGCAATGTGCGGGGTGAGGAGGGCGTGGGGCTCCTTCCGGAGCGGGCTGTCCGCCGGGAGGGGTTCGGTGGCAAAGGCGTCGGCCCCGTAAAAGCCCAGCTGCCCGCTGCGGAGCGCCGCCGTGACCGCTGCTTCGTCCACAAGAGCACCGCGCGCGGTGTTCAGCAGGATGGCACCAGGCTTCATCTGCGCCAGCGCCTCCGCACCGATGAGCCCCCGCGTCTGGGGCGTGGCCGGGCAGTGGAGGCTGAGGACGTCGCTCTCCTTCAGCAGGTCGGCAAACGGCACGAACTCCACACCGTCGGCGGCATATTCCGGCCGGACGGTCCGGGTGCAGACGAGCACCCGCATCCCGAATGCTCTGGCGATGCGGGCCGTCTGCCGCCCGATGCTGCCGTAGCCGTAGATGCCGAAGGTCTTGCCGTACAGCTCCATCTGGGGCAGCAGGCCGTAGCCTGCCGGGATGTCCAGCTGCCACAAGCCGTCCTTGACGGCGCGGTCATACCGCTCGGCACACTGGACGATGGCCAGCAGCAGGCTGAAGGTCATCTGCGCCACGCTGTAGGTCGAGTAGCCGGGCACATTCGCCACAGCCACGCCATGGCGGCGGCAGGCGTCCAAGTCCAGATTGTCGGTGCCGGTGGCGATGATGCCCACGAACTTCAGGTTCGGGCACTGGGCCAGGATGGCTTCATCCATCCGGCATTTGTTGAGGAAGACGACCTCGGCATCCCCGATGCGGGGCGCGATCTCCTCGTAGGCCGTGCGGACGTAGCTGGTGGTATCCGGGATGAGGGCCTTGACCCCCGACCAGTCGAGGTCGCCCTCGTGCATGACATAGCGTTCCAGAATGACGGCTTTCATCGCTTCTCCTCCAATTCCACGTCCTCGCGGAGCACCTGCCCGATGGGCTGGGCGATGCACAGGTCTGCGCTTTCGTCCGCCGGGGTAGGCTGCATGTTGATGACGACGAGATGCCTGCCCCGGAAATACCGCAGCAGCCCCGCCGCCGGGTAGACCACCAGGCTGGTGCCGCCCACGATGAGGGTATCGGCCCGGCGGATGGCCTGCACGGCCCCGGAGACGACCTCGTCGTCCAACCCTTCTTCGTATAGCACCACGTCCGGCTTGACGATGCCGCCGCAGTCCGGGCAGCGGGGCACACCGGTGCTGTTAGCGATGAAGTCGATGTCGTAGAACTTGCCGCATCCGGTGCAGTAGTTGCGCAGGGTGCTGCCGTGCAGCTCATAGACCGTTTTGGACCCCGCCGCCTGGTGCAGGCCGTCGATGTTCTGGGTGACGACCGCTTTCAGCCTGCCCTCGCGTTCGAGTTTGGCCAGCCGCAGATGGGCTGCATTGGGCCTTGCCCCTTTCACGATGAGCTTATCGCGGTAAAAACGGTAAAATTCCTCTGGATTTTGTTCCCAGAAGGTGTGGCTCAGGATGGTTTCGGGCGGGTAATCGTATTTCTGATGATACAGCCCGTCCACGCTCCGGAAGTCCGGGATGCCGCTCTCCGTGGAGACGCCCGCACCGCCGAAGAAGACGATGCTGTCGCTCTCCTGGATGATCTTTTCCAGCGCAGGAACCATAACAAAAAACGCCCCTTTCCAGCAGATTTGGTTACACGTCCAGTATAACACAAATCCGGCGGAAAGGAAGCGTTTCTTTTGGTTCTCTGGTTCAGCGGCCGTTCTCGGCAAACAGGGTACCGAGGGCCGCAAAGAGGTCGTGCGGGAGCATCCCGGCTTCGCCGTGCACGGCGGCGGCGCGGTCGGCAGCGGCCCCGTGGAGGTAGACCGCGCAGACGGCGGCCTCAAAGGCAGGCAGCCCGCAGGCCAGCAGGGCGCTGGTCATACCGGCCAGCACATCGCCGCTGCCCCCGCGCGACAGGCCGGGGTTGCCGGTGGGGTTCACCGCGCACCGGCCATCCGGGGCCGCGATGACCGTCTGCGCCCCCTTGAGCACGACCACGGCGTTCCATTCTCTGGCAAACCGCAGGGCGGTGCCCTCCCGGTCGGCGTGGATGGCCGCAGCGGACAGCCCGGTCAGCCGGGCCATCTCACCGGGGTGAGGTGTTAAAATCAATTCACCCATCGGATGAAGCGTTTTTCCAGCTTGCAGCAGGTCGGCGGCGGCGTTCAGGCCGTCGGCGTCCAGCACGGCACTGCCCACAAAACCGGGCAGGAGCGTTTGCACCAGCGTCCGGGTCTCGGCAGCGCGGGCCGCGCTCTGGGCCGTGTAGCCCAGACCCGGCCCCAGCAGAAGGACAGTCGCCTTCTGGCGCTGGATGCGGGGGATGCTCTCCGGCGCGATGCCGCCTTCGGCCCCGGCCTCGCAGGGGCAGAGGCAGCACTCCGGCAGGCGGGCAGACACCGCCGCCAGCACCGGTTCCACGCTGGCCAGCGTGACGATGCCCGCACCGGTGCGCAGAGCGCCCTCCACCGCCAGTGCCGCCGCACCCCGGTAGCTGGCGCTGCCTGCCACGGCCAGCACGGCCCCGAAGGTACCTTTGTGGCTGTCCCGCGGGCGGGGGCGAAGACACGTCCAAACATACGCGGCGTCTGTTTTCATAAGGTTTACACCTCTCCCTGCAAATAGTTCCGGATCTCCTTCTCGACCTCCTGCACTTCCTGATGGAACATGCGGGCCGAGACGCGGAGGGCACCGTGGCCCAGAATGATGATCTGTTCCATGCCGTCGGAGGTGGCCACGCGGACCCGCCGCCCCTTGCCGATCTCGTGGGTGACATGCTCGATGAACATATCCGCCGTCTCGGCCTCCTTGGTGTAGACGACGTGGATGTTGTGGTATTGCTCGATGACGCCGGGGCTGCCCGGCACACGGTAGGCATCGAACACGAGGATGAGCACACACTTTTTGAACCCCTGATAGTTGCACAGGATGTCCATCAGCTTTTTGCGGGCGGCATCAAGGCTCTGTTTGGAGAGCTCGTTCAGCTCATCCCACGCAAAGATGATGTTGTAGCCATCCACCAGCAGGTATTCGGGCGCGATCTCCCACTGCTCGGCGTCAAAATCCGGGCGCTCGGTCTTCCGGGCCGGGCGGAACGCGGCCAGCGGGTCCCGCTTGATGGGGCCATAGGTCTGTTCAAAGATCTTCAGCAGCTCGGCGTCCTCTTCCAGCGTGGCGCGGTAGGCGGCCATCCGGCGGGGCCGGGCAGCGGCCTCTTCCGCCGGGCGGGCGGTCTTGCCCCAGCCGCTGTCCACGTGCATGTGGCTGCGCACCTGTTCCCAGGGCACCACGAACCCGGCCCCATGGGAGCAGAAGACCGAATCCGCCGGGTTGTCGAGGTCATGTTCCGGCTCGTAGCCAATGGCCGCCAGCACCTCGTCGGTGTTGTGGCAGGGGCGGTAGCCGTCCAGCGTCAGACTCAGGTGCCCCCGGCCCCGCGTGTAGCCCACTACGTCCATCGGGTAGCTGCGCATCGTGGAGGCCGGGGCTGTGCCGGTCAGGATGGCCGTCTGGCCATCCTGAGCCGTCTGGGGCGGGTCGAAGCTGCCGCCCATCTGCTGGATGTCGTTCATCGCACGGCCTACATTCTCGGCCGGAAGTTCCAGCCGGAAGGCGTACCACGGCTCCAGCAGCTGCGCTTTGTGGATCTGCGCGGCCATCATCAGGCCCTGCCGCACCGCGCGGTAGGTCGCCTGCCGGAAGTCGCCGCCCTCGGTGTGCTTGAGGTGGGCGCGGCCCGCGATGAGGGTGATCTTCACATCGGTCAGCGGGGCACCGGCCAGCACACCAAGGTGCTGTTTTTCTTCGAGATGGGTCAGCACCAGACGCTGCCAGTTCTTGTCCAGCACCTCTTCGCGGCAGTCGGCCGCAAACTGCATCCCGCTGCCGCGGGGCAGAGGTTCCAGCTTGAGGTGGACTTCGGCATAGTGGCGAAGCGGCTCATAGTGGCCCACGCCCTCGATGGCCTCGGTGATCGTCTCCTTATATAAAATGCCGCCGGGGCCGAAGCACACCTCCAGCCCATAGCGCTCTGCCAGCAGGCTCCGGAGCACCTCCAGCTGGATCTCGCCCATGAGCTGGACGTGGATCTCGCCCAGTGTCTCGTTCCAGACGACGTGGAGCTGGGGTTCCTCTTCTTCCAGCCGGTGGAGCTTGCCGAGAGCTGCGTGGACGTCGGCCCCCTCCGGCAGAAGCACCTGATAGCTCAGCACCGGCTCCAGGACCGGCAGGTCACCGTCCCGCTCTGCGCCCAGACCCTCGCCGGGGCGGGCTTTGGTCAGGCCGGTGACGGCGCAGACCTGCCCCGGCCCGATGCGCTCGGCCAGCGTATACCTGGCACCGGAATAAAGGCGGAGCTGGTTGGCCTTTTCGGCCCAGGGCTCCCCGTCCACTTCGCCGGTGAGCTGGGCCTTGACCTTCAGTTCGCCGCCGGTCACGCGCAGCCAGGTCAGCCGGGCCCCCTGCTCATCCTGCGAGATCTTGAACACCCGTGCGCCGAAAGCTTCCAGCGCGGGAGCCGGGCGGGTGAAGCGGTCCAGCCCGGCCAGAAGTTCGTCCACACCCTCCAGCCGGAGCGCTGCGCCGAACCAGCATGGAAAAACATGCCGCCGGGCGATAGCCGGGAGAATGTCGGCATCGGTCAGTTCCCCTTTGTCGAGGACGGTTTCCATCAGCCGCTCGTCGCAGAGGGCCAGCGCTTCGTCGCGGGCGGACGCATCGGCCCCGAAATCCACAAAGCCGTCCCCCAGCCGATGGTTGAGCTGTTCCAGCAGCGCCTCCCGACCGGGGCCGGGCAGGTCCATCTTATTGAGGAAAACGAAGGTCGGGATGTGATACCGCCGCAGCAGACGCCAGAGCGTTTCGGTGTGGCTCTGGACGCCGTCGGTGCCGCTGATGACCAGCACTGCATAATCGAGCACCTGCAGGGTGCGCTCGGTCTCGGTGGAAAAGTCCACATGGCCGGGGGTATCCAGCAGGGTGAGGTCGGTGTTTCCTGCCGTCAGCAGGGCCTGTTTGGAAAAGATGGTGATGCCGCGCGCCTTTTCCAGCGCGTCGGTGTCGAGAAAGGCGTCCTTGTGGTCCACGCGGCCCAGCTTCCGGATGGCACCGGCGCGGTAGAGCATGGCTTCGGAAAGGGTGGTCTTGCCGGAGTCCACATGGGCGAGGATGCCCACCACCAGCTGCTTGTGCGGGTTTTCCATGGTCTGCACCCTTCCTTATAAAAAGCTGATGCAGAGCGCCACCACCACCAGCGGCACCCCCAGCACCAGATTGGAGAGCATACTGCAATAGGTGCGCTCCTCCGGCTCCAGCTCCTCAAAGGAGACGATCTTCTCGTCGGCATAGTCCATGATGGAGCGGGTGGCATGGAACTTTTTCTGCGGCTTGATCCCCTTGAACTCTTCGAGCAGGTGGTGGATGGTCAGGCCGTCCAGCCGCATATAGTCCACCCACGCCCAGATGAGCAGCACCACGCCGCACAGAAAGCCCGGTGCCTCCCACATGGAGAAGGTTCCATCGCTGACATACCGCTCCCACAGCAGCATCAGCACAGCCACGATGGAAGTGCGGGTCACAGTTTTATATAAGATGGGATGAAGCATATAGCCTTTGTACATCGCGCGTAGTTTTTTCATGGTTTGCTCCTTATTCCGATACAGATCCATTTTATTGTAGCATGTTTTTATGAAAAAAGATAGCAGAATCGTCCATGGTGAAAAAACAGTCCACTTTTTTCTTTGGAAGCCTGCCGCTTCCCGCGGTCCCCCGGCGCTTTGGATTCTTTTGCATTTTTCCGCTGCTGCTTTTCATGCAAAAGCGGCTGTCACCCTTTTGTTTCCAATTTATTGCTTTAATCCGTTGACTTCTTTTCAATACAGTGCTAAAATATTTGGAGTGCGACTTTTGCCCTTCCTGTGCATTTTTTCGTGGAGGACAGGCCACACTCGTTCAGGAATAGGAAAAAACGGCGCAGGCAGACCGCCTGTGCCAGAGATTTGGGAGGATCCATCCATGAGTATCAATTTTGAGTCTCACAAGCTCGACCGCCGCAGCTTCCTCAAGGGCGCAGGCCTGGTCGGCGCAGCTGGGCTGCTGGCTGCCTGCGGCGGCAAGTCCGACAACGGCAGCAGCGCTGCTTCCACCAGCGGTGCCGCAGCCCCCAACACCACCGGCGCCACCCCGCTGAAGGAGTTCATCTCCTTTGAGAGCGGCAACCGGGAGCTGGAAAGCTGGAATATGCTGTACACCCAGAGGGCTGAGGACGCCAACGTGGTCACCAACCTGTGGGACGGCCTGCTGAGCTTCGACTGCTACGGCAAGGTCGTGCCCGCCATCGCTTCCAGCTGGGAGCACAACGACGATTCCACCGTCTGGACCTTCCACCTGCGCGATGACGTCGATTGGGTGGATGTCAACGGCGAGGTGAAGGATCACCTGACCAGCAAGGACTTCCTGGTCGGCTTCGAGTGGGTCATGAACGCCTACAAGAATGAGGCCAACAACACCTCCATGCCCAACGATACCGTCGTGGGCGCTGCCGATTACTACGAGCAGACCAAGGCAGCCGGCGACGCTGCCGCCGACATGACCTATGAGGACATGCTGGCTGCCGGTGTCGGCATCGAGGCTCCCGATGACTACACTCTGGTCTTCACCTGCAAGGATCCCTGCCCGTACTTCGACACCGTGGCGGCTTACAACAGCTTCTACCCCGTCGCTCCCGCCCTGCTCGACGAGCTGGGCATCGAGGGCTTCCGCGGCTGCGACAACACGACCATGTGGTACAATGGCCCGTACGTCGTCGAGGAGTATATCCAGGGCAACACCAAGAGCTATATCCCCAACCCCAGCTACTACGACGCTGCCAACGTCAGCCGCTTTGAGCGCCTGACCATCACCATGATCTCCGACGGCACCATCAGCCTGCAGCTGTACGAGAACCGTGAGCTGGACGAGGTCGATCTGGGCGAGAGCAGCATCGCCACCATCCAGGCCGATCCTTCCAACGTGTTCAACCAGCAGCTGTGCGAGAAGCGCCCCAAGAAGTTCAGCTACTGCTTCATCTTCAACTACGACAAGCGCAAGGCCGACGGCACCGCCGATGAGAACTGGAACAAGGCCATCGCCAACAAGGCATTCCGCCAGTGCTTCTCCAAGGGTCTGGAGCTGTCCAAGTTCTACTCTCGCTACAACCCCATCAACCCGCTGAAGTGCGAGAACGACTTCTTTACCATGAGCGGCCTGTGCTACACCACCGACGGCACCGATTACACCAGCCTGGTCGCTAAGGAGCTGGGTCTGGACGGCGAGAAGTATGATGGCAAGACCATGAAGCGTCTGCGCGCCAACAACGGCGACATCACCGATCTGAAGAAGCAGGCCATGGACGAGCTGAGCGCCATCGGCGTCACCTTCCCGGTGCACTGCTCTTACTATATCCTGGCCGGCTCCACCACCGCTCTGGACAGCGCGACCGTCCTGAAGCAGTGCTTCACCGACAGCTTCGGCGATGATTTCATCGTGCTGGACATCGAGACCTTCGTCTCCTCCACCATGAAGGAGGTCGTGGCACCCAAGCTGCAGAGCTTCGTCCACATGGGCTGGGGCGCTGACTTCGGCGATCCCATCAACTTCCTGACCCAGATCATCGTCCACGACGACAACGCGTACTACAGCTGCAACATGACCAACATCGAGGGCATCGCCAAGAACGGTGCCGCCGATTACCAGAAGGATCTGGTTGCTGCCTACGAGCAGTTCACCGACCTGGTCAACGAGGGCCGCGTCATCGTCAACGACACCGATGCACGCTACGCTGCCTTCGCAAAGGCTGAGGCCTATTTCCTGGAGGAGAATCTGATCTTCCCCACCGTCTACGATGTGACCTGGTGCCTGACCCACGCCAACGAGTACAGCAAGATCAACGCCATGTACGGCCCCTGCAACTACAAGGCTGTCAACTGGGAGACCAGCGAAGAGGCTTACACCACCGAGCAGTACGAGGAGTTCGCCGCTGCTTTCGATGCAGCCACCCAGGCCTGATCGGTTTTTGAGCGCATTCTAAGTTAAGCACTTTTCCCCCGGCGGGAGCTGTTCGCAAAGCGGATGGCTCCCGCTCTTTTATTATGTAAAGTGTTTCGCACCTGTTCGTTTGTGAAGAACAATTTCGGTTGTTTTGTGTTTCAAAAACAGTGTTAAACTTTTTGCATCCTTCGTCAGACAAAAACAAATATATTTCATCGTTTTCCACAGTCTGTCTTTCTTTTTTGAAGAAGTTCCTGTCCATGCTCCATTGACAGCTTATTCTTTTAATGGTATAATAACCATCGTGTTAAGGTTTTGCGGGAGGAGCACAGGCACAGACAGAGGGGTCTGTATCTGCGCTCTTTTGTATTCCTCAGCAGTACAGGAGATGCGAAGCTCCCGCAAAGGAGTGGGAAACAAGCAGGACAACGCGCCCTGCACCATGCACCGAAGCACGGAAAAAATTTTAGGGAGGATAACACAATGAACATCAATCACGAGTCTCATGCAATCAGCCGCCGCAGCTTTCTGAAGGCTTCCGGCGTTGTTGGTGCCGCCGGCATCCTGGCAGCCTGCGGCGGCAGCTCCAGCAGCTCCACCGCTGCTTCTTCCGGCGCAACCAGCGCCCCCAACACCACCGGCGCTACCCCGTTGAAGGAGTTCATCTCCTGGGAGAGCACCAACCGTGAGCTGGAGAGCTGGAACATGCTGTACAGCCAGATGGCTTCCGACATGAATGTCACCACCAACCTGTGGGAGGGCCTGCTGAGCTTTGACTGCTACGGCAAGGCTGTGCCTTCCGTGGCCAAGGAGTGGAGCCACAACGAGGACTCCTCCGTCTGGACCTTCAACCTGCGTGACGATGTCGACTGGGTGGACGTCAACGGCGAGGTCAAGGCTCACCTGACCAGCAAGGACTTCCTCGTGGGTCTGGAGTGGGTGCTGAACGCAGCCAAGAACCAGGCCAACAACACCTCCATGCCCAACGAGACTCTGGTGGGCGCTGCGGACTACTACCAGAAGACCAGCGACATGGGCGACGCTGCTGCCGACCTGACCTACGAAGATATGCTGGCCGCCGGTGTGGGCGTTGAGGCTACCGATGATTACACCCTGGTCTTCACCTGCAAGAATCCCTGCCCGTACTTCGATACCGTGGCTGCTTACACCAGCTTCTACCCCGTCTCTGAGGACCTGATCACCGAGCTGGGCGTCGAGGGCTTCCGTGCCTGCGACTACACCAACATGTGGTACAACGGCCCGTATGTGGTGGAGGAGTTCATCAGCCAGAACACCAAGAGCTACATCCCCAACCCCAACTACTATGGTGCAGACGATGTGTCCCGCTTCGACCGCTTCACCGTTACCATGATCAGCGACGGCACCGTCACCTTCCAGCTGTATCAGAACCGTGAGCTGGACGAGATGGATGTGGGCGAGAGCACCCTGACCACCATCCAGGCCGATCCTTCCAGCGAGTACAATCAGCAGCTGTGCGAGAAGCGCCCCAAGAAGTTCAGCTACCAGATGCACTTCAACTATCAGAAGAACAACGAGGACGGCACCCCCGACGACAACTGGAACAAGGCCATCGCCAACACCGCCTTCCGTCAGTGCTTCTACAAGGGCCTGGAGCTGACCAACTGGTATGCACGTACCAACAAGATCAACCCCCTGAAGTGCGAGAACGACTACTACACCATGCCGGGCGTCTGCTACAACACCAAGGGCGAGGAGTACACCACCCTGGTCGCCAAGGAGATGGGCTTCGACAAGGAGTCTTATGACGGCAAGACCATGATCCGCCTGCGCGCCAACAACGGCGACATCACCGACCTGAAGAAGCAAGCCATGGACGAGCTGAGCGCCATCGGCGTCACCTTCCCCGTCCACGCTGCTTACTACATCATCGCCGGCAACTCCACCGCTCTGGACAGCGCTACCGTGCTGAAGCAGTGCTTCACCAATAGCTTCGGCGATGACTTCATCGTGCTGGATATCAAGACCTACGTTTCTTCCCTCACTCAGGAAGTCCGCAACCCGCAGCTGCAGAGCTTCGTCATCAACGGCTGGGGCGCTGACTTCGGTGACCCCGTCAACTTCGTTGGTCAGGAGATCCTGCACGACGACAACGCTTACTACAGCTGGTACTACTCCAACATCGCCAAGGTCGTCGAGGCCGGCCCCGCTGACTGGCAGAAGGATCTGATCGCTGCTTACGAGGAGTTCACCGATCTGGTCAACACCGCAAAGGCCATCGTCGATGATACCGATGCCCGCTATGCTGCCTTCGCAAAGGCTGAGGCCTGCATGCTGAACAACGTTCTGGACTGCCCCTGCTACTTCGAGGTGGCCTGGACTCTGACCCACGCCAACGAGTACAGCAAGATCAACGCCATGTACGGCCCCTGCAACTACAAGGCTGTCAACTGGGAGACCAGCGAAGAGGCTTACACCACCGAGCAGTACGAGGAGTTCGCTGCTGCATTCGATGCTGCCACCAAGGCCTGAGTTTTTTACCGCACCCCAAAATAAAAGTTAAAGGTTCGATAACATGTTAAAATACACGGTTAAGCGGCTGCTCCAGTCGCTTGTCACAATCTTTTTGATCGCAACAGCCGTCTTTTTGATGATGCGCTGTCTGCCGACGGACTACTACTTCACTGAGGAACAGCTCATGAAGTTCACCGATCAGCAGAAGACCGCTGCTCTGGAAGCAGCCGGCCTGACCGACCCCATCCCCACCCAGCTGATCAAGTTCTACAACGATCTGCTGCATCTGGACTTCGGCACATCCCGCCGCATCCAGAACGGTGCATCGGTGGTCAAGGTCATCGGCAAAAAGTTCGGCGTCTCGATGCGCCTGGGCCTCACCGCCTCCGGCATCTCTCTGGTGCTGGGTGTGCTGATGGGCATTCTGCAGGCCGCATTCAAGGACAAAGTGTTCGACTGGATCGGCACGGCTTACACCGTGTTCGTCAACGCAGTTCCTTCTCTGGTCTCGTATTCGCTGGTCCTGGTCTTCGGCTCCAAGTACCTGGGCTTCCCCACGCTGTACTCCACCCGCAATGTGGGTGCGTCCAGCGTGCTGCCCATCACCTGCCTGTCGCTGGCTTCCATTGCAGGCTATGCCCTGTGGACCCGCCGCTACATGGTCGATGAGCTCACCCGCGACTACATCAAACTGGCGCGTGTCAAGGGCCTGAGCTCCCGCGAGATCATGTTCAAGCACGTGCTGCGCAACGCCATGGTCCCCATGGTGCAGTATATCCCCCAGTCCATCCTGCTGACGGTCGGCGGCTCTCTGCTGATGGAGCGCTTCTTCTCCGTCCCCGGCATGGGCCCCCTGCTGACCGACGCCATCCAGCGTTATGACCTGAACGTCGTGCAGACGCTGGTCATCCTGTATGCCGTTCTGGGCATCGTGGGTGTTTTCCTGGGCGACGTGCTGATGATGGTGGTCGACCCGCGTATTACTCTGACCGGAAAGGAGGAAGCTCGCTGATGGCTAAGGCATCGGATTTTGAGGGCAAGAAGCAGGACGAACTGTTCTACTTCGTCGAATACTCTCCGGAAGAAGCCGAGCGCATCGGCTATTCCAACTATTCCTACTGGGGTTCCGTCATCCAGAACTTCCTCAAGCAGAAGGTCGCTGTCTTCTGCCTGATCCTGTTCCTGGCACTGAGCGCGTTCTCCTTCATCGCACTGGCCATTGGCAAGTACGATTACACCACCCTGATCTCGGATACGAGCAAGGCATTCATCAAGCCGAACAGCGAATACTGGTTCGGCACCGACAACCTTGGCCGTGACTACTGGTGCCAGGTGTGGTACGCCACCCAGATCTCCATCCGTCTGGCTCTGGTCGTTGCCGTTGGCGAGAGCATCGTCGGCGTCATCTTCGGCCTGATCTGGGGCTACGTCCGCAGCCTGGACCGCTTCTTCACGGAGCTGTACAACCTGATCGACAATGTGCCCTATATCATCTATATGACCCTGATCGCCCTGATGGTCGGTCAGAGCTTCTGGATCATGGCCATCTCGATGATCGCCATCAACTGGCTGTCCATGGCGCGCCGTGTCCGCAACATGGTCTTCATGTACCGTGACCGCGAGTACAACCTCGCTTCCCGCTGCCTTGGCACCCCGCTGTGGCGTGTTCTGACCAAGAACATCCTGCCGTATCTGGTCTCTGTCATCATCCTGCGCATGGCGCTTTCCATCCCCGCCACCATCAACCTGGAGTCTACGCTGTCCTACCTGGGCCTGGGCCTGGGCATCGACACCCCGTCTCTGGGCCTGCTCCTGAGCAAGGTGCGCGGCTTCTTCCTGGATTACCCGTACCTGCTAGTCTTCCCTGCATCCATCGTGTCCATCATCTCGATCTCGTTCTACATCATGGGCAACGCTTTGTCGGATGCGGCAGACCCGCGCAACCACGTTTGATAGATTGGAGAGAGAAACGTAAATGGATAGAAAACCGATTATCTCTGCCAAAGACGTGGAGATCACTTTTAGCCTGCGCGGCCGCAAACTGAACGCCATCCGCAAGTGCTCGCTGGATCTGTATGAAGGCGAGACCCTCGCCATCGTCGGCGAGTCCGGCTCCGGCAAGTCCGTGTTCACCAAGACCTTTGTGGGCATGCTGGATGCCAACGGTACCATCACCGGCGGTTCCATCCTGTACGAAGGCCGCGATATGACCAAGTTCACCGAAAAGGACTGGCTTGGCGTCCGCGGTAAGAAGATCGCCATGGTCATGCAGGACCCGATGACCAGCCTGAACCCGCTGAAGAAGATCGGCAAGCAGATCCAGGAGAGCATCGAGCATCACCAGGGCCTGAAAGGCGAAGCCGCCAAGAAGGCCGCCATCGAGATGCTGGGCAAGGTCGGCATCCCCGACCCGGAGCGCCGCTACGAGCAGTATCCGCACGAGTTTTCCGGCGGTATGCGCCAGCGTGTCGTCATCGCCATTGCAGCGGCCTGCCGCCCGCAGATCCTGATCTGCGACGAGCCGACCACCGCACTGGATGTGACCATCCAGGCGCAGATCCTGCAGCTCATCCGCGATCTGCAGAAAGAGCTGGGCATGTCCGTCATCTACATTACCCATGACCTGGGTGTTGTGGCCAACGTGGCAGACCGCGTGGCCGTCATGTATGCCGGCCAGATCGTGGAATACGGCACCGTTCAGGAGATCTTCTACGACGCATGGCATCCCTACACCTGGGCGTTGCTGCAGGCTCTGCCGCAGCTGGGCACCAAGGGCGAGAGCCTGCCCACCGTGGATGGCACTCCCCCGAACCTGTTCAACGAGATCCATGGCGATGCTTTCGCCCCCCGCAACAAACACGCGCTGGCGATCGACTTCGTGGCAGAACCTCCGTTCTTCCAGGTGTCCGAGACCCATGCAGCAAAGACCTGGTATCTGGACCCGCGCGCGCCCAAGATCGAGCGCCCGCACTCCATCCAGAACCTTCGTGAGAAAATGGGAAAGATGGGAGGTTCCAACTTAAATGGCTGAGCGTGAAAAGCTGATTGAGCTGAAAGACCTTCAGATCACCTTTGGCTCTGGCAAAAAGAAATTTGTGGCTGTGGACCATGTCAATTTTGACATCTACAAGGGCGAGACCTTCTCGCTGGTCGGCGAGTCCGGCTCCGGCAAGACCACCATTGGCCGTGCCATCTGCCGCATCAACCCGACCTCCGGCGGCGACATCCTCTTCAAAGGCCAGAAGATCAACGGCAAGATCTCCAAAGAGCTGGACCAGGAGGTCATCCGCAAGATCCAGATGATCTTCCAGGACCCCATGGCATCCCTGAACGAGCGCGCCAAGGTCGAGTACATCGTGGCCGAAGGTCTGCTGAACCACCACCTGTACAAAGACCAGGAGGACCTGCACAATAAGGTCATGGACGCGCTGCACGAAGTCGGCCTGCTGCCGGAGTTCGCTTCCCGCTTCCCGCACGAGTTCTCCGGCGGCCAGCGTCAGCGTATCGGCATCGCACGTGCTCTGGTCATGCAGCCGGAGTTCATCGTGGCCGATGAACCCATCTCGGCTCTGGACGTCTCCATCCGCGCACAGGTTCTGAACCTGCTGAACGAGATGAAGAAGAGCCGCGGTCTGACCTACCTGTTCATCGCACATGACCTGTCGGTCGTCCGGTTCATCTCGGACCGCATCGCCGTCATCAGCAAGGGCCGTATCGTGGAGCTGGCCGAGGCGGAAGAGCTGTTCCTCCATCCGCTGCACCCCTACACCAAAGCCCTGCTGAGCGCCGTTCCCATCCCCGACCCCTCTCTGGAGAAGAACAAGAAGCTGCTTGTTTATGATCCGTCCATCCACGATTACAGCGTGGAGAAGCCGGTCTGGGAAGAGATCGCCAACGGTCACTTCGTCTATGGAAACCAGCGCGAGCTGGAAGGCTACCGCAAGGAGTACGAAAGCCAGCTTTAAGCTGAACCGCTTTCCGGTATTTTAACACAAATGCCCCGCCGTTTGAGGGAGACCTCAGCGGCGGGGTTTTGTGCTGTTATCACCTCTCCGTCATCGCTGCGCGATGCCAACGCTCCTGGCAGGAGAGGCCTTTGCAGGCCGGGTAACCCCTGCTGGACGCTGAAAGTCGTTTTCGATCGAAAACAGAAATGCTCCGCTGTCGAGACCAGCGGCATCTATACGATGCTGTGGATCTTAACAGCGGAGCACTCTATTTTATGAGCTAGACGGAGAGGTTCTTACTCCACGATGATGCTCTTACCGGTCATCTCTGCGGGGACAGGCAGGCCGATATAGGGCAGCATGGTGGGCGCAATGTCGGCCAGGCAGCCGCCCTCGCGCAGCTTCACATCGCCGCAGCCAATGGCCACAAAGGGCACCACATTGGTGGTGTGTGCGGTGAAGGGAGTGCCGTCGGGGTTCTTCATCTTCTCTGCATTGCCGTGATCGGCGGTCAGGAAGGCGCAGCCGCCCGCATCCAGCACAGCGGTGATAACTTCCTTGACGGCAGCGTCCACGGCCTCTACGGCCTTCACAGCGGCCTCAAAGACGCCGGTGTGGCCGACCATGTCGCAGTTGGCGAAGTTCAGGATGATGACATCATACTTGCCGCTCTCGATCCGCTGCTTGCACTCTGCAGCGACCTCCGGAGCGCTCATCTCCGGCTGCAGGTCGTAGGTGGCCACCTTCGGGCTGGGGATGACGCAGCGGTCCTCCCCCGCGTAGGGCGCCTCGACACCGCCGTTGAAGAAGAAGGTGACGTGAGCGTACTTCTCGGTCTCGGCGATGCGCAGCTGGGTCTTACCGTTCTCGGACAGGTACTGGCCCAGCACGTTCTTCAGCTCCACGGGAGGATAGGCGACCTCGCAGTTGGGCATGGTGGCGTCATACTCGGCCATGCAGACGTAGTGGACCTGCTTGCGGCCGCCGCGGCGCTCAAAGCCGGTGAAGGCGTCGTCGCAGAAGATGCGGGTCATCTGGCGGGCACGGTCGGGGCGGAAGTTCATGAAGATGACGGTGTCGCCATCCTGCACACGGCCGCCTTCGCAGGTGACACAGGGCAGAACGAACTCATCGGTCTTGTCGTTGGCATAGGATGCCTCGATCGCCTCTGCAGCGTTGGCATACTGCTCGCCCTCGCCGTAGACAAATGCTGCGTAGGCCTTCTCCTCACGGTCCCAGTTGTTGTCGCGGTCCATGGCGTAGTAACGGCCGGAGACGCTGGCGATCTTGCCGATGCCCAGCTCATCCAGCTTGGCCTGCAGGTCGGCAAGGAAGCCCTTGCCGGAGTGGGGGTCGGTGTCGCGGCCATCGGTGATGCAGTGGAGGTAGACTTCCTTGGCCCCCATCTGCTTTGCCATTTCCAGCACACCGAACCAGTGGTCAGCGTGGCTGTGGACACCGCCGGTACCCACCAGACCCATCAGGTGGATCGCCTTGCCGGCGTCGATGGCAGCCTTCATGTTCTTGACGAGGACGGGGTTCTTGAGCATCTCACCGTCGCGGATGGACTTGGTGATGAGGGTCAGCTGCTGGTAGACGATGCGGCCGGCACCCATATTGGTGTGACCCACCTCAGAGTTGCCCATCTGGCCGTCGGGCAAGCCTACAGCCATGCCGGAAGCTTCGATGGTGGTCATAGGATATTTTGCCATCAGAGAATCAAGGAAAGGCTTCTTGGCTGCAGCCACGGCGTTGCCGTAGGTCTCGTTGGGGGTCCAGCCAAAGCCGTCCATGATGCAGAGCAGAACAGGTTTCTTGGACATAAAATAGGATCTCCTTTGAAAATTCAACAAACAGCGCCCGGCTCCCTGCCGGAAATGCGGCGCAGCCGGGCGCAGAGAGAACGATTTTTACCGCTCAGGGCTTAGCCCTTGGTAGCAGCGTTGACGATGACAGCAAAGTCAGGAGCCTTCAGGGAAGCACCGCCGATGAGGCCGCCGTCCACGTCCTTCTTGCTCAGCAGCTCCTCGCAGTTCTTGGCGTTCATGCTGCCGCCGTACTGGACGGTGGTAGCCTCAGCCACGGCTTCGCCGTAGACCTCGCCGATGACCTTGCGGATCTGAGCACAGACTTCCTCAGCCTGGTCGGCAGTCGCGGTCTTGCCGGTGCCGATGGCCCAGATGGGCTCGTAGGCGATGACGACGTTTGCCATCTGCTCGGCGGTGACATCGCGCAGGGCGATCTTGGTCTGCATCCGGACCAGCTCCTCGGTGACGCCCTCCTCACGCTGCTGCAGGCTCTCGCCCACGCAGATGATGACCTTCAGGCCGGCGTTCAGAGCGGCCAGAGCGCGCTTGTTGACGGTCTGGTCGGTCTCTGCGAAATACTGACGGCGCTCGGAGTGGCCGACGATGACGTACTCGACGCCCAGATCCACCAGCATATCCGCGCTGATCTCGCCGGTGAATGCGCCGGACTTCTCGAAGTGGACGTTCTCAGCACCCACATGGATGTTGGTACCCTTGGTCTTTGCCACAGCAGTGACCAGGTCGGTATAGGGAGTGCAGATGACGACCTCGCAGGATGCGTCCTTGACGGCGGGGATGAGCTCGTCCACCAGAACAGCAGCCTCGGAGGCGGTCTTGTTCATCTTCCAGTTGCCAGCAATAATGGCCTTGCGCTTTGCCTTATCCATGATACGTTCTCCTTACCTTATTTACCTTTATAAATAAAAGATGCGGCGGCGAAACAGCCGCCGCACCGTTCATGATGCTGTGATTATGCGTTCTGGATGACTGCGATGCCGGGCAGCTCCTTGCCCTCCAGGTACTCCAGAGAAGCGCCGCCGCCGGTAGAGATGTGGGTCATCTTGTCGCCCAGGCCCA
>OGJY01001920.1_pt1 | contig 22540 bp, 20 predicted proteins | sample 1572231 | NCBI WGS metagenome assembly OGJY01 (sample SAMEA2582121, study PRJEB24529) | metagenome | biome: Human gut stool | place: China | collected 2011
GGCATCAAAGCCGACATCATCGCCGTAGCCAACCTGCCGGAAGATTACGATTACAGCCAGATCGTTTCCTGGCAGGGACTGCTCGATAGCGTGGCAGTCGGTACCTTCACCCCCTCGATGCCGCTCTGCACGGGTGACGACGGGGCGGGACACGACAATGCCTTCGTGATGTGCGGCTCGACCACCGTCGCTCTGCACAAGGAGAAGGAGGAGACGTTCAACCTCGCCCTTGAACGCCTGACGGCCCGTATCGACATCACCAACGAAGCGTATGTGCAGGGCATGACAGACGACGACCCGAAAGGTGGCTTTCTGCTGACGGGAGTACGTATCCTGCATGCCCGTCCGCAGAGTTATATCATGCCGCAGATGGATTACGTGTCACCCGACGTGGCAACGGTCAGCGACTGGAAAGCAACGCCCGACCAGATACGTCTCGTCAAAGTGGCAGGTGATATCGCCACGGACGTGACCGACGGCACACCCGACGAACAGGCTACAGCCACCTGTCAGCGTATCTGGCATTCGCTCTACACCTACGAGAACCACGAGACGGAGCATGCTCCGACAGGTCTCGAGATCACAGGGAAATTCCGCGGCCTTGCCGTAACGCGCCAGATCCCGTTTGAAGTGACAGAGGCCGACGGCACAACGAAACGGGCTGTCCCCGTGGTACGCAACCATCGTTATCTGGTACGCATCCTCCCCGCCCCGGGACAGACCGACCTCACCTACTCGGTACAGGTAGGCGAATGGAATGCAGTCGATACGATCAACGTGCAACCTAACCAAGATCAGCTGCCGGTAGTGACGAACGTGGCCTGTGCCGAAGCGACCAAAACATTTGGCGGCGACCTGGCAGGGGGTATCATGCCCGACACGCTCGTTGTCCCTGCTGATGGCGGAACACTCACCTTCACTGCCTCCTGCCCCTTCGACACGCGCGTCACCGCCGAGTATTTCTCCCCGGAGGACGGCAACAGCTGGCTGGAAGTAACCGACCGCTCGGAAGCAACCGTAACCAAAGGCGATATCAGCCTGGCACGGGAGTATACGATCACGATCAAGGCAAGCCCCGCCCTGAAAAACGGCCTCGACAAAGATCCCACCTACACCAACGCCTACGTTAACCGCGCTTACCTCTATATTGCCAATGGCGGCAACGGCTCGATGGTCGATACGGTTGTTGTTTATCAAGGAACGGATATTGCGTATGGCAACACACGGTTCGCAGCAGTTACATTGGGAGAAGCGAATGGCAAACCTATTGTTTGGGCACCGGTTAATATAGGGGCGACGGAGCTGACGACGGGGCTGGTGATGGTGCCGGGGGTTTCCGATCCAAATTATGATGAGTCAGTCGTACAAAATGAACTTCAATGTGGTTCTTATTTTCAATGGGGAAGAAAGACACCGTTCAGTTATTCTGCAAGTCGAACAGCAAAGGTAACATCAACTCAATTTAGTAGTGTAGAAGAAGCCGAGAGCAGTACACTCCGTTATTACACAAGGAGTGAGGTATGGCTATCAGGAGGCCTAATTCCGAATTTGTGGAATGCAAAAGATAAAATAACAGGAGCATCAGAAAGCGTAACCGATGTTGAGAAAACAGCCCATGATCCTTGTCCGACCGGATGGCGTATTCCAACAAAGACAGAATTTGAAGCTTTATTAGCAATTGGTATGACGATAGATAATGATAATTCAAAATATTATACTTCTATAAAAAAAGCAAATGCAGAACTAAGAATACCAAAAGGAGGTGGTATAGCCGCTATGCCAGCACTCATGAATCATGAAAGCTTTTGCATGTCTTCAACATTATCATCCACCATTGAGTATATGTGGATTAGCAATAATGTTTCAACCTACATTTTTACTTCATTCTGCGCCCCTATCCGTTGCGTCAAGGAATAGCCTTGCTGTTATAGCTTTGACCTTTCGGTTACTTCAGGGTTAACAGGGAAGTAACATAACGTTCTTTGACATGGTGGGGGATTAAATATAAATGAGGTGAGAAGAAGGTTCTTAATGGAATTTATTATCTTTGTCCTTGTATTTAAAACGTATAGTTATGAAATCAACAGGCGAATATCTGGCTATCCTGCGATCTTTCATGCAGAAACATGCCACGAAATACGGTATCTTATCTATGGGCATTTTCGGTTCGGTAGCACGGGGGGAACAACGCGCAGACAGTGACCTGGATGTTTTTGTCGAACTACGTGAAGCTGATCCTTTTATTATGGGATATATCAGTGATGAACTGGAAACTCTTTGCGGTTGTAAAATCGACCTGTTACGTCTACGACGCGGACTGAATAAACTTTTACTCAAAAGAATCGAACAAGATGGAATACCTGCTTAAAGAAGAAGTTATAAACCGATTGGAACAAATCCTTTAAAATCAACTATACAACAGATAATTCAGGACTTGAAATAACCTATTGCTTTATATCGAATCCCCCGCCATAAATATATATGACGGGGATTTTTTTATCCCGTCGTGAATGTATAACTTATATAAAACGACGAATTATGAAACATTATTTATACCTGTCGGCCTTAATACTGGCCGGCGTTTTCCTCGGAGGTTGTTCGGAGGATGAAATCGGGAAAAAAGATGAAGGCATTGAAGTACCGATCGACGGTGCGCGCCTGCAACTCTCCTTTCGTAACGGCACGACGACACGTGCTATCGGCGAATCGTTTGCCGCGACTGCCGAAGAGAAGATGATCAACAAACTTTCCTTTTATGTCTATCCCGCCAAAGAGGCGGATCAGGAATTTGTTCCTTTCCAGCGTTATGTGTTCGATATGACGGATGTCACCATTGCCGCCCCACTGGAAAAAGACAGTGTGACCATCACGCAGACAGCCGACGGTGAATATACCTGCGACTTTATCCTGCGTGAAGGAGCCGGTTTCGACTGCCGGGTGGTAGCTATTGCCAACGCTTCCGATGCATTCGACGAGACAAACAACCAGAATACCTATGCTAAATTGCAGGAAGCCCTGTTCAACGCATCCGTCATGCCCTCCACACCGTCTACCACCCCGAAGGACGACGGCAACTACGGTCTGATGATGTATGCCGAGAACCACGGGATGATCCGTAAATCGACAACTACCGGCATGAGTTTCCAGATGCAACGCCTGGCAGCCCGCATCGACATCACCAACCGGGCTTTCAATAAAGAAAAGCCGGAAGAGGGTTTCGTGCTCGAAGCTGCCCGCATAGTAAATGCCAAACGGCAGAGCTACGTGATACCGGCCATCGACGAACCGTGGACGCCCCCCTGTCTGACAACCGATTACACCTGGGTAGATAACAGCGGAGAAAAGAAAATCCTCGTTTTTGCACAAACCGGTACGCCCGGTGCCGACGGCATCGACCAGATAGACGACCAGATGACCGCCGGAACCATCGAGCAACGCCTTTGGCACGAACTCTACACCAGCGAGAATGACGACAACAACACAGCGACCTCGACAACGATCGAGATTAAAGGTAAGTTTCGCGATGCCCCGTTCACCCGTGTGATCCCTTTCGTGAATAAGGATAAAACGCCGGTAATGATCGAACGCAACCACCGCTACCTGGTACTGATCAGCCCGGCTCCCGATCAGATGGACGTGACCTTCAATATCCAGGTAGCCGACTGGGATACCGTCGACACCATCAACGTGAAACCGACACAAAAGGTTGTACCGGAACTGGCCGACATCACCTGCAACGGAACAGGCGGCAGCTATACGGCAGACTCCAAAACGATAGAATACCCGGCAACAAGTACGGATGCATCCTTTACCTTCAGCGCTGTCTGTCCGTTCGATACGGATACAAAAGTGATTTACCCGGAAGGGTATGAAGGTGGGGAATGGATAGCGGTACAGCAGGGAGAAGCCACAAGCACAAAAGCCTCCACCGGCTTCAAACGTACCTATACAGTTACCCTGACCGGACAGGAAGCAGCCACCGCCGCCGAACGCTCCGCCTTACTATTGATACGCAACGCCGCCAATGCCACAGCACGCGACACATTGCATATCAAACAAACAGTAACTATAGCACCATAAAAAGGGATCAGATATGAATAAAACAGATCTGATCAAATCCATAGCCGGTAAGACGGGATGCAAAGAGATTGTCTGCCGGCAAATGGTAAAGGCAATGATGGAAACAATGGAGGAAGAACTGGATAAAGGGGAAGGGATCGTCCTGCAGGGCTTCGGTTCTTTCAGGCTCTGGCCGCAAAGCCCACGTATGGGACGGAATCCCCGAACCGGAGCGGCCTGTCCTATTGCCCCCCGTATAAGTGTCAGGTTCAAGGCCGGCAAGGACTTGCTGAAAAAGCTGAATAAATAACAAAAAGAGGCTGTTTTTGCAGCCTCTTTTCATTTATCCTCTTACAATCTCTTCTTTATCCTTATCCCAATACATTGTACGTCCTTCCAGATAAGCATGTGTTCCCATGTGGGCGGTCATGGCCTCCTGGAATGCGGCATCGATGTTGCAACTCGGCTGCTTGTTCTGACGGATACATTCCAGCCATTCGCGGATATGCAGGTGGGTCGTATCGTAACGCTTACCGCTTACATAGGTATAGAGCAAACCGCGCTGTGCGAAATACAACTCGGTAGGCGACGTGATGGCATCCACCGTGCTCTGTCCGGGAACATACGTATAGAACGGTTCGTTCGGTTTGATGATGCCCTTGTCGATCTTTTCCTTATAGATCTCGGATGCCGGATCCGCTTTCAGGGTAATCGTATTGGACAATTCCATCTGTGCATCGTGCCCCATGATCACCTTACCGCGCGGACGGTTGCTGGCCAACGTGGCACTGTAGAGCATCGTCATATCCTTATCCGGAAACTCGAACGTCGTTTGCAGTACATCCGGCACCGTACGTCCGTCCTTGAAATAATAGACACCACCGGAAGAGGTAGCCGAATGGGGAATGCCTACATCAAATATCTGGTTGATCGCATCATACTCATGTGTCAGCAAGTCGCCGCTAAGTCCGGTACTGTAATCCCACCAGCAGCGCCAGCGGAAGAAGCGTTCGAGGCTGAATTTATCGCGGGGATCAGGGCCGATATAACGTTGCAGGTTGTTGGATGTCATATAGTCGGTATATTCCTTGATCCGTTCTTCCGGCCCCTCGAACTGTTTCCAGTCGATCGTTTCAGGAGAAGCGCCGTCGATCAGCGGATAGACCCAGGCACCGTTGGGGTCGTTGCGGTTGGTACACACCTCGATCAACGATACTTTACCGATCAGGCCTTTATCGATGATCTCCTTGGCACGGATATAACTGTCGGTCTGGCGTCCCTGGTGGCCCAGCTGGAATACGATACCGGTTTCTTTTACTACTTCGCGCACCTTATAGGTTTCGGGCACCGTCCATGACAGCGGTTTCTCTACATAGACATGTTTTCCGGCTTTAGCCGCTTCCATCGCCATCGTACTGTGCCAATGGTCGGGAGTAGCAATGATAACCGCATCAATATCGTCAGCCGCCAGCAATTCCTTATAGGTTCTGTACCGTTTCGGCGCTTTACCGAACGTGCCGTTCGATCCTTCACGGTGGATATTGGAGGCGGCCAGTACGGCTGCTTCGCCATACACATCAAAGATATCGCATACGCCAGTCACTTCGATATTCAGATCGTCCTGTTGCAGGAACTGTTCGTAACGCTTGTCTTTGCTATCGTTCTTTGCCCCTTCGATCAGTCCGTCGATCCAGGAAGGTTCGGCGAAACCGGCCGCACGCATCAACTGTTTGCCACGGATACCGAAGCCGATCATCCCGATACGTATCTTTTTACCGTCCGGTTGTGCCGGGATCATGTAATGTTCTTTATTGAAGTGGAACGAACTACCCAGGCTTTTCGTCCTTTTATCGTATTGTTGTTTCTTATAAACGCCAAAGCCCAGTGCACCCAGCACAGGAATTGTAGCAAGAGCCTTCAGGGCATTGCGCCGGCCTTCGGATTGGGGCGCCTGATTTTCTTTCGGGGTATTGTTGTTATTTTCTGCCTGCATGATATTACATTAGTTTAAGTTTAGACAATAAGGGGATCGCTTTCTTCAGGTAACGATCCAGCCCGATAATATGCGAGGTGGGGAAAGCGATAAGCACGGCCAGTGCCGCCATTTCCACCAGGTTCTTGTCTATCCACAGATAAGATCCTTCGAACGGCATCATATACTGTGCACCGATAAACGAAGGATGGGAAAGGTAATAAAACGCAAGCAATATTATTGCCCCGATAGAAGAGAGTTTGCTGAAAGCACCTGTTATCAGTCCGAGACCGATCAACAACAGCGCCCATTCATTCAACGCATTCACCATGTTCATCATAGCCGGATCGCTAGCCAATCCGGAAAAAAAGTCAGACATAAACCCTTTGGAATCCATCAGATAAGGCAAAGAAGTCCATTTCGGATTCAATATCTTTACCAATCCCTCATAGGCAAAATGCCAGCCAATAAATAACCGTAGTACAACCATCGCGGTCAACTGCGCAGAAGTGTAAGAATCTTTCTGTTTCATTTCATGTATTTGATTTAACGGTCACAAATATAGAAATAAAATCCGTCGATCGGAGACTTTGAAATACGTATGATGCTAAAACTTATGGCATTTAACCAATATTTTGTCTCCGTTAACTAAGGTAGTTGCAAAAAGGTATACTTTTCCTCCGTCCGCTATCTTTGTGCGCTTACGTAGTTCTTCCACCGGCAACGGAAAGTTCCGAACAGTTATATTGGCTTGCGGGATCGCTTTGGCCAGATTTTTACACAGCTTACCGGTAAAGGGATATACCTCTTCCACCACAAAACTTCTTCCGGGAAAAGTTTCCTGCTTTACATCAGACGTATAAAGATGGCTGCTTACATGCAGTTTCTCCAGACCGAAAGCGGTGGCCACACTCTTAAAAGCACCGGCTTTCAATAAAGAGACGTTAGGCTCATAGAGATACTCCTTCACCTGTCCGCTTAAACGTAAGTCCTCATCGCGTTCATCCAGCAAAGTAAAGGTGAACGATTCTTCCTCGCCGGAACCAGTATAATTGATACAGTGGATTATCGGAGTTTCCACGTTTGTTTCCCGCTCTACCACAAAAAGTAACTCTTTACATTCGTTTTTTACCGACAACACATGTACTTCGGTTGTTCCGGATAACAGATCGAGTGTCAACCGGATATCGGCCATCGGCGACAACTTGGCTATGACTTTGGGAGCATGACGGAACAGTTCCGGCAAAAGAGCAGGCAGATCCGGTTCGCAATCCGATAAGGCAAAAACACGCTTATTCCCTTCGCCACGCCGGGCCGGGTCGATATAAAAGGCATCGACCTCCGGTAATTGGGTAGCCAGTGACGTGCTATCCCCTTCTATAATAGTGATATTATCGGCTCCGAGCACGGAGAAATTGTTGCGAGCCGCTTCACAATAGGCCGGAAAACGTTCTATATAGGTGACATGGCGGGCTTTGCGGGAAAAGTAATAACTGTCGATCCCCAGGCCTCCGGTCAGGTCACATAAAGTGTCTCCTTCTTTTACCAACCGTTGTTTATATAAAGCGGTTTGTTCGGACGAACATTGTTCCGCCGATATCTTGGAGGGAAAGAGCAGGGCATCATTCATATACCACAGAGGTAGCTTCTCCCTGATTTGTCGGCGGGCAGCGATCTGCTCGACCGCAAAAGGAATATCTACCGATGGATAACGGGATGCACTCAACAGCAGACGCGTCAGATCATCGCCTGCATGTTCTTTCACAAATAGCCTGAATTCGTCTGTCTGTATCATGCGGCAAAGATAAGAAGAAATCGGCAGGGATTCCGGCTGAGTAATATTTTTCAAAAAAAAGTATCAAATCATTTGCAGTTTGTAAGAGAATATCTATATTTGCTGCCGTAATAATAAAAAAACAGTCATGAGAACATTTATAGTAAATACATTTTGGTGGTGGCGCTCTTTACTCCTCAAACGGTCGTAAGGAACGCAGTCCTGTGTATATACTAAAGATATCATAGAAAGGCCTGTCGCACTTGCGACAGGCCTTTTTTCTTTTTCAAACAAACGGAATACAACTAAATAATATAGCAAAAAGATGAAAACGTATCAAGTTGACAAAAATGGTTACTACGGTGAGTTCGGCGGGGCATACATCCCTGAGATTCTTCACCAGTGTGTGGAAAATTTACAAAACACGTATCTGGATGTACTGGAAAGTGAAAGCTTCAAACAGGAATTCAACCAGTTATTGCGTGATTATGTAGGCCGCCCCTCTCCTCTTTACCCGGCGAAACGGTTAAGTGAAAAGTACGGGTGCAAGATCTACCTGAAACGGGAGGACCTGAACCATACCGGCGCTCATAAGATCAACAACACGATCGGGCAGATCCTACTGGCACGCCGCATGGGTAAAACACGTATTATTGCAGAAACAGGTGCCGGACAACATGGCGTTGCCTCCGCAACCGTCTGTGCATTAATGAATATGGAATGTATCGTTTATATGGGTAAAACCGACCTGGAACGCCAACATGCCAATGTACAAAAAATGGAGATGCTCGGCGCCACAGTCATCCCTGTCACCTCCGGCAATATGACGCTGAAAGATGCGACGAACGAGGCTATCCGCGACTGGTGTTGTCATCCTTCCGATACCTATTATATCATCGGCTCGACCGTAGGCCCCCATCCTTATCCGGATATGGTTGCCCGCCTGCAATCGGTTATCAGCGAAGAAATAAAGAAACAGCTTCTGGAACAGGAAGGACGCGAAAACCCGGACTATCTGATCGCCTGTGTCGGCGGTGGCAGCAATGCAGCCGGTACGATCTATCATTTCATCGACGATGAACGGGTGAAGATCGTCTTGGCAGAAGCCGGAGGAAAAGGTATCTGCTCGGGTATGAGTGCCGCTACCATCCAACTGGGCAAGAAAGGAATCATCCACGGAGCCCGTACGCTGGTGATGCAAAATGAAGACGGACAGATTGAAGAACCTTACTCGATCTCCGCCGGACTGGATTATCCGGGCATCGGCCCGATCCATGCCAACCTTTCCGTTTCCCACCGGGCCTCTATCCTGGCCGTCAACGATGATGAAGCTATGGAAGCCGCTTTCGAACTGACCCGCCTGGAAGGGATCATTCCGGCACTGGAAAGCGCACATGCCCTGGGAGCACTCTCCAAAGTGAACTTCAAACCGGAAGATGTAGTTGTACTGACTGTCTCCGGCCGTGGAGATAAAGATATGGATATCTATATTGAATACAAAAACAAAAAGTAACCGATGAAAAACTATCACTTCAAAACTATAAGCAAACAGGTATTGGGCGACCTGCATACCCCTGTAAGTATTTACCTGAAGGTACGTGATATTTACCCCGAATCAGCACTACTGGAAAGTTCGGATTTCCACGGGAATGAGAACAGTCTTTCGTTTATTGCCCTTTGCCCGCTGGCAAGCATCGGTATCAATAACGGCGAATGTACGGCAACCTTCCCCGACGGGCAGAGCGAAATAACTCCGTTGACCGAAAGTTATAACGTTGCCGATGCGATGAATGCTTTCCTGAGCCGTTACAGCATAGAAGGAACAGATAAGAAAGTATGCGGCCTGTTCGGTTACACCGCTTTCGATGCCGTTCGTTACTTCGAGAACATCCCGGTCATGGAAGCCCATCACGAGGAGAACGATGCTCCCGATATGCTATACATATTATATAAGTACATCCTCGTATTCAATCATTTCAAGAACGAACTGACATTGGTCGAGCTATTACAGGACGGAGAGAAAAGTAACCTGCAGGAGATAGAGACACTGATCGAGAACCGTAACTATGCTTCCTATAACTTCCAGACAGCCGGCCCGGAAACTTCCCCTATCACCGGTGAAGAATATAAAGCGATGGTACGCGAAGGCATCAAACACTGCCTGCGTGGCGATGTTTTCCAGATCGTACTGAGCCGCCGCTTCGAGCAACCGTTCAAAGGAGACGACTTTAAAGTGTACCGTGCCTTAAGAAGCGTCAACCCTTCCCCCTATCTGTTCTACTTCGATTTCGGCGGCTTCCGTATCTTCGGATCTTCTCCGGAGACACACTGCAAAGTGGCGGAAGGCCACGCAAGTATCGACCCGATTGCCGGAACAGCATTCCGCACAGGAAACGTAGCACTGGACAAACAACGTACCGAAGCCTTGCTGGCCGACCCGAAAGAGAATGCCGAACACGTCATGCTGGTAGACCTTGCCCGCAACGACCTGAGCCGCAATGCCCACAACGTACAGGTCGACTTCTATAAGGAAGTACAATATTACAGTCATGTGATCCATCTCGTATCTCGTGTGAGCGGCGAGGTAAACAGCGACAGCAATCCTGTTAAGACTTATATCGATACATTCCCTGCCGGAACACTGAGCGGTGCCCCGAAAGTACGCGCCATGCAGTTGATCACCGACCTGGAGAAACATAACCGCGGAGCTTATGGCGGCTGTATCGGGTTTATCGGCCTGGATGGCGATCTGAATCAGGCGATTACCATCCGCACATTCGTAAGCCGCGGCAATGTACTGTATTACCAGGCAGGTGCCGGTATCGTTGCCAAGAGCAATGACGAACGCGAACTTCAGGAAGTTAATAACAAGCTGGGCGCTTTAAAGAAAGCGATCGACCTGGCAGAAAAGCTAAAGAATTAAGAGTATGAGCAAGATATTATTATTCGACAATTACGACTCCTTCACCTACAATTTATTACACATCCTGAAGGAACTGGGCGCAGATGTAGAAGTGCACCGCAACGACAAAATATCACTGGAAGAAGTAGACCGCTTCGACAAAATATTGCTTTCCCCGGGCCCCGGTATTCCTGAAGAAGCAGGCATCCTGCTCCCCTTGATCTGCCGGTATGCCCCGACTAAAAGCATCCTGGGAGTCTGCCTGGGCGAACAGGCGATAGGTGAAGCATTCGGAGCGTCGCTGATTAACCTGACAGACGTTCATCACGGTGTATGTTCCGATATCCGGGTAACAGCGAAAGAACCTTTATTTGCCGGACTTGAGGCGGGTTTCCGTGCCGGACGTTACCACTCATGGGCCGTGTCGCGCGACAACTTCCCCGACTGCCTGGAAATAACTGCCGAAGACATGGAAGAAAAGCAGATCATGGCTTTGCGTCATCGCACCTATGACGTCAGGGGTATTCAGTTCCACCCGGAATCGGTACTGACTCCGAAGGGAAAGATTATTATTGAAAACTGGTTAAAAGCATAACACGATGAAAGATATATTATACAGATTATTCGAACATCAATACCTGGGACGGGATGAAGCCCGCCAGATACTTCAACGGATGGCAGCCGGAGAATATAACGACTCGCAGATAGCCAGTCTGATCACGGTATTCCTGATGCGTAACATTTCCGTAGAAGAGTTATCCGGTTTCCGTGAAGCCCTGCTCGAAATGCGCGTCCCGGTCGACCTGACTGATTATAAGCCGATCGATATCGTAGGAACAGGCGGTGACGGTAAAAACACATTCAACATCAGTACCGCGTCCTGCTTCGTGGTTGCCGGTGCCGGTTATAACGTAGTGAAGCACGGTAACTATGGGGCAACCTCCGTAAGCGGTGCCAGCAATGTGATGGAACAGCATGGAGTAAAGTTCACGAACAGTATCGATAAACTGCGCGAGTCGATGGAAGCCTGCCACATCGCTTACCTGCATGCCCCTTTGTTCAATCCGGCACTGAAAGCAGTCGCTCCGGTACGTAAAAGCCTGGGGGTACGCAGCTTCTTCAATATGCTCGGCCCGTTGGTAAATCCGGTGATGCCGGCCTATCAGTTGCTGGGCGTATATAACCTGCCGTTACTCCGCCTGTATAGTTACACGTATCAGGAGAGCGGAACCCGCTTTGCGGTAGTCCACAGCCTGGACGGGTTCGATGAGATATCGCTGACTACCGAGTTTAAGGTAGCCATGCCAGAGAAAGAGAAGTTATACACACCGGAAATGCTGGGTTTTGCCCGTTGCACGGAAGCGGATCTCGACGGCGGACAAACCGTAGAAGATGCCGCCCATATTTTCGACAGCGTTATGAAGAACACGGCAACCCCGGCACAGAAAAACTGCGTGATCGCCAATTCGGCTTTCGCCATCCAGGTGATCTGCCCGGATAAAAAGATAGAAACCTGTATCGCCGAAGCACGCGAATCGCTGGAAAGCGGCAAAGCGCTGGCGACACTGAAGAAGTTCATTTCACTGAATAATTAAGTATGAAAGATATATTACAAGACATAATAGCCAACAAACGTATCGAGGTAGAACGGCAGAAACAAGCTGTCCGCCTTCAGACATTACTGGCATTGGGAGGTGAACGCCTGGAACGTACCACCTATTCGATGCGGGCTTCACTGGCGGCTTCTTCATCGGGGATCATCGCCGAGTTTAAACGCAAAAGCCCGTCAAAAGGCTGGTTGCATCCGGATGCCGCTATTGCCGACGTGATACCGGCCTATGAGAAAGCCGGAGCTTCTGCCTGCTCCGTCCTGACCGACCCACAGTTCTTCGGAGGTTCGCTGGGCGATCTGTGCCAGGCTCGTAAACAGGTGAGCCTGCCGTTGCTCCGTAAGGATTTTATCATCGATGAATACCAGCTTTACCAGGCCCGTGTGATGGGAGCAGATGCCGTGCTGCTGATTGCCGCCTGCCTGACTCCCGATCAATGCCTGGCATTGGCTGAACTGGCTCATACCCTGCAATTGGAAACATTGCTGGAAGTCCATAGTGAAGAAGAGTTGGCCTATCTCAATCCACATATCGATATGTTGGGAGTGAATAACCGAAATCTCGGTACTTTCCATACGGATGTGGCAAATTCGTTCCGCCTGGCAGAGAAGATGCAGGAGATATCTAAAGAAAAAGATCTTTCCCCGTTGTTGATCTCTGAAAGCGGTATCTCTGATCCAGCCACAGTAAGCAGTCTTCGTGAAGCGGGTTTCCGGGGTTTCCTGATCGGAGAGACATTTATGAAAACGGAGCAGCCGGGTGAAACCTTATCCGGCTTTATAGGAGGGCTATCATGCTGATCAAGATATGCGGCATGCGCGAACCGGATAATATCCGCCAGGTGGCAGAAGCAGGGGCCGACTGGATGGGGTTTATCTTTTATGCCTGCTCCCCCCGTTTTGCGGGAAGTCTTTCTCCGGATGAGATAAGCAAGGAAAGGACGGTTCGCAAACCGCCCGTACGGGTCGGTGTTTTCGTGGATGCAACGCCTGAATATATGATGGAGATGGGAAATAAATATGCGCTGGGATATTTGCAGTTGCATGGGAATGAATCGCCGGATACCTGCTATGCATTGCAGAAACGGGGCTATGCAGTCATCAAAGCTTTTTCCATAGCAGACAAAGAGGATTTAAAACTGACAGCTGACTACGAAGGCCGGGCCGACTATTTCCTGTTCGACACCAAATGCAACGGATATGGAGGTTCGGGCAAGCAGTTCGACTGGTCGGTACTCACCGCCTATAAAGGGCAAACTCCTTTCCTGCTAAGCGGCGGGATCAATCCGGACAGCGTGGAAGCCATCCGCAATTTCCATCATCCGAAACTGGCCGGGCTCGACCTCAACAGCGGATTTGAAACAGCTCCCGGTCTGAAAGATATAGAAAAACTAAAAACATTTATAGATAAGATTAAGAAATAAATAAAAGACAAGTATATGAATCGTATTACAAATCTATTCGAAACAAAGAAGAACGGCATTCTGTCCGTTTACTTCACAGCCGGTTATCCGCAATTGGACGATACGGTAACCATTCTGAAAGAATTGGAAAAAAAAGGTATCGACTCTGTTGAAATTGGTATTCCTTTCTCCGATCCAATGGCCGACGGTCTTGTTATCCAGGAAGCAGCTACACAAGCACTACGCAACGGCATGTCGCTTCATCTCTTGTTCGACCAGTTGAAAGACATACGAAAAGAGGTTCAGATCCCGCTCATATTCATGGGTTACCTCAATCCGATCATGCAGTTCGGTTTTGAAGCCTTCTGTAAGAAATGTGTGGAAGTCGGTGTAGACGGCATGATCATTCCCGACCTGCCTTTTGCCGATTATATGGCCGACTACAAAGAGACAGCCGATCGCTATGATTTGAAAATGATCATGCTGATCACTCCGGAAACCTCCGAAGAACGCATCCGCCAAATCGACGAACATACCTCCGGCTTTATCTATATGGTATCGAGCGCAGCAACCACCGGAGCCCAACAGAGTTTCGACGAACAGAAACAGGCCTACTTCCGCCGTATCAATGCCATGAAACTGCGTAATCCCCGCCTGGTTGGTTTCGGTATCTCCAATAAAGCGACCTTTGATGCGGCTGCTTCCAATTCATCGGGCGCCATCATCGGCAGCAAGTTTATCCAACTACTGAAAAGTGAAGCGACAGCCGCCCAGGCAATCGATAAGCTGCTGGATGCTCTCAAGAAATAATACCATTTAAGATAAAGTATGGATAAAACCTGCTATAAATGAAAAAGTCCTGCATGTAATTGCAGGACTTTTTCATTTATAATTATAATTCCGCGGAAAGCGAGGGATTCGAACCCCCGGTACAGTTACCCGTACACCGCATTTCGAGTGCGGCCCATTCGACCACTCTGGCAGCTTTCCTTTTCTGTGGTTGACGCAGCAAATGTATGGATAATTTCGTGTCGTTATTCTCCAAACAGTCTTTTTTACATAAAAAAAGGAGATACAAAATGTATCCCCTTCCCCATATTAACAAAACGAATTATCGTTATTACTTGAAATAACGGTTATATAATCCTTCGAAGCCTTTACCATGACGGGCTTCGTCTTTACACATTTCGTGTACAGTATCGTGGATAGCATCCAGGTTCTGCTGTTTTGCCAATGTAGCGATACGTTTTTTATCTTCACATGCACCGGCTTCCGCTTCCATACGTTTTTTCAGGTTTGTTTTTGTATCCCAAACCACATCACCCAGCAATTCGGCAAACTTAGCAGCATGTTCAGCTTCTTCCCATGCATAACGTTTGAATGCTTCTGCCACTTCAGGATAACCTTCGCGGTCAGCCTGACGGCTCATTGCCAGATACATACCTACTTCAGTACATTCTCCCATGAAGTGAGCGTTAAGACCTTCAAGAATAACAGGGTCGACACCTTTAGCTACGCCTAATACGTGTTCGTCTACAAACTGCAAAGCACCTTCTGTTTCTTCCAGTTCTTTGAACTTGCTTTTCGGTTGTTTACATTGCGGACAGAATTCGGGAGCTTCGTCACCTTCATGAACATAACCACATACTGTGCAGATCCATTTCTTTTTCATCTTCGTAAAATTTTTATTGGTTGTAAAACTATTAGTATTATATAATCTTTGTTATTCGCTGCGACAAAATTAACCAAACAAATCTAAAGGGCAAGAAATAGGCAATAGATATATTCTATCTGTTAATTGACAAAAACTATGAAACCAATCCAGACGGGAAAGTGTTTCAATATAAAACTTACATATATTATGGATACATTAAAGATTACAAGCTTATTAGGCGACAAGGCGGAGTATTATCTCGGCCATACATGTAAAACGATCGACAAATCACTGATACATATTCCATCACCATCTACAATAGATGATATATGGATCAATACGGACAGAAACATTCAAACATTAAATAACCTGCAAAGGATGCTGGGACACGGACGCCTGGCAAATACAGGATATCTGTCTATCCTCCCGGTAGACCAGGACATTGAACATACAGCCGGTGCTTCATTTGCTCCGAACCCTATTTATTTCGATCCGGAAAACATCGTGAAACTGGCCATCGAAGGCGGTTGCAATGCGGTGGCTTCCACCTTCGGTAACTTAGGAGTTGTAGCGCGCAAATATGCACACAAAATACCGTTCCTCGTAAAGCTCAACCATAACGAGCTGCTTACCTACCCGAACAGTTACAACCAAGTGATGTTCGGAACCGTAAAAGAAGCATGGAACATGGGAGCGGCCGCCGTAGGAGCAACGATCTATTTCGGTTCTGCCGAAAGCCGCGATCAACTGGTAGAGATAGCCGATGCATTCGAATATGCACATGAGCTGGGTATGGCTACCGTTCTCTGGTGTTACTTAAGAAACAATGATTTCAAGAAAGACGGCGTCGATTACCATTCTGCCGCCGACCTTACCGGACAGGCTAACCACCTGGGAGTAACGATCAAAGCGGATATCGTAAAACAGAAGCTGCCTTCCAATAACGGAGGGTTTACAGCTATCAACTTCGGCAAAGTAGACCAAAAGATGTACACCGAACTGGCAACCGAACACCCGATCGACCTCTGCCGTTACCAGGTAGCGAACGGTTATATGGGACGCATCGGCCTGATCAACTCCGGCGGTGAATCACACGGAGCTTCCGACCTGAAAGAAGCCGTTATTACCGCAGTCGTGAACAAACGTGCCGGTGGCATGGGACTGATTAGCGGACGTAAGGCTTTCCAACGTTCGATGAAAGACGGTGTCGAGCTATTGCATACGATCCAGAATGTTTATCTCGATCCGGAGATTACGATCGCATAAACGACTGATAAATATATAGGAAGTGCATGGAAGGATCTATCTTTTCATGCACTTTTTTATGTAAAAGCCATTACCTTTGTACCCATTAAATAAGGCAAAATGAAATCTCAGGCTTATAAAGGGCATCTGGCAATGCTGGGGGCCAATATCTTATGGGGATTGATGTCTCCTGTATCGAAAGCAGTGTTAATAGCAGGCCCAATCAGCGCGTTATCACTTACTACATTCCGTATGGTAGGAGCAGCCGTTATATTCTGGCTGGCTTCGCTCTTCACGAAAAAAGAACATGTCAACCATCAGGATCTTATGAAGCTGTTCTTCGCCGCATTGCTGGGGATCGTTCTGAACCAGGGATCATTTATCTTCGGAGTTTCTTTGACATCACCGATCAACGCCTCTATCGTTACCACCACAACCCCCATCATAACGATGATCATTGCGGCCTTCTACCTGAAAGAGCCTGTCACCGGAAAGAAAGTGATAGGGATCTTTGTCGGGGCTGCCGGGGCTTTATTACTTATCCTGAGCAGCCAGAGTGCAGCTGCCGGAGGAGGGAAAAGCAGCAATATATGGGGTGACCTGCTTTGCCTGCTGGCACAGTTCAGCTTCTCTTTCTATTTCGTACTGTTCAAGGGGCTGATAGGCAAATACTCTCCTATCACACTGATGAAGTGGATGTTTACCTACGCTTCCATCTGTACGATACCGTTCACTTTCAATCATATTTCAGCGATCGACTTTGCGAATCTGCCATCGGAGTTATACCTGGGTATCGCTTACGTTGTTATTGGCGGAACCTTCCTACCTTACTTGTTTATACCTATCGGACAGACTTTGCTGCGTCCGACAGTTGCCTGTATGTACAATTACGTACAGCCGATAGTCGCTTCACTAATCGCCGTACTTTGGGGAATGGACACTTTCGGAGTCATGAAAGGCATAGCGGTAGCACTGGTCTTTTCGGGTGTATATATTGTTACCCAAAGTAAATCGAGGGCACAACTGGAAGGTTATCAGGCTGCACAAGGCAAGCCTGAATAACCTCTGTTTTTTCTGCTCTTATTCATTCCTCAACCAGCAATAACCATACACCGCCGGTTTATCCAAAGCACCCTGCTGATACAGTCCAGGACGGGAAATGCGATCCCAACGGACTAGGGATTTCAAGGCAGAGGGGGAAAGATCATATTCTATCTCCTTCCACTTCCTGCCGTCTTCACTATAAGTAAACGAGCAACGGATACCGTCTGTCACCTTCATCCGGAGATACAAAGAAGGAGCCGGAAGTTTCATATCGGCCAGGATCAACTCTTTGCCGTCGTTCACGGCTTTTAGCTTCAGGCGGTCTGCTTCACAACCGAGTGTCAGCAGGTTATTGTCATCGCCATACATAACGACACCTTTCCAGCTTTCGTTCTGGTTTACGACAGCAGTCTCCAGCGTATAGTCGGCAGTCGAAGGGCGCAGGCAAAGTGCATTTCCCGTCTTGATACCCGGTTTCGGAGAACCGCATAAAGACAGGTTGCCGCCTTTCAATTCCGTTTTTACATCGGCATACGGATAATTCCAACTCCATTCGGGGCGAAGATCCGTTGCCGTGAAGTCGTCGGTAAAATCAAAGATAGGCTCCTGCACACAGTCGGTGAACGGCATGGGCTGTGCCAGGCTGGCATATTCCCCGGTAACGAAATAAGGCCAGTTATCCCCGCCCATTCTCATCTCCTGCAAGTACGGTTGCCGTCCCTGATAAAAGTCTTTGTCCCTGCTATAAGCATGGCAAAGGTAAAACATACGTCCGTCGGGCGTAGTAGTCAGCGTACCATGTCCGATAGACTGGATATCTTTTCCACCGTGAAGGATCGGGTTACCTTCGTACTTCTCATACGGGCCGGCCAGTTTCTTCGAACGGGCTACCGCTACCGCATAATCGCTCTCCGGGCCACAACAACCGTTTACCGCATAGATAATATAGTAATAGCCGTTTTGCTTAAACCAGTGTTGTCCTTCCATCCCCCGTCTTTCATCATCACGCAGCAAGCTGAAAGGCTCACCTTCCAGACGCAAGCCGTCGGAACTCAGCTTGCAGGCCAGCAATTCGATAGGACGCTGATCCAACCCGTAAGCTTTCCAGGTCATATAAAGCTGCCCGTTGTCTTCAAGGATAAAAGCATCGATCGCTTCTTTTCCGAATTCGACGATGGGGCCGTAATCTTTAAACTTCCCTGTCGGCGAGTCGGCTACAGCCACTCCGATACATGAAATATTGTCCGACTCCTTACGAGCCGTATAATACATATATACTTTACCGTTATAGTAATACCACTCGGGAGCCCAGAAAGACGATTTCGTCCAAGCCGGTTTTTCTTTAAAGATATGGCCGGTCTGCTTCCAGTTCACCAGATCGGAAGAAGTAAATACCGGATAATAAGGAGCCCATTCCGAGGAAGTCCCTGTAACATAATAAGTCTCGCCAATCCGCATGATGGAAGGATCGGCTACATCGCCGTGGATAACAGGGTTGGTAAAATAAGTTTGTTGCTGTGCCAGTCCCAGAGTAACGGATGCTGAACACAATAAGATCGTCAATAGCTTTTTCATGGTCTGCCTATTAATTAATAACACAATTACAGCAGGCAAAGATAAATAAAAAGAAACTGCATCAAAGTGCCTGATGACATTTCAATGCAGTTTCCTGTTATTTCTTTTGACTCTTATAGTCCCGCCGAAATACTCTTCCAAAGATTATCATCGGGTACAGGAGCTACGATCTTTATCGCTTCTTTCGATACCGGATGAATGAATTCGGCACTACGGGAGTGAAGGCTGATACCGCCGTCTTTGTTCGAGCGGTCGGCTCCATACTTCAGGTCGCCTTTGATCGGGCATCCCATCTTTGCCAGCTGGCAACGTATCTGGTGATGACGTCCGGTCTTAAGATCGATCTCAAGTAAATAATAATTATCCGAACGCGCAATCACTTTATAGTGCAGGATTGCTTTCTTTGAGTCAGGCCGTTCGGTATCGTAGGCATAACTCTTATTTTGTTTTTCGTTGCGTACCAACCAGTTGACCAGCTCACCTTCATCGGCAGGCGGACAGTTCTTTACGATCGCCCAATACGTCTTCTTCACCTCTCCTACCCGGAACATTTCGTTCAGCCGGGGAAGAGCTTTGCTTGTTTTGGCAAACAGGACAACGCCGCTGACAGGACGATCCAACCGGTGGGCCACACCTATATAGACATTTCCCGGTTTACAATACTTCTCCTTCAGCCATGCTTTAAGCATCTCCGAAAGAGGAGTATCACCGGTTTTATCTCCTTGTACAATCTCGCGGCAGGTTTTATTTACCGCGATGATATGATTGTCTTCGTAGATAACTTCCATATTACATATTCATGCCACCGTCAACCTGGATCACCTGTCCGGATACATAAGCAGACAGATCAGAAGCCAGGAATGTAGCTACATTAGCCACGTCTTCTGTCGTACCGCCACGGCGCAAAGGAATTTTCTTGTTCCACTCTTCTCTTACCTCTTCCGGCAACTTAGCAGTCATATCAGTGATGATAAAGCCCGGAGCGATTGCGTTGGCACGGATACCGCGTGAACCCAGTTCCTGAGCCACCGACTTGGCCAAACCGATCATACCGGCTTTCGATGCTGAATAGTTGCTCTGTCCGGCATTACCATGAACACCAACGACAGAAGACATATTGATAATGTTTCCGGCACGCTGTTTCATCATGATCGGAGTACAAGCATGGATGAAGTTGAATGCAGATTTCAGGTTTACGTTGAGCACAGCATCCCACTGTCCTTCGCTCATACGCATCATCAGACCGTCTTTCGTGATACCGGCATTGTTTACCAGGATATCGATACGGCCGAAGTCTTTCTGTATCTCTGCCACTACATTATGTGTATCTTCAAAGTTAGCTGCGTTAGAAGCATAACCTTTTGCTTTAACACCTAAAGCTTCAATTTCTTTCTGTGTTGCTTCACCGTTTTCGTCGATAACCAAATCTGTAAATGCAATATTCGCACCTTCAGCGGCAAACTTCAAAGCAATGGCTTTACCAATACCACGTGCGGCACCGGTAACGATAGCTACTTTTCCTTCCAATAATTTCATAATACTCTTATTTTACGTCTTAATTAGCACTTAATTAAACAGGCACCTGCTGAATATCCGCCGCCAAACACGGTCAGACAAACCAGGTCGCCCCTTTTTAACGTCCCGTCGTTCTGGGCATATACCAACGCTGAACTTACCGAGCCGGTATTACCCAGTTCTTCGATATTGTGCAGGAACTTTTCTTCCGGCAGATTCAGTTGCTTGGCAATGTTGGACATGATACGCATATTAGCCTGGTGACCGATAAAATAAGTCAGGTCATCCAGTGAATAGCCGTTCTTCTCCAGCAAGTACACTGCATTCTTAGGCATATAAGTACAAGCCTGGATAAATACGTCGCGGCCTTCCGGCATCAGGATACCCCCGTCGCGCGGACGCAGCTGTACCCCTTCCGGGCCTTTTCCCAAATGTCCCAGACCTTGCGTAAATACCTCAAGGATCTGCGGATCATTCTCAGTCATACGTTCTTTTGAGATAAAGAATGCGGCAGCCGCGTCTCCCCACAGGTGGCCGGCTTTCGGATCTGTTTCATTATAATAGGCTGAGTTCTTATCTGCAGAAAGGATCAGGGCTTTCGTAGCCTTTCCCATAGCAAAATAACCTTCCACCACCTCCAGTGCATTCAAAAAGGAGGAACAGGCTGAAGATAAATACAACGCTTTCGCGTTTGTAATATTAAATTCACGCTGAGTATAGTGAGCCGCAGTTGCAACTGTATCGTACGGAGAATAGGAGGCTGAGATAATTAAATCAACATCCGTAATATCATAAGGTAATTTAGGCAGCGCGTTATGTACGGCTTCAATTCCCATTGTACAAATAGTCTCTTCCGGTTTAGCTTTGGACCGGGTTTTAATACCGGTTCTTTGTTCAATCCACTCGCTAGTCAACCCGTTTAATTCCAAAAAATGTTGGTTGTGCACCCGCTCTTCAGGCACATAAAACCCTGTTGCATTGATAAACATCTCTGGTTTACTTAATCTTTATTCCGTTGAATATTAAATTCATCACATTATCTCTTCTCTTGATTCGTTGGCTGATATTATCTCCCATAATACCCCTTATATAAGGAACTTCCAATCCCTTTAAGGCATGATGAAGCACAACCGCAGTAATTTCAGTATCAGGCATTTCAAAAATACCTTCCTTTACACCAGCATCCAGGATTCCTTTCAATAATTCGGTTTCCCGGATGTCAAAGCTCTTACGAACTTTTTCCACGCGCCATATATCCCGGAAGAAGTTGGCTTTCAGCGTCCCGTTACGGAACACGAGCGCCTTGATAGCATCCAGTCTTGCATAAATGAATGTCATCAACTTCTCGTCAGCAGGCAAATCCTTTCCGGCAACATCGAGCAACATCTTATATAACTTATCCAGTTCCGATTCTACCACGGCCAGATAAATCTCATTTTTGCTCTTGAAATACGTATATAACGTACGTCTGCCTTTCCGGGAAGCCTGTGCAATATCGTTCATTGTCGTATTATCAACCCCCATGCGGGCAAACAATTGCCTGGCCACATCCACCAACATTTCGCGTGTTTTAGAAACTGTCATCGGCATCGTATTGCACATTTTGATTAAAACTGTGCGCAAAGTACCTAAAAAAGATTGGTTCTAGCAAGTATATTAAAAAAAACTTGCAATAAATTTGTTTTGTAAATGAAAAACCTTACCTTTGCACTCGCAATCACACAATGATTGTAAACTATATCGCGGAGTGGAGCAGTGGTAGCTCGTTGGGCTCATAACCCAAAGGTC
>OGJY01001925.1_pt1 | contig 22499 bp, 18 predicted proteins | sample 1572231 | NCBI WGS metagenome assembly OGJY01 (sample SAMEA2582121, study PRJEB24529) | metagenome | biome: Human gut stool | place: China | collected 2011
TACCAGGGGGCTTGTACACATCCGTGCCGGTGGAAGTATGCGGTCGTGGAAGAGTCCAGACCGGGGGAGTATTTGCCGGTGTATGAGAATGAGCGAGGGACGTATATCTTTAACTCGAAAGACCTTTGTATGATTGAGCATATCCCGGATTTGCTGGATGCGGGGATTGACAGTTATAAGATTGAAGGAAGAATGAAGACGGCGCTGTATGTGGCGACGGTGGCAAGGACGTATCGGAAGGCAATTGATGATTATCTGGAGAGCCCTAAGAAGTATGAGGAGAATATGGAGTGGTATCGGGATCAGATCTCGAACTGTACGTACAGGCAGTTTACTACGGGATTTTTCTATGGGAAGCCGGATCATGAGAGCCAGATTTATGATAGTAATACGTATGTGAAGGAGTATACGTATCTGGGGATTGTTGGGGAGAAGAATGAAAAAAGCAGATATGCGATTGAGCAGAGAAATAAGTTTTCGGTTGGGGAAGAGATTGAAGTGATGAAACCAGATGGGGAGAATGTCTGCGTTACGGTGAAGGGGATCTGGGATGATGAAGGGAACCAGATGGAGAGTGCGCCGCATCCGAAGCAGAAATTGTGGATTGATCTTGGCGTGGAATTGGATAGGTTTGATATTTTGAGAAGGAAAGAAATGGAATAGGATAGGAAAATAAAAGGGGATTAGGAACGTGTCATTTTCGAAATGTTGCTAATCCTTTTTTTGCGCGAATAGAGATTATGTAAAATAATGGTAATGATAAAAGAAACAAATAGGAAAAAGTTCGACATTCTGTGAAGAAAGTTGCTTCATAATGTTTACAAACTGGAGCAAATAAGCTAGAATGTACATGATATTATTGGACTAAGGCTAAATGCTGTTTTAATAGGCCATAAGTCACAAAAATATGTTAAGTATCATTACAAACGGAATGTATATAACTGGCAATGTCTACTCAACAAAATCAGTTGAGGTCTGATGGTCTATGGTGGAGTTGAATATACATACAAATATAAGCATTTTTGCATAAATATACGCCAGTGAAAAGTAGTGAAAGATGTAACTGATTTTGTTGAGTGAACCTGTCTGGATAAAGATATGTAGGAAAATAGACGATATATCGAAAAAAGATTTGATTGCTGGGGTAATTGGATACGACAGCATAAGAAAACATTTAGCCGTGTGAACGGTAAGAGGAAAAAGAAATACCATCCAAATGGATGTGTAGATAGAAAGATTATTTAACGGAGAGGTAGGAAGAATGCAGCGGGAAAACGAAGTACAACACGTATTTCTGGTAGGAGCTAAGAGCTTAGGTGCTTATGGCGGATATGAGACTTTTGTTTATAAGCTCACAGAGTACCACCAGAACAAGAAAAATATTAAATATCATGTGGCGTGTAAGGCTAACGGTGACGGCTGCATGGATGAAACAAAAGTGGATGGTGTGACCAGAATTAATGATCATGAGTTTGAATTCCACAATGCACACTGTTTCAAGATAGATATTCCTCAGATTGGGCCTGCACAGGCAATTTACTATGATGTTGCGGCATTGAAGGCTTGTTGCAAGTACATAAAGGAACATCGGATTAAGCATCCGATCGTTTACATCATGGCCTGCCGTATCGGACCTTTTGCTGGCCATTTCTATAAAGAAGTCCATAAGCTGGGTGGTACTGTGTACCTGAATCCGGACGGACACGAATGGATGAGAGCAAAGTGGTCTGCACCGATTCGGAAATACTGGAAGATTTCTGAGCAGATGATGGTCAAATACTGTGATCTTGCTATCTGTGACTCATTGAACATCGAGAAGTATATTCACGAGTGCTATGACTGCAAAGGTATCAAGGGCAGAAATCCGAAGACGACATTTATCGCTTATGGTGCAGATCTGACCCTCAGTAAGTTAGCTGATGACGATGAGAAGCTGGTGAACTGGTATAAAGAAAAAGGACTGACGAAAAAGGATTACTACCTTGTCGTCGGTCGTTTTGTACCGGAGAACTCTTTTGAAGTTATGATTCGAGAATTCATGAAGAGTAAGAGCAAAAAGGTTTTTGCCATTATTACAAATGTGAATGAGAAGTTTTTGAATGAGCTTGAGGAAAAACTTCATTTCAAGAGCGATAAGAGAATTAAGTTTGTTGGCACTGTTTACGATCAGGAACTATTGAAGAAGATTCGAGAGAATGCTTATGCTTATTTCCACGGTCACACGGTTGGCGGCACAAACCCATCGCTGATTGAAGCCCTTGGAAGTACCAATCTGAACTTATTGGTTGATGTTGGGTTCAACAAAGAAGTGGCAGAGGATTGCGCTTTGTATTGGAGCCGTAAACCGGGTAACCTTGCAAAGTTGATTGATAAGGCAGACCTAATGAGTGCAGATGAAATCGCAGAGATGGGGCGGAGAGCTAAAAAGCGTGTAGCAGAGGAGTACACGTGGGACAAGATTTGCGGACAGTATGAAGATGTGTTTACGAAGTGCGAGGAAAGAGAAAAATGCAATTGATTTCAATGAAAGATGTTCAAAAAGGATCACTTGAGATTCTAAAAAAAATTGATGAAATATGTAGTCAGTTGAATCTTAAATATTGCTTGGCGTATGGAACCTTAATTGGTGCGATTCGTCATAAGGGCTTTATTCCTTGGGACGATGATGTCGATATTATGATGCCGCGGAAAGATTACAACCTTCTTGTGAATTACTTTGTTGAGCATAAAGAAGAATTAAAACCATTTGAAATTATAAATCCGCAGGTAAACAACAAGTGCCCTTACACCATTTCTAGAATCAGTGATTCGCGTTACCAGTTGGATGTTGACAATGAAGACGATTACGGAATTGGACTATTTGTAGATGTTTATCCGTTAGATGGTGTTGGTAATACGGTAGCATCATATTCTAAACTTAAAAATACTTCATCTAGGTTTGCGTCCATGTGCTTCCTTTCCACTCGTCAGAGTGTAAAAAGGGAAAACACAAAATCGGCACTTAAATACATGATTAAGTTCCCGGCTTTCGTGGTGGCCAAAATGCTGGGAAAAGCGTTCTTTATGAACAAACTTTATAACATGGCGGCCAAGTGCGACTACGATAATAGCAAATATATTGGCTGTATTATTTGGGCATCAGATGATGGTTTGAGGGGCATTTTCCCAAAAGAATGGTTTGATGAAATGATAGATGTAGAGTTTGAAGGAGCGTATTTTAAAGCTCCGAAGGAATACGACAAAGTACTAACTCATGGGTATGGCGATTATATGAAGTTGCCGCCTGAGAAAGATAGAATTGCACATCATTACTATGATGCTTATAGAAAATAAATGGGAGGATAAATACTATGCTGAATTTTACAGTGGGTCCGGTAATGTCGGATGATGTAGTGCGTACTATTGGTGCAGAACAGGTTCCATATTTTAGAACGCCTGAGTTTTCTGCTGTTATGCTTGAAAATGAAAGGCTGATGAAAAAGTTTGCGAAAGCTGGCGATGATGCTAGAGTGGTATTTATCACTGGTTCTGGTACTGCGGCTATGGAAGCAACTGTTATGAATGTCTTTGATAAGACAGATAAAGTTTTGGTTGTAAACGGCGGAAGCTTTGGCCAGCGTTTTGTTGAGTTGTGCCAAATTCATGAGATCCCGTATGAGGAAATCAAGCTAGAGAAAGGTAAAGCGCTCAAAAAAGAACAGTTGGATATGTACGATGGGAAAGGCTTTACTGGATTCCTTGTGAATGTACATGAAACCTCAACAGGTGTTCACTATGACATTGAGATGATCAGTGAGTTTTGTAAGAAAAACGGAATTTTTCTGGTCGTGGATGCCATTAGCTCCTTCCTTGCAGACGATTTTGATATGAACAAACTGGGTGTACAGGTAATGATTACTGGTTCCCAGAAAGCATTGGCTTGTCCTCCGGGTGTGTCAGTTATTGTCTTATCTAATGAAGCAGTCAAGCGTGTAGAAGAGCGTGATGTAAAGTGCATGTATCTGAATCTAAAGTCTGCTCTAAAAAATGGCGAGCGGGGACAGACACCTTTTACACCAGCAGTTGGAACTTTGCGTCAAATCAATGCTCGTTTAAAAGAAATTGAAGCTGCAGGTGGTGTTGAGAGCGAAACAAAGAAAATTGCGGAACTTGCTCAAGATTTTAGAGATAAGATTAAGGGGCTGCCTCTTGAAATTGTTTCTGAGTCGATGTCCAATGCAGTTACACCGTTGCATCCGCTGAATGTATCGGCCTACGATGTTTTTGTGACGCTCAAAGATGAGTATGGTATTTGGATTTGTCCCAATGGTGGAGAAATGAAAGAAACCATCTTCCGTGTGGGCCATATTGGTGCATTGACAAAAGAAGATAATACTACACTTGTGAATGCGTTTAAGGACTTACAGAAAAGGGGACTAATGTGATTTGTGTTAAGAAAAAAATACAAACGAAGTAAAGGATATTCTCCATAATAAAACGTGGGGGGGACATTATTGCCACAATATTGAATTACTTGAAGAAGTAAAAGATGGCCCCTACAAAATAAGGAACATCCTAAAAATAGGGGGAAAATGGCATTTTATGTAGTCTATGATGAGAGTGAGCCTCTTATTATTGCGCCTATCTTTGCCAAAAATAAAATTGTTACAGTAGCTGGAACAGATGAATTCTTTGACTATGTAGATTTGTTTTACCGTATGGATGTTGAAAAAGGATGCCTAAAAGATGCTTTTGCATCGCTTATGGGATTTTTCAGAAGTCATGGAAATTCTGTTGTTAGGTGGAACTATATCCCTAAAGAATCGATATCAAGAGAATTTTTATTAGAGTCAAAATGCAAATTTAAGCCGATAGACAATACAGAGATTTCTTTCTTAAAATACGAAGATTATCTCTCGATGTTAAGCAAGAGTACAAAGCAAAATCTAAGAACGGCGGAAAATAGACTAAAGCGCGAAAACAAAACATTTAAATTATTATCAAGCCTTTGTGAACCGCTTCCTGATGAAATCTTACAACAATGTATTGATATCTATTGTGAGAGGCAACGTGAAAAATATGGAAAGGGCTTATTCAATCGATTGATGATAAAAACTTTTAACTATAGTACGGAGATGCTGCGAAAGCGAAAAGGCATTATTATGGCATTGATCATCGATGAAAATGTGGCGGCATTTATGTTTGGATATATTAACGATGTTAGAAAATCGTATGAAGTCCCTAAATTGGCAATTTCTGAGAAGTATGCTTTCTATTCTCCAGGTATGATACTGGTCAATAGAAGTATTCAGCTATTTGCAGATATGACAGACATTCGGGTCTTGGATCTTTGTAGGGGAACAGAACAATACAAGATAAAGATGGGTGGAAAAAATTATCACACCTATAATTGCACTATAGAACTGTAAAGGAAGGAAGAAGCGATATGACCAAAGTCATAACATATGGAACATATGACCTGCTACATTATGGTCATATCAGACTACTTGAAAGAGCTAAAGCACTTGGAGATTATTTGATTGTTGGCGTAACGGCCGATGATTTTGATAAGACAAGGGGAAAAATCAATGTTCAGCAATCCTTAATGGAGAGAATAGAGGCTGTAAAAGCCACAGGTCTGGCTGATGAGATAATTGTTGAAGAATATGAAGGACAAAAAATTGATGACATCAGAAAGTATGATGTTGATATTTTTACAGTTGGGTCGGATTGGGCTGGAAAATTTGATTATCTGAAAGAATACTGTAAAGTCGTATATCTGGACAGAACGGAAGGAGTTTCGAGTTCGGAAATCCGGGAAGAAAAAAGACAAATAAGACTTGGATTGGTTGGCGATTCAACGTTTCTAAATAAGGTCTTTGCAGAAACACAGTATGTAAATGGAATTCATGTGAATGCTGTGTATACATCTAAAGCAGAAAGAATGGCTGAGCGTTTAAAAAGCTTGATGATAAATGACTATGAACATTTGTTGAAAAATGTAGATGCAGTATATATTCGATCCTTACCAGAACTACATTACCAACAAATTAAGCAAGCATTAGAGCAAGGAAAAAACGTTTTGTGTGAATCACCATTAACTCTTAAAGAAGAACAAACAGTGGAACTGTTTTCGATGGCTGAGTCAAAGAAGCTCATACTTATGGAAGCAATCAAAACAGCATATGCCACAGCTTTTTCAAGATTACTTTTACTGGTTAAGGCTGGAAAAATTGGGAAAATAATCTCCGTGGATGCAACTTGTACAAGTTTGAAAAGGGATAGAACAGATTGGCCTGGAATTTACGAATGGGGACCGACGGCATTGTTGCCAATATTTGAATTACTTGGGTCTGATCTTGATGCACGAACAGTCCTTTTTCAAACGCAGGAACATGCGGATATTTTTGCCAGAATGGATTTTGTTTCTAAGAGCGCAGTGGCATGTGCAAAGGTTGGAGATGGCGTAAAGTCTGAGGGAGAACTGATTATTTCCGGAACAAAAGGATATGTATATGTTCCAGCTCCATGGTGGAAGACTGATTATTTTGAACTCCGATATGAGGATCAATCAGAGAATAGAAGGTATTTTTATCAACTCGATGGAGAAGGCATTCGCTATGAGTTGGTCGCTTTTGCGAGAGCGATTGAAAGAGGAAAAGCCATATCAAATATTAAATTTGAAACAACGAAAAAAATATCCAAGACTATGCAGAAACTCATACAACGGGATAATTGCACAGTGATAAGGGGATAAGTAATGGGATTGAAACAAATTTTTGAAAAACAAGGTGGTATGAATCTTCTTAAGCAGTATTGGAATGGTGGAGCTTTTTTTACTGCTGCCGGAGAATTTGTATTACTTGGAAAAGACACAAAGGCATTAGAAATTCTTAGGCTATCAGCACAGTACAAAATAAAAAAGAATCTTGAAAAAAGCTATAAAAAGAAAATTGACGAATTTCAATCTAACTATGTAGATGACAAACCACACGAAGCATCTAATAAAGTTTGGATTTGTTGGTTTCAAGGGTTAGATAATGCACCTGCTTTGGTAAAAAAATGTTACGAATCTCTAAAACAGAACTTAACAGATCGAGAAATTATTTTAGTTACCAGTGACAATATGTGCGATTATGTAAAATTTCCAGAGTTCATACTTGAAAAGTGGAAAACAGGGCAGATTACACATACACATATGACAGATCTACTTCGACTAGAGCTTTTAATCCAATACGGCGGAATATGGGTTGATGCCACTGTTTTATGTACCAGTAAGCGAGAAGAGATACCCGATTATTTCTTTAACTCAGACTTGTTCCTGTACCAGATATTGAAACCAGGAAGAGATGGTCAGGCTCAACCTATTTCCAGTTGGCTTATAAGTGCAAAAACAAATAACAAGATTTTAATGATGGCGAGATACCTGTGTTATGAGTATTGGAAGAAAAACAACGAAATGGTTGATTATTTCTTATTCCATGATTTTGTTATGATTTCGCTAGAACAAAATGAGGAGGACTGGAAGAAGATTATTCCAAGAGATAATGCTGCACCACATATGTTGCTACTGAGACTTTTTGATAAATATGATGAGGATACATGGAATGCGATAAAAGAGCAGACGCCTTTTCATAAGTTAACGTATAAGTTTAATAAAGAAAATGAAATTATAAAAGATACATATTATCAACACTTGTTCGGCGGAAAAATCGGCAACTAATAATTTGAGACGGAGAAAATAATGATAACGGAATCATACCATCCGAATGAATGTAAAAAGGGTATACCAAAGGGCAATGTAACGCCGCATATCCTTTTACTTCATTTGTTTGATAAGTACGATGAAAAAAGTATAGAGCGATTATAGAACAGCCTCCCTTTCATAAATTGAGTTATAAATTTACAGAAGAGCAAATAGCATAAAAAATAAATTATAGAAGGTTATTTTGTATAGAGTCTAAAATATAAAAAGGCAGCAGGAGAAGCAAATGAAAAAATTGGGTTTATGTGTTAGATATGACTGCAATAACTTTGGCAGTATGCTGCAGATTCTGGCTACACAGAAGGCTATTGAAAAGTGTGGCTGGAAATATGAGATAATTCGTTATGATAAAAAAACACTTAGGTTTATAATTAAGAATTTCTCACGAGTTTTTAATCCCTATTTCATGAAGGGTAAAATGATGGGAATTACTAAAAAATTATCTCTGAAGAAGTACCCGGAAATTGAGAATGGAAATAATAAGCGTCTTGCATTGTTCAAGGAATACAGAGAAAAATACATTGGACCGTATTCAACTGTTTGCAGAGGTTTTGATAAACTGGTGCAGAATGCCAGTAACTATGATGCGGTCATGGTTGGCAGTGATCAGTTGTGGACTCCTGCAGGATTAATGACAAAGTTTTATAATCTTTTATTTGTACCAGATAATATAAGGAAGATTTCGTTGGCAACGAGTTTTGGCGTCACTGAAATCCCTAAAAATCAAGTTGAGTTAACCAAACAATACCTTGATAGAATTGACTTTCTCAGCGTCAGAGAAGTGTCGGGTCAAAAGCTTGTCAAAGAAATGACCGGGCGCGAAGCAGTAGTTGCTGTTGATCCGACACTGCTTTTTGATGGCGAAGAATGGCTTGGTTTTTTTGATTATGTAGAACAATGTGAAGAACCATATATTTTTGCATATTTTTTAGGAGACAATAATGCGTATCGTGATGCTGTAGAACGGTTTGCTAAAAAGAAAAATCTCAAAATTATTACTTGCCCGCATTTAGATGAGTTTGTAGAGAGAGATATGATCTTTGGCGATGATCAAAGATTTGATGTGAGTCCGGTGGATTTCTTGAACCTTATTAGGGGAGCAAAATATATTGTAACTGACTCTTTCCATGGATCTGTTTTCTCGATATTAAATCATAAAAGTTTTCTGACAGTAAATAGATATTCTGATAGTTTGCGAAAATCAAAGAACACTAGGATTGATAGTCTGTTTTCTTTATTGGGCATTGAGGATAGGCATTATACTAGTGAATCACTAGACATAGAAAATTCTATGGAGGCGAATATTGATTATGCTGAGGTTGATAGGCGATTAACAGATTTAAGAAATAGAACATTTGATTTTCTCAAAAGATCATTAAGTTAGGAAAGAATGGAATATGGATACTATTATTTGTAAGGATCCTAATATGTGTACAGGATGTACAGCTTGTGTTAGTATTTGCCCCAAACAATGCATCACGATGAAAGAAAACAACGAAGGTTTTTTGTACCCTGAAAAGGAATTATTCAAATGTATTGATTGCGGTCTTTGCAATAAAGTGTGTCCTATAAATAGGCCGCTAGAAATTGCGCATGATTTGCCACGAACTTTTGTTGTCCGAACAAAGAATAGATACTTTTTGGAGAAGTGTACATCTGGAGGAGTTTTCACTACATTAGCATATGAATTCGTAAGAAACGGTGATGTGGCTTACGGTGCTATTTACGATGATGACTTTAATGTTATACATTCTAGAGTAGATAATATTGAACACATTGAGAATCTAGCAGGTTCAAAATATATTCAAAGTTATTTAGGAGATACCTTTAAAAGTGTAAAGAAGGATCTGGCAGAAAAACAGAATGTGCTGTTCTGTGGAACGCCCTGTCAGGTGGCGGGATTGAAAGCCTATTTACAGAAGAATTATGATAATCTTTATTGTGTTGATTTGGTGTGTCACGGTGTACCATCACCGAAGATTTGGCGAGCGTATTTGAAATTGATTCAAGAGAAAAATGGAAAACTTTCGTATGTAAATTTTCGATCCAAATATTATGGTTATCATGTGTCGGTTATGGAAGAGAGATTTCTAAATAACAAGATTGTTGTTGGGAGCGCAAGAACAAACTTGATGTCTAAAATCTTCTTTAATAATATTGCTGACCGTAAAAGCTGCTATGATTGTCAATTCAAAACTATAAATAGATGCTCGGATATCACTATCTATGATAGTTGGCATGCAGGAGAACTTGTAACAGAATTAAAAGATGATGATAAAGGGTATACGAACGTCATTATTCATTCGGATAAGGGCGAAAAGATATTTTGTAAATATATAAAACCAATCATGGAAACGTATCCGGCTGATACGATTGAAGCAATAAAAAAAGATGGCGTTATGATGACGAATTCTGTAAAGAAAAATCCGAATAGGGAAGCGTTTTATCGATGCTTTAATGATAATGGAATCGAAGCAGGGATTAATAGTTTTCTACCGATTTCTAAGAAAGACTATCTGGTTGAAAAAATCAAATATATTTTGCATAGAATAGGGATTCTAAATAAGATTAAGGCTATTATAAAATAGTCGATTACTCCAACATGGGAGATTGTAATGGAAAGAGTTTTTAAAATCAATATAAAAAGCTTTTGGATTTCGACAGCAATAATAATGCTATTTCTGTCTATTATTTCTGGCGCGCCTTCTTGGTTTGGCTTAATTGATGATGCGATTCCGTTAATCTTTGGAATCATATGGTGTATCCACCTTGTTTCCAAGAAACGTATAGGAAAAGAAAGGAATCTTTTCATATTACTATTGTCAATATGTGTAATCGGGTTGGCATCTAATATGGTTAGTGGTTTGGCTCGGATTATCCCAATTATATTAGATCTATATAGCTTTCTAAAGATGTTCTTTGTATATCTCGGTATACATGCATTACTAGACGGGAAGCAGTGCCTTACAGTTAGGGTTGTAAATACAGTTTCAAAATTTAGTAAGTGTTTTTTGATAACTAGTTTTATTTTTGGTTTGTTAAATGTAGTTGGTGTGGTTCGAATGTATGACAATATGCGTTTTGGAATCACTAACTACCATTTCATTTTTGGAAACGCCTCCCAGTTTGGTGTTCTTGTTGGTGTGGCATTTGCGTTTATTATTTACTCAAAACCTAGGTGCATTCATTTTTATGAATTCATTGCGATAGCCACTTTAGTGCTCACCATGAAAGGCATGGCATTAATAATTGCAGCTGTATACGTGGCAATGCTCTTGATAGTTAATAAGAGAATAAAGCTATGGCAAATGATTTTGGTTGGTGCAGTTTTGGCCTTTGTCTTAAGATATCAGATTTACACCTATTTATTGGACGAAACTGCGCCACGTGCAATTCTCATAAGATATGGTGCAGTTACAGCGAATACTTATTTCCCTTTTGGCGGAGGATTTGCAACGTGGGCATCTGATGCAGCAGGCAAGTTTTACTCACCACTATATTCAAGATATGGGCTTAATACGCGTAATGCTTTTATTTATGATTATGTTGGTGGTACAGCTCTTGATGATGCATATTTGGGGATGGCGATTGGGCAGTTTGGATGGGGTGGAACAATTATATTAGGGGTAGTGTTTTGGATGATAGGGGAAAAATTGTTTAAGACCAGAACTTCTTTTGATAGAGCCAAATATATTTCAATAGCACTTTTTGCATGTTTTTGCGGGATGGCGGTAATGGCTGGCTCTATAAAGGGTGTACCTGGCCAGTTGATGCTTTTAGCGATACAGATTTTTTGTTTAATGAATAGTGAAGAGTTAGGAAGGACCAATTAATATGTCGAAAGTCGTTAAAGTTCTTCATATGGCACCACTGGGTTCAGGAGGCATATCAAAACTTACTGTAACAATCAATGGGTTAATAGATTTAAAAAAAGTGAAGTTTGATTATCTCGTATTTAAAGATGAAAAAACTTTCTATGAAGACATTGTATATAAATATGCCGCTGAAAAAAAACTTGTTGATGTATCCAAGTATAAGAATAAATTGTTGCTATATTGGAAGAAGTATCAGCTTACATATAAAATGCTTTTGAAGAACAAATACGACGTTGTTCATGTTGATGCGTCTACTCCAATGGATGTTGTTATTGGAATGGCAGCAAAAAAAGCTGGAGTGAACTATGTCATAATACACTCACATATAGCAGGGGATAATAAGCATTCTTGGTTTAGAAGTTTTTATTTTGATGTTTGTAGAAGAAAGATGATTGGAGTGTTTGACGATTATATCGCAATCTCCGATTCAGCGGCTGAGTTTATGTTTCCAACGAGCATAGTGAAAGAAAAGAAATATCGTATTGTTTCAAACGGTATTGTAGCTGATGAATATCACTATGATGAAACTGTTAGACAAGAGTGGAGAAAACGTCTTAATATAGAGAACGAATTTCTTGTTGGTCATGTAGGAAGATTTTCTAAGGAGAAAAATCACAAATTTATAATAGAAGTTTTCAGCAGACTTATACAAATAGTTCCAACTGCAAAGTTGCTTCTAATTGGTGAGGGGGGATTGAAGCCAGAAATTGAGAAGCTTGTCATAGAGAAGGGATTAAGCGAAAAGGTGATTTTTTACGGCATAAGTCATGAAATTCCTAAATTAATGCTCGCAATGGATGCATTTATTTTTCCATCTCATTATGAGGGACTGGGCATTGCAGCTGTGGAAGCACAATGTTCGGGATTGCCTTTATTTTGTTCTAAAGGTATACCGGAAGCGACTCGTCTTACGCCGGTTTTCAATTATGTGGACGGCGCAGATCCGGAGAATTGGGCACGGGCAATCGCAAGCAGTCAAGGTGCTGAAAGAAAAGATTATGTCGATGAAGTGAAAAATGCTGGCTTCGATATTATCCATATAGCAAAAGAAATGGAAGAGTATTACATAGAAAAAGCTGAGAAATAAATTTTGGAGCCAAATATAATGATTGAAAAATATAAGAAGAAATTATTATATGTGTTAAAAAACGATTTTTGGTCTAAGTTAATAAAAAACGTGACAACTGTAATAGTAGGCAATGGTGGTTCAAGTATCATTAATTTTGTTGTAACTTGTGTAATGATAAGAACTGTTGGAAACACTGACTATGGTGGGTTTCTGCTTGCTTTGCAATACATGAACCTAATTGATGGAATAGTCAACTTTCAATCATGGGCTGGTGTTATTAAATACGGTAGTGAAGCAATCGTAGAAAAAAGAGAGGATAAGCTTGCGGCGATTTTCAAAAGTGGATTCATCATTGATATTGCGACAGCCGGATTGGGGAGTATTATAGCATTACTTATTTTACCTACTGTAGCGAATTTTATGCACTGGAATAGCAATCTTGTGTTGTTGGCGGCTCTTTTTTCAGTTGAGATATTATTTCATCTGGAAGGTACTTCAATAGGCATTTTGCGGCTTTATGACAAATTCAACCTTACAGCTATACAGTCAATAGTATCAGCAATCTTAAAACTAACTCTTATAGGTGGCTATTTTTTACTGGGTGGTAAATCGTTGATTGTAATTACAATCCTATATGTTATTACAGATATCTTTAAGTATATGCTACTGGTGTTCTATGCGTTATGTGTATTGCATGAAGACATGGGGATGCGTAAGGTTGTTAAAAGCGACTTAAAGTTGAACGATGACAAATTCATTAAATACACAATTTGGAATAATTTCTGTTATACAGTTGATGTTCCGGTAAAGTATTTCGACGTCTTTATTATCAGTTTGATTTCTGTTGATATGGTCGCCATTTATAAGGTCTTCAAGCAAATAATACAGATTCTTTCTATGTTGATTAATCCTATTTCCCAAGCTATTCTGCCTCAGTTCTCTGAGCTTGTTGCACAGAATAGAACAGCAGAAGCTTTGAGAAAAGTGCTTAAACTGAGAAATGTTATTTTAGGAGGTGGATCGATAGCAATTGTTGGGTCATTACTATTCGGAAAGCCTATATTCACATGGGTTTTAGGACCGGAATATGGTGAAAATTTATTACTGTTTGAAGCCTTATTTGTGGTTCAAATTTTCCTAATGTCTTATACTGCTATACACCCATTCTTTGCTGCTTTAGGCGTTCCAAGAATAGATTTCGTGTTTACAGCTGTATCGAATTTGGCTTACATGTTTGTTGCTTTTTTTTCGGTGAAAATGGTAGGAGTTTATTCTATTATATTAGCGATGGCAACACAAGGAATAACGATAATATGGTTAAAGTATGATTATTCAAAAAAACACTTTGTTAAGAGAATGAATGGTAACTAAGAAAGAGCAGATTGAATTGTGAACCTGTGAAGAAATATTATTAATTAAAATAGAAGGCTGAGGGCAAAAACAGATGAAATATATTATATTTGGTTTTGAACATTATAATCCACTTGGTATAGCTCGTTCATTAGGTGAAAATGGAATAACTCCTTATGGAATTATTATTAAGAATAGCAGAAAAATCACATCAAAAAGTAAATACTTTAAACAAGTTTTCTTTGTGAATTCGATTGAAGAAGGATATGATTTGTTGAAAAGTAGGTTCACTGATAATCAAAATTTTATTTTTTCGTCTGATGACAAAGTAGAGTTTTTTTTAGATGAACATTATGATGAACTGCAGGATAAATTTATTTTCTTTAATGCTGGCCAAAAAGGTCGAGTCGCTTATTTTCAAAATAAGTATAACATTCTCAAAATGGCAGAAAAACATGGGATTCCTTTTTTAAAAACATGGACTGTTGATAAAGGGGAAATACCAGAGGATATTCAATATCCAATTATAACAAAGGCAATTATTTCGACACTTGATAATTGGAAAGGCGATATGATTATTTGCCATAATGAAAATGATTTACGGAATGCATATAAAGTTATAAGAAGCCCTAAAGTGTTATTGCAAAAGTATATCGTGAAGAAAAATGAACTGTGTATGGAAGGGTGCAGTGTCAATAGAGGCGAAGACATGCTTATTTCTATAGCTTCTACATATAATTACAAACTAGATGATAGCTATAGTCCATATATGACGGTCTCAAATTTGGAGAATAATGAATTAAGGAAAAAGCTAAAAGAGATGATAGCGGATATTGGGTTTGAGGGAATTTTTGAAATAGAATTTCTGATTGATAAAGATGATAGTCTTTACTTTTTGGAAGTGAACTTTAGAAATTCGACGTGGAGTTACGCTTCTACGGTGGCAGGCATGCCCCTACCAGTAATTTGGTCGAATGGAATGTTAGGAAAAGTAGAAGTGTCTAAGTGCGAGAGAAAAATTGAATGCCCGTTTAAAGCAATGGTTGAATTTGATGATTATCGGATAAGGGTTAAGTCGGGTATGGTTTCAAAAAGAGAGTGGTTTAGAGATTTTAGAAATGCAAAGTGCAAATATTATATAGGGAAAAAGGATATTCATCCTTTCTTGTCTGTTTGCATTCACAAGGTTGGGAAGACGCTTCATATCGTCAAGGAGTAAAAGTAATGTCAAAGAAGTCACTTTCAATACTGACTTTATGTGGTGCATGCATTTCTTTTTATATAGGTGCAGGTTTTGCTACAATGCAAGAAGTTATGCAATATGAGGCATCATATGGTTCTAAGTTCATTGTGGTTATAGTAGTTGCAGCGATTATATACTGTTATACAAATGTCTCCTTTGCGACAAATGGAAATAAGCTGAAGATTTCTAGAGGGGGTGACATTTATAAGGTCTATTGCAGTGTTTTGGGTAACAAATTTGGAAAAGCAATAGCAACTTTTTTTGATGGCTTTTCGGCACTATTCTGTTATATGAGTTTCGTTGTTATGTGCGGAGGTGCAAGTGCGACCGTAACACAACAGTGGGATCTACCAGTGGGAGCTGGTGCAGTAGGATTAACTATACTAGTTGTTGCCACGGTAATATTTGGGCTTGATGGGATATTGAAAATGTTAAGCAAGATTGGGCCTATAATCATAGTTATGATATTGGTTGTTGCCGTATTGACTGGGATAACGGGATTTCCTAATCTGACCTCCAATATGAAAGCTATTGATTCGGGAACCTATTCACAAGGCATGGAGCAGGTTGGAAATGGGAATCCGTTTCTTTCTGGTGCATCATACGGGGGCTTTGTTGTTCTATGGTTTGCTGCGTTTTTGGCGGAGATTGGCGCAAAAAATAAATTGAGTGAAGTAAATTTTGGTACAGTGTTATCTATGATATTCATATTTGGAACCGCAGCGATATGCTGTGTTGCACTAATAGGGCATATAGATATTACTGCAACAGCTGATATTCCGGCTTTAGTCTTAGCAGAACAGATTTCGCCAATTTTAGCTCAAGTATTTGCCATTATTATTTGCGCGGGGATATATACATCGGCGGTACCACTATTATGGACGGGCATTAGAATGATATCCAAGGAGGGAACAATTAAATACAAATTTCTAACAATTCTATTTGGTGTAGTTGGATGTGCGATTGCTTGTTTTGTTCCATACAAAGGTCTAATTAATATATTGTATGGAATAAATGGATACCTTGGATTTACTTTAATAATATTTATGATCGCATATGATATTAAAACTATTGTAAGTAAGAAATATATTTAATTCTGAAATTAAAATAGAAAAGAATAGGAATATGTTCCTCAGATAATCACGCACTTCTCCATGATGAACTTGAGATGTGACAAAGTAATGAGAAATCTATAAAGAGAATGAAGGAAAAGCGATAACATGAACTATGTAATTAGTAAGAAAGACTCGGAGATCATAAACAAGCTTAAGGCATTATTTATTCTTTTGGTGGTTTTTATACATACAAGAGCATATACGGGAAAAGGTTATGTTAACATGACCGGGGGGGGATTGATTTAAGTACTCCAATCTGGTTATGGAACATGGAGTATGTTATTTCGGCAATAATTGCTCATGTGGCAGTTCCGGGATTCTTTGTTGTTTCGAGTATGTTACTGTACAAGAAAAATTTCAAGTGGAAAGAAAATACCTTGAAAAAAGTTCGGACATTATTGGTGCCGTATTTTATTGTTATTACATTTTGGATTGTTTTATATGCTGTAATGCAAGCAATCCCATTTGCACAGCCATTCTTTTCTAATAATACAAAATTGATTTCTGAGTGGGGAATATTTCAATATTTAGATGCTTATTTGGGTTTGACGCAATCTCCGTTAGTATACCCTTTGTGGTTTGCACAGAATCTTTTTTTTCTGAATCTTATTGCAGTGCTTTTGAAATCGATAATCGATAAAATCCCTTTGATGGCATTTATTGTATTGTGGATTCTTTTACTAAGTGGGGTAGAATCACCTATTTTTTGTTTGGAGATTAATGCTCTGGTATATTTCTGCATGGGGTATTATTTTGTAAAGTATGATGTTCATTTTGAAAAACTTTCAGCTTTTAAAGCTCTGCCTGTGTTCGCTTTGTATATTGTATCTTGCTTGATATCTTATGGATTCAGAGATACTGTTGTATATATTATAGCTGATAATGCGAATATCTGTATTGGATTTGTTGCTTGCATTATTTTTGTGTCAAAATGTAATTCGAATGCGGTAATTGACTGTTTGGCAAAGTATAGTTTCAATATTTTTATTATGCATGAAATGTTTTTGAGAATAGCATTGAAAGCAACGGCAAAATTCCTTGGTACATCTGTTTTGATTCAGTTGGTTCAATATTTCATGATTCCATGTGTTATTATTGGCTTTTGTGTTATAGTGAGTATCTTTATGGAGAAAAAACTACCCCGTTTTTATAAAATATTTACTGGTTTAAGAGGTTGACAAAACACAAATTATGAATAAAATTTTGACAGACAGACAGACAGACAGACAGACAGACAGACAGACAGACAGACAGACAGACAGGACTATTATGCAATAGATCTCGTTAAATTCTGTATGGCTATTTTGGTTGTGGCAATTCATACTGGTCCGTTTGAATATTCCGACTATCCAATTAAACGGTTATTCGCAACAATTACAGAAATTGCGGTTCCCTTCTTCTTTGTAACATCTGGATTTCTTTTATTCAGAAATACTGACTGGAAGTTAAGGATAGGTAGATATGCAAAGCGTATGGCTAGGCTATATGTCGTCTGGAATATTGTTTATTTACCTATTTCTATCTTTGGGTTTATTCATGATGGTGTGTCTATAGGAACAGCATTGTTACAATTTATTAGAGGCTTCTTCCTGATTGGCCAACAGTTTTATTCATGGCATCTGTGGTATGTTTTAGCCTTGATTTATGCAGCTGTAATTTTTTGCTCAATGAGGAAAACAACTATTAATGTGAGATATTTTGTGTCGCTGGCGTTGTTTGTAATAGGAGCAGCTGTTTCCGCGATAGTATTGGATGGTTCTAATATTACGACATTTTCTGTGATCATAAGAATGGCAAAGCAGACAATAATTAATGGTCGTCTTTTTATGGGCATTGGTTATTTTGCTTTGGGAATGCTAATCGCAGAGAAAAAAATGATATATAATAAGAATGCCTTAATTGCAGTTGCTTTTGGATGCATAGTTTTAAGTTATATAGTACCATATTCAATTATCGTATTTGCTCTCAGATATATAACGGTGTTTTGTCTGTTTCTGTTTGTAATTCAAATATATCTTCCTGCAAGTGATGTATATGTTAAGTTGCGCCATAGTAGTAAGGTTGTGTATTTTACGCATATGCTCTTCTTTTTTACATGGTCTGCGATAAAGAGTTTTCAAGATGTGAATGGCATGGATGCTTTTGTTATAGTTACAAGCATGACTGTTATTACTTCTTTATTAATCATTGCACATAAAGACGAAAAAAGCTATAACAAAATATATAATGCTTTCTTTGGCTAAAAGGAGCTGAGATTTGTGAATATAAAAAATACAGCTTTAATTATTGTCCCACATCAAGATGATGAAACGAATCTTGTTGGTAACATAATGGATGTTCTGACACAATATGAAGTATATGTACTATATAGCTCTATTGACACTAATCACAGACATGCAATTGTAAGAAAACAAGAAGCAACAGCAGCATGTGCAGTATGGGGAATAAATAGAGAACATATTATTTTCCTTGATTATCCAGACACAGCTAATAAAGTGGGAACTCATTTTTATACAGATGGAGATAAAAGGATAGAAGAGAGCATTGAAAAAAACATTCTTTCCTTAAAACCTGATGTCATATTCGCTACAGATTTTGATTTTCATTCTGACCATAGAATGCTCTCATTGGCTTTTGATCATGTCATGGGTGCAATTCTAAAGAAAGATCACGAGTACAGACCATTTGTACTAAAAGGATTTTGCTATGAGACCGCTTATTATGGTGTGGATGATTATGTAGCTACAGATATTAATTTGACAACCCAGAAACAAAGTCTGCTGTCGAATGTTTCGTATGAATGGGATAAAAGAGTATCAATTAAAACATTGGAGAAAAATCGAATTATCTGGAAGCGTAAAGCTTATAAGGCTTTGGCCTGTCATAAGAGTCAGTATGCGGTACTCCATGCAAAATCTATAGTTAATGATGATAATGTTTTTTGGAATAGAAGAACGGATAACTTGCTGTGTGATTCTCAATTAACTGCTTCATCAGGTGATGCTGAAAAGCTTCGGGATTTCTTAATACTTGATACATCTAATATAATAGAAAAGAATCCATATTTAATTGACTATTCAAGGGGCACTTGGACTCCTGATGGTAATAACGCATGGGTCAAGGCGGAATGGAAGAAGAATGTAAAATTTGATAGGATTATTTTTCATGGAAGCTTAAATACAATTGAAACAAGGACTATTAATCTTACGATATATGTTGATGGCAACTTAATTGGTAGTGTGGATAAAATTAATCCATATGGAAAAGATACAATTTTCAAGTCGGATGTTATTATTGAGTGCAAGGAATTGAAAATTGTGTTCTCATCTGATAATGTTGAATTGTCTGAAATAGAGGTGTTGTATGGAGATATGCAATTGCCTTTTGACACAGGTAAGATTAGAGAAATTAAAAGGAATAAACTTGTAGATGCTTATAGCGAATTTGGTTTTCAGGTGATTGTGTTGACAACAAGATTAACAAGAAAGATGAAAAAGTTGGCGGCGAAAGTTCTGCATCGAACATGAAACAATAGTTGTCGGCTATTTGCTGTTTTTTACCGGATATAAGCGGCAAGCGGCAAGTGTTATGAACTGGAAAACGATAGTTGTTGCAAACCTGAGCAATTAGTGCTATACTAAAATAACTATAATTTTTTCTGGAGGTTTTTATTATGCCCAGAACAAAAGGTAGCAAGAATAAACCGAAAATCACCAATGACTTTGTATCCAAAATCGCAGAGAAGCAGGAATCTATAGTTTCCCTGACCGCTGAAATCACTTCCATCACCGCAAACATCGACACTTTGAAGGCCGACCTGAAAGAAAAGAAGGCTGCTCTTAAGACATCCCAAAAGGAACTGACAAAGCTGGAAGCCAAGAAAGCTGCTGCTGATCAAAAGGCCGCCGAAGTAGCGAAGAGGAACGAAGCAGAGGCTGTGCTGAAGAAGCTGCTGGCCGAGGGTGTCAGTGCTGATGATATTATCGAGAAGCTGAAATAATCGTTTCAAAATCCAAAACCGTGTGGACGGAGTTACAAAATCCCATCCAGACGGTTTTCTAATGGAACAATTGCTTTATATCAAACAAGATATATCCATTTCTAACTCTAGGCTTCAAAATCACTTCCGGTGAAATTTCAGCCCAAACTCACAGCAGGGAAGGCTATGGACAAGCCAAATAAACAATCAAATGAGTGATATAGATAAGAAGCTATCCGGGCTGTTCGCACATCAAAATCGCTCTCAAAACATCCTTCAAAAATCAGAAATAACCCATCGTCCAAGCTAGTCCATCAATATACCGATCAAGCCACCATTCCACCCCTCATCACCCACCCTGAGGAGCGCATCTGGGCAGAGCAAACGCCCCCGGCGGTGCTCCGGGCCCCGGACGCTCCGAACTATGTGTTCCATGAAAATAGACTTTCAAATATGAGAAAAATACAGACCGGATGTGAAATTGACGGAAACCTTGCAAATGACGCTGAAACGTGATATAATTTTGGTACGAACATGCCGGTTTTGGTACGACAACGGTATGCTGTGGTACTGTAACTGTTGTTTCGAAATTATGAACGATCACAAAAAATGTGTGAAAATTTAGCGTAGCTACGACGACACCTATCAGGTTCAGGTCGTGTCCTGGTACGACAACGAGAACTCCTACACCTCTCAGATGGTCCGTACCATTAAGTACTTCGCTGAGAACTGCTAATCACAGCTCTACGCTCAAAAGTGCTTGAGATGTCGTGCTGAGTAACAGCTTGTGTTGACCTTTCTGGTACGAACATGCTGTGATAGGTGCGACAACAGGAACTTGAGTTCTACACCCTTCCTTTTGCGGGTCTCCGTGAGAGGAAGGGTGTTTTTGTTATGTGAGCTCCATCATAAACCACGCGCCCCTTCCGATGTGGTCTGCCACAGGGAAGGGGCGCGTTTGAATGCGGGATATTTTATTTTTTGCTATTTCCCACCCGCATCTTGAAATCCTCATACCCGAACTTTACAAGCTCGCGGCAGGTGCCGGCGGCGTCCATCGCCCAGATGGGCGGAAGGGGCATGCCGTTGAAGGTGTTGTTCTTGCAGGTGGTGTAGATGGCCATATCCCCGAAGAGGAGACGGTCGCCCTCGGTGAGGGGGGCGTCGAAGCTATAATCGCCGATGACATCCCCGGCCAGGCAGGTCGGGCCGCCGAGCCGGAAGGTGACGGTTTTTTCGCCGGGGTCGCCCGCGTTCAGCAGGGGCGGGCGGTAGGGCATCTCGATGACGTCCGGCGTGTGGCAGGCGGCAGACAGATCCAGGATGGCAAGGCTGGTATCGCCGTTGCGCAGGGTGTCCAGTACCGTGGTGACGAGATAGCCTGCGTTCAGCGCCCAGGCCTCGCCGGGTTCCAGATAGACCTGTACGCCGTACTTCGTCTGCGTCTCGGTGATGCAGCGCTCCAGCGTGGGCAGGTCATAGCCGGGGCGGGTGATGTGGTGTCCGCCGCCAAAATTCAGCCACTGCATCCGGGGCAGCAGGTCGCCGAAGCGGTCTTCCACTGCGGCCAGCGTCAGGGCCAGCGCGTCGGAATCCTGCTCACACAGGGTGTGGAAGTGCAGGCCGTCCAGCAGGCCCGGCAGGGCCGGGTCTGCCTGCACAGCGGCGTCCCACTGGGCACGGGTGGTGCCCAGGCGGCTGCCGGGGGCGCAGGGGTCGTAGATCGCGTGGCCTTCCTGGGTCGAGCATTCCGGGTTGATGCGCAGACCGACGCTCTTGCCCGCCGCTTTGGCTGCCGGGCCGAATCTGGCCAGCTGGCGGGGCGAGTTGAAGACGATGTGGTCGGCGTAGTGCAGCAGCTCGTCGAATGCGTCGGCTCGGTAGGCGGCGCAGAACACGTGGTTCTCCTTGTCGGGCAGCGTTTCCCGGCCGAGGCGGCTCTCATAGAGGCCGCTGGCCTCGGTGCCCGCCAGATAAGGGGCAAGCAGGGGATAGAGGTCGAAGTTCGAGAACGCCTTCTGTGCCAGCAGGATCTTGCAGCCGGTGCGCTGCTGCACCCCCAGCAGAAGTTCGCCGTTGCGGCGCAGCTGGGCTTCGTCCAGCAGATAGCAGGGGGTGGGCAGG
>OGJY01001927.1_pt1 | contig 22486 bp, 22 predicted proteins | sample 1572231 | NCBI WGS metagenome assembly OGJY01 (sample SAMEA2582121, study PRJEB24529) | metagenome | biome: Human gut stool | place: China | collected 2011
AAGTGACGGCGGAGGGAAGAGATCCTGATTTTGCGGATGTCGATGCCGTCGATCAGGATCTGGCCCTTCTGGAACTCGTAGTTCCGGCAGATCAGGGAAAGAATCGTCGATTTTCCCTATCCTGTCAAGTAATATCCAAAAAAAATTGTCGATTTTTGCAATTAAAGAAAACCATTCTTATCGCTTCTTCTGTACTGGAAAAGGATTTTTCCTCTCCAATTCCTGTCCTTGAATTTCCATCTTTTTTATAAAGATGTGTTGCTGACTGTCAGCTTCATATTGAATTGCTACACCAAGATTTTTCTTCATAAATGCGGCAACTCCCATATCTGCAATAACCTCTTGCCCTTCTCTCTCCTGAAAGCTGATTTTAGGGAAAGCCACGGATAATTTTTCTGTAATATACAGTTCCATTTTTTCCAAACTCTCAAATGGCATAGCCTGTACTCTTTGTAATATCTCCTGCAAACGATCCTCCCTCATAACACATCTACAATGATCTACACCAAATACCATAGCAAGGCTGTGTCCGCAATCCCAGGATACATGAATCTGTCCGGCATCATCTACAAACTGTACAGTTCCTAAATCACCGGGACTCAGTTTTACATACGGATCAGCCTCCATATCTTCCAATTCTACCCGACATCCTGGTGGGTACATATTTCTTAACACAATTCTTTCCGCATTACTTATCACTGTTTTCTTCCTTTCTCCAATCCGGCTACCGCCCCAAAGACTTCTCTGGAACAGTCCCTTCCAACAAATGCTCTCTTTCCTTATTCCATTCCAGCACCTTTTCCATAGCAGCTTCCAACTGGTCTTCTGTCGGTTCTCTTGTATAGGTTCTATATTCCTGAAAATATTCTTCCAAAGTGTTCTGCTGTATCTCTAGTTCCTCTTTATCATAACAATCCGGCTCTTCCAGTTCCTTCAACTCTTGCAAGGTTTCCCAGCATTCCAAAACACTGTCTATCTCCCGCATTTCAAGCAGATAAGATAAAAACGTTTCCTCTGGCATAATACTGAAATAGCACCGGTTAAACCATTGCTCAATATACATGCGTTCATCAGAACCATTGGTATGTGTACCACAAATCAAATCTGCAACAAAGTTTTCAAACAGTTCACCGATTGACAGCCCAACTTTTCCAGACTTCCTACAGAGTTCTTCTACCTCATCTTGATATAATCTGATAGAAATGGTCCGCTTCAGGCTTTTTTCATAGGGCTCTATATCTTCCCCTGTCTCGCAGAAATGCAGAAATGTATCCGTATAAATGTTTTCCATATCGCAAAATCTCCGGCTCATTGCCACATAGTCCTTACTTTCCCGGTCCCATTCCAGCCGGTAATGATGTTCCCTTGCATGTTCTTCTAAATCTTTCCGTATGATATTTCTGGTTGCTTCCGGCAGCTCTGCAATAAAAATGCTTGTATCTGGAACTGCTAATACTCTTTCTTTTACCACATTTGTCCTCCCTGTTTGTAAGTATTCCTTGCTACCGGCTGATTCCCCAGTACATCCATATAGAGGATAATTCCCTGCGGATCCAGATGTACGGTAATAAATTTCTGTATTTCCTGTAACAGAGCATAATCGGAAAATCCAGCCTGACAGCCAATAAAATCTCTGATTTTTTCTACAATGTCCGGTTTACGGAACTCCTGTAACACCAAAATCGGAATCGTATGCTGCCCTCCCATAGCATCATAGGGTAACGCTTTCCGCAATTCTTCCAAAAGATACCGGTAATAATCAACTACCACCTGGTCTGTTTTCCACTCTTTTTTCTCACAATCCCGGAGTAAAAAATCATACTCTTTTTTTGCCTGTTCCATCTCTTTCAAGATTTCCACTGCTTCCACAGAACAATATCCTTTCTCTTCTATCAGTTCCATCAGTTCTTCCATAGAATATGTTTCAAGATACATGGCTCTTCCCCCATCTTCTTTGCCAAATTTTCTTCTGATACAAAGAAGAGGAAGACACCGCAGCGTTTTCCTCCTCTTTTATGAAATCTTTTTCTCTACCGGAATCCAGGACAATAAGCTCTCCCGGTTCTTTCTTATCCTACTGCTTCCAGAAATTCGTCCCTGTATTTCCATACAATTTCAATATGTTCCGGATCATAAAAATTTATGACTTCAATCAGCTCATGCAGAACTTCATAAGATAGCTCTTCCAATCCCTTATATTTTACAAAAAGTTGCAGCCCCTCTGATTTCTCCTTTTGTTTTTCCTCCTCCCCTTTTAAAATTTTTGCTTCTATCTCCTGTATCTTTTGCTGATAAGCTGCTGTCTTTTCCATACAAGTTTGTTTTCGTGCCAAGTAGTCCTTCAGGGAAATCTGTTCTTCTGCATATTGTTCATACAATTCCATTTTCTCCTGTTTACAAATCGCCAACTTCTTTTCATATTGCTTTTTCCGATATCGGAGTTTCGGAATATTCAAAGTCTGATTGGCTCTCTTTAACTGCTTTATGGTATCCTCTGCAAGAGCTGCCTGTTGTTTTATCATAACTAGCACCAGTTCTTCCAAGTCTTTCTGCTTATATTTCTTTGGATAACAGGAAGCGTTTGGGGCTGTTGTAGTGCTTCCGCAATAAATCGGTTTTTCTTTGTATGTCACCCGTATTCTCATTTTCCGACCACAATGTCCGCAACGGATCAAACCTGAAAAAATATTCTCAGAAGACGGTGTCCGCCCATAATATTTTCTTCTTTTCTCTGCCATGTCCTGGACCTTCTGAAGTTCCTGCTCCGTTACAATCGCTTCGTGTCCTCCTTTTACGCAAATCCAATCCTCTCTTGAAATATATCGGTACTCTCTTTTTGACGGAACCCTGGTTTCTGTTTTCCCTCTTACCGTCAGTCCTGCATAAACCGGATTAAACAAAATCAGCTTTACTAAATTTCCGTCCCAGAATTTCACAGATTTCTTTGCTTCCGGCGCCCAGCCTTTCCTTTGTAGATATACCGTAGGCGTTTCAAGTTCTTTTTCGTTCAGATTCCTAGCAATGTCTGCATAACTCATTCCCGCTAACCTCTGGTCGAAGATTCCTCTCACAATGGAGGCTGCCTCCGTATCCAAATGAAGTTTTGTATGCACACCGTCATGGAAGCAATATCCGTATGTTGGGATTGAACCATGATATTGTCCCATTTCAGCCTGTTTCCTCATAACTTTTTTGATATTGTCGGAACAAATCTGGGGATAAATCCCATTGATCAGGTTCTTAAATTTAATCTCCGTATCCTTTCTTTCGGAAGGTTTCTGGCTGCTGTCATAAAAATCATTGATTGAAATGAAGCGAACCCCAAGGAACGGAAATATTTTTTCGATATAGTTTTGTGTTTCTATGGTATCCCTTCCCAGGCGGCTCAAGTCTTTGACAATGATACAGATCCGTTTTCTCCTGGTAATCAGCCCCATCATGCGCTTAAATTCCGGGCGGTCAAACGTTGTACCGCTGTAACCGTCATCTACGAAGAAGAAAAGCTTTGCCCCTGCAAACTCCGGCTGGTTTTCTACAAAATGCTGGATCAAGAGCCTTTGATTTTTAATGCTGTTGCTTTCCTCCATTTTTTCTTTATCATCTCTGGAAAGACGCAGATAAGCAAAAATAAAATCACACTGCATACGGAAGGCCTCCTTCCATATTGGCCAGTTCTTTTTCCAGCTCTTTTTCAAATAAATCCCCAAACCAGAACACGATTTCCACATAGTCTTTGGAATATACCGTAATCTTTTCAATAAAACGGTCCGCAATCCCTTTCTCTATCTTCTGGAATCTTTGGTACTTTAGAAGTTCCTCTGTCCAGTCCATTCTTGCCTTCACTTGATCTAACAGGTGCTGTCCACGAAGCTGTATCTGCTTCATATTCTGCCTGGCTGCTTGCTGTTCTTCCTGATAGGTTGATTTAATCTCCTGATATTCCTTGCAGTCCAACAGCCCGGTAGCATAATGCTCAAACAAGGTTTCCAGTTTTCTTCCATATTTCTCATACTTCTGTCTGGCATTTTTTATTTTTCCTGCTCCAGCTTTTGATAAAACTCTGCACCATAGGTTTTCTTACTTTCTACAGCAAGCCGGATCTGGTAACGGAGTGCTGCCTTGACTGCCTGATTGATGTAGATTTCATTCACCGTCCGGAAACATTCCGTATGATCTGTAAGGGAAAAGGAAGGACATTTATAAACCATATATTTGTGTTTCTTATTGTCTCCGCTCCTGCTTCTTCCAAGGCGTTTTCCGCAATGTCCACAGAAAATCCTTCCCTTAAAAGGACCATCTGCCCCCTGTTTTTCTTTTGGGTTTGCAGCCCAGTTATCCAACGTATCTTTCCAGCGTTCCTTTGCAATTTTCTGTGCTTCCTCATAAATCGCCCGTTCAACAACTGCTTCCCAGGCATTTTCACACACTTTCCACTGCTCTTTTGGTATCATCTGAAGGGGAATATTCTGCGCAAGCATCTGTTTTGTTTTCCCATAAACAGCAGCACCTATATAAACGGGGTTCTGTAAAATCTTCCGGATACCGTCTGATCTCCATAACCGCCTTTTTTCCGGCACCTTTCCCTGTTTCCTTTTCTGGTAGCTGTCTTCCGGTCCTAATACCTTTCTGCCATTCAGTTCCCTTGCTATATCATAGCTTGACATTTCTTCAAACACATACCAGTAAAAAATCTGCCGGATTATTTCTGATTCCTCTGGTTCCGGCACCAGCTTCTTACTGTTTTCCTCTGCTCTTTGGTATCCATAAGGAGGTCTGGAACCCCAAAACTCTCCCCGTTCCCTGGACAGCCGATGTGCCTGTACCAGTTTCTCTGAAACTTCCCTGGCATAATAATCATTCATAAAGTGTTTCAAAATATTGGGGGTCCTGTTTTCTACACAAGCTGGGTTTGCGCTGTCATATTCGTCCATAACAGAAATAAACCGGATATTTAAGGTTGGGAAAATCACATCAATCAAATCTACAGCATCTAAGGCGTCCCTTCCAAAACGGGCAAAATCCTTTACAATGATGCAGTCAACCTTTTTATTTGCCACATCTTCCATCAACTCTTCAAATGCGTCCCTTTGGAACGTTGTACCTGTCACACCATTATCCGCATAGACTTTTACCACCAGCATTTCCGGGTGTTTCTTTGCGTAGTCTTCACAGATCTGTTTTTGGATATAAATGGAATCCCTTCTGCCATGCCCTCCGTCCCTTTCGGAAAGCCTTACATAAATATAGGTTCTCAGATACTTCATTTCCGGCTTGCTGCTTTGTCTTTTCTGTCCTCTTTTGCTTATCTTAGGCACTTGCTTCCGCCCCCTTTCCTTTCAGGAAGGCTTCCACTTTCCGGTCCGGCTTTGCTCTGTTTACAGTTTCCAGTAGTCCCAATACCTTTTCAAATTCATCTTCAAACCAAAAATGAATGATAATGCGCTTCTGCTCATATACCTCAATCCGTTTGACCAGATTTACCAGCATTAAGCGATCCACTTCCGTCCGGTCTCGGTATTCCAGAAAATATTCCAGCCACTCCTGCTGTTTTTCAAGGGTTTCCTGCAAATTTCGGATTTCCTTTTGCTGGCACTCCATTGCCTGCCGGATTTCCTCTAAAGACTGGTCATACTTTGCTTTGAAGGTTTCAAATTCTGTCCGGTCCAAGATTTCTTCTGCAAAACTGTCATACAGTTTTACTTTAATGTTTAAAATCCTCTGGCTCTCCTTTTCCAGCATCTCCAGTTTTTTGTCTTCTTCCAAAAGCCGCTGTCTTGGGATTGAGGCAGTTTTTACATACGCCAGTATCTCTTTCAGCTCCACCAGAACAGAAATATAATGCAGGATTGCCTCTGTCACAGCTCCTACCAGTTTTTTCTCACTGATACTATGGGAACTGCACTGCTTTTCATAAAGGGAAGTCGAACATACATAATAGTGGTGAACTTTATCTGGGCTTTTCAGTACCATGCTTTCTTTACAGTCCCCACATTTTACCAGGCCTGAAAGAAGCGCTAGCCCCTTTGCACCTCTCATGGTATCCATTTTCATCAGGTTACCTACCACTTCATATTGGTGTCTGTTGATAACCGGCTCAAAGGCATTTTCGTACCGTATCCACTCAGCTTCCTCTTTGTGGATCACAACCTTTACTTTATGGTTTGGCGTTGTTGTTTTTCCCTGTATCAGCACTCCGGTATAGCGTTCATCAAGAAGGATACGACGTACCATAGTTGGCATCCAGACCGGTTTTTCCGTCAAGCGGAACCCTGTCTTTAATTTCTGTTTTAAATACACCTGCTTATACCGAAGAGGTGTCAAGATCCCACGCCGGTTCAATTCTTCGGATATATCTGTCAGGCTGTAGCCCTGCATTTTCATGTGGTAAATATCCCGTACAACAGAAGCTGCCACTTCATCCATAACCAGCTTATGTTTATCCTCTTCGGATTTCAGATAACCATAAAAAGCAAAAGGCGCTACACACTGCCCGGCTGTCATTTTGACATACAAATGGGAACGCACACTTTTGGAAGTATCCGCAGGATAAAGGTCATTGATTAAACTTTTAAATCTCAGGGTAAGGAAATCACGATTTGGCGTGAGGCTGTCATAATTGTCATTGACAAGGATCAGGCGCACACCCATTTTCGGCAGGATACGTTCCACATACTGTAAAACACCGGAAAAGTCCCTTCCATAGCGAGAAAGGTCTTTGACAATAATACAGTCTGCTTCCCCCTCTTCCAGCATACGCAGCATTTCCTGAAAACCAGGGCGGTTAAAGTTTGTGCCGGTATATCCATCATCCACACATTCTTTTACCACCTGAATTTCAGGGTGGCTCTTCAGGAAGCTATGAATCAGTATCCTCTGGTTTGATATGCTGTCGCTTTCCCTGTTATCACCGTCTTCATCAGAAAGGCGCAGGTAAACAACCGCACGATAGATTTTTTTAAGTATTTGATTTTTCATTGTATTCGCTCCTATCATTTAGATTCGTCAGCCGATTCCCTAAATGATAGAGGCTACTGGGTCCTTGCCATCATCCTACCATAGTCCAGAAGGTTTGTCCACCCTGTAATCTGCCAACAATCCGCATTCTTCCCTATCCCTGTCGTGGCTTTACCATTTCATCTGCACAAGGCTTTCTATGGCTTCCTCTATGGTACGGTTGGTAGAAGCAAACCCAATCTTTATGGTGATCCCCTTATATTTCAGAAAATAAGGATTCTTTCCGGACTCCAGGATTTCCCGGATCTTCTCCGGTTTGCTCTTTTTTACATCAATATTCAGTTTCTCTACATCTTGTATCTCTTTCGGGTCAATGTCTTCAAACGTCATTTCCCGCATCTTCAGCAGTTCTGCCCGCGAGAGCATTATATCCTTTCCCTAGTACAGCAACTGCACAGATACGCATCTAACTCCTGCTCAAACTGTTCCTGTTTCTCCCAGGCGTGCATTAAATACTGTTTCAGTCTGGCATAGTCTAAAATTCCATAACCGATACAATCTATCTGTACCTGAAAAGACTGGAGCATTTCCATTGTCTGTAAAATTTCTTCCGGACAATAGGATAACCTACTGAGTCCGGATACCACAATCACATCAATCATGCCTTTTCGTGCAAGCACTGCCAGCCTCTGCCAGTTTTCTTTTTCTATGGAATAATCACACCCTACACCTTCCAACAAAGTAACCACCTGGTATGTCTGCTGTTCACAGTAATGCAGGCTTTTTTCTTTTTCATAATACAAAAGCCCGGCACAGGGAATGGGAATATCCAGATACACTGCCGCACGCTGGGGAATATTCCTATTTTCTATCTCTTCTTTTCCTTTGCAGATCCATGTAGGAAACAGCATTCCTCCCTGAAAGATCTCTTTATCTTCTGAAAACAGTTTCTGTAACCTCTCTCTCTTCATTGCTCTGCCTCCTCTTTCTTTTGCTCCTGTTTTCATTCCAGGGCTATGAGGAAACCTGTTGTTTCCCCATAGCCCTAAAATGAACCTGTTTCACACACCATACCGGCAGGGCTTTCCCTGCCAGCATGATTTTTTCATTTTCTCACCCCGGTGTGAACGGGAGCATGTAGGACCGGCCCGGCTGGCCGCCTGACACCCTGCAGCCCCCTTTCTCGCTGCAGCATGTCCCAGACGCTACCCTGGTTGCAGTGTTTTTATGCAAAGGTATCATTATCATTCGGCTTTCAGGCTGCCTGCCACCAACAGCCTATGTCTGGGTGCTGCTCACACTTTTCCTTCATCTTCTACGATTCCTTGTTTGATCCGCTTCTTTTCTGCCTTACTTGCTGCCACTGCGGACAAATGTATCTTCGCACAGCTCTTGACCCTGCATCATACAAAATAGAATGTGCCGAAATGTTTTGTGTCCTTTAAGATATTTCTATATTTTAGCGTCAGAAATGACACGTTTGTTTCAAAAAAATATCACCATACCGATATTCAATTTTCAAGGTTCTCTCCGGCTGAAAACATCAGCCTGCCAAAAGACACCATAACCCTGATGTGTTTTGGCAGACTGTTTTCTGTCTGCATTTCTCTTTATTTCTTTAACCGGATAATCATATCTGCCCAGAATTCTGTGTATGCCTGCCGCATTAACTCCAGAAGCCGGGCTTCGGTAATTCCTGTAATTACGTTTTCTTCTTTCTTTTCCGGTTTTGGTTCCTGTACTTCCAGTGCTTCTTCCCGTATCTTCATTGTAAGCATGGATAAGGAAGGAGAATTGGCACAGTTAATAAAACCGATATAATGGTTCACCACATCATAATCACCTCTGCAGCTTCGGACAATATCAAACGCATGACGGATTGCCCGTTCTACCCTCTGTCCTGTCGTGCCATGTTGCTGGGCCACCTTAAAATACAGATATGTCGTTTTAATCTTGCTGTCTTCTTCCAGAAGCAAAACACTGTCTACAATATAGCCAAATCCTTTCACATTGGCCGGCATTCCCATTTTAAATAATACTGCTTCCACCTTTTCTTTTGATAACATTTCCCTTTTCCTCCCCGTCTGTATTCTCACTTCCTGCTGTCTTGCTGATATTCCTTTAACCCTTTTTTAATTCCTTCTATCGAATAAATCAAAAGGCTGGTTTCCCATTCATTACAATCCTGTACCAGATACCAGATCTTTTCCTTCAGCATCATATCTTTTTTCGCTGTACCCATGTGCATGAAGTGTTCTTTTATGGGAATATCCATAGCTTCCAACAGCCGGATATAAGTTTTCATGCCCATGGCCCTGGCATGTGTTTCGATTTTTGCCAGATGGGATACGGAAATATCTGCTTTTTCCGCAAGCTGCTCCTGGGTCAGCCCCCTGGCTTCCCGCAAGGCTTTTATTGCATCTGCTACAATACAAAGTTCATTCTGCATTCTTTTATCTCCTCGTTGATTACAGGCTCTATTATAATTACAAATCCTTTCCCTGGTAATGGACTATGGAGGCAAGATTTTTCTGTTTCATTACCATTTCTTTCCTTTTTTGGTTTTAGAGATTTATTATATCTGAACGAGTTGAAAACGATTTTTGCACCATTTACGAAAAAGCACTGCATTATCTCTTCATTTAGGCATAAAAAAGGAGAGAACGTCACATATCGACTCCTCTCCAATAGCTTCTATTCATCTAAGATATTTGCCAATACATAGGCTTATTTGTTTTTTCTTTCCAGGAACCTCCGTATATCTTCCACACTATCTAATATGGGAATGGACGGGGCAGACGGGCTACATACTGGTTCTTGACTGGACATTTCCAGTGCGTTAATAAATGCTTCTGCCTTTTTGGGGTCTTCAATCACAAGCTCTGTAAGGATACTTGATGTAGCCATATAGAAAGCACCTCTTTTCTCTCATATCTTAAAAATTCTTTCGCAAAAAGATCCTGCAGTATTTTCTATACGCCAAGACCTGTACGCTCCATTTTTATTTATGTAATAAAGTTTGATCCAGCATGTTCTTAATTTCATCTGGAAGACCGTCTATCGTTGCATTTTCATCTAAAAACAGTAAATTTGTATATTTTTTCGCATCATTCGGTGCTGAAAAAATATGAGTTACTGTATATGCTGTTCTACTTTTAGAGAAGCAATCTTCATCTCGCAGCGATTCTACTACAAAGCAATCGCCCTTTTGCTGCCCCTTATCATCATACTCTTTATTTAAGCATAGAGTAAAATTAAGATCTGTTGTGCCAAACTTATAATTTCTCGTGTCTGTAACAATCTCTTCCAGCATGAATCCTTCTGAGCCAGCCAGCATTGCAATCTGTCCGATATGCTTAATCTTACACTTACACAATGAAAAAGGGTGCTGCGGTGTAAAAAATATCTGCGAAGCCTGAAGCATCTTTTTTGCTGCATAACTATATAACTTTTTTGCTGAAAGGTTCGTGGCCACACCTGTCAAGTGCCTAAAATTGGCAGCTTTATAAAGCACTTCAATATATCTGCCTTCAAATACATATAGAAATCTTTTACCTACTAAATGCTTCCTATACAGATCAGCAGCCACTTTAATCTCCTGTACAATTTTCTCTCTATCCTGTTGTTTTCCCATCTATCTTTTCCCAATCATTACTATAGTATAAAAAAACAGCACTGGACAACTTTTTTGTTATCCAGCGCCCATAATCTTAAAAAGCGGTTTTATGCTGGCTGTCAGCCGCGACATCCTTCCGAATGTCTAAAATGTCGCCGGTATCATTGAGTCCCCGGCGCGGACTCACCGTATCTCCCTGGTGTGGGCGTAATACCCTTCCGAGTATCAAATAGTCCCAGTAATTACCCTGCCCGGGCACAGTACAGCTTTTACGTGCCGCTACACGAAACCTTTTGGCTTAATTATATTATATGCGATACCCTAAGAAATATCAATAGTTTCCACAAAAAATTGATTGGTTGTATCTTATTATAACCCGTTACTTACCGTTTCAATAAACGCTCCCTAGAATCTGTATCCAATACAATTTTATGAAAATCCAGCATTGCGTGCTCTTGCATCAGTTTCTCTCCAAGTTTCACAAGAGGATTGGTTTCCCATTCCGAATCAATTCCTGTTTGATGATAGTATCTTGCATAAGCAAATCCCTCAGCTACCGCATCTGAATTTTCAAATACTCCCACTATTGCATCTGTAAACTGTACAATGATTGAGTTCCCAAAAATCCCCTGCAATTCTTCCGCATTCGCATCATCATATTTCTCTACATTAAAAGACAAAGAGAAATCATACGTATTCTCTTTTCCGTCTTCTGTTTCATAAGAAATTGTTCCAAAAATATCTCCTTTGCCAGAAGGAAGTTCGATTGACTCTGAAAGCTCTAATTCATATTCAATGTTATTGAACACTGTCGTTGCTTCAAACATTTGTGATATACAGGTACCTTCTTTTTCATAAAAATCTTTCTGTAAAAAGGAAATAGGATTATACTCCATATTTTCCCATATCTGTTTTCCCTCCACTGTCCGTTTACACAAGGAATCTAAAAGCAACATCATTGTTTCCTGATCTATTTCTTCATATACGTTCATAGTCAGCCTCCTTTTTCTTTGGATTGTCCGCAAAAGCTCTGTAAGAGTTTATCTCCATTTCTAGTTACAACATGATATTTAGTCAAATGACGTATGTACGCGCTTTCTTATAGTTGCCAATATTATATGGCGTATCTCCCAAAAATTCAATCAGAATATAAAAACTTTTACTCACACTATCCTGCCTTTACATCTTTTTTAGTCTATACCCTACATTGATCAATGTTTCTATAATATCATGCCCCATCTTTTTTCGTATCTTCCATACTACGTGTTCCACTGTTTTGTACGGAATCTGATCATCATAATAATTACTCTCCCAGACCGAACAATAGATATTCTTCTTTGGAATAACCCAATTTGGCCTTTGGGCTAAAAGATACAGAACTTCAAATTCCCTGGGCGTTAAATCTATTTCTTTTCCTTCGTAAATAACCTGATAGGACATTGGATTTAACTGCAGTTTTCCATCGCCCAAAACTACATTCTCTTTATATTCTGGAAAAACATACTTCATGTGTATGCCTCCTCTTGATTTGTAAATTCAACTTTTCTCATTCCAGAAAGAAATACTGGACGAAAACTTCCCGCCCAGCACTTCTTCAATTATCAGTTATTTTAATGTACTCTCTATATCCTCCGCTGCCTTTTCTATAATTTGAAGATACTCCTGGAGCTTTTCAGATTGGATATTTTCCTTTTCTGCAAGTGAATTGATTAGAAAACAACTTGTTTTTATGCAGCTTAGCAGATTTCGGATATTGCTCTGCAGTTCCGCCCGCATAGTACGATAATCATTTTCTATATCCAGTATCCTTGTTACTGCCCTCTCACAAATATCCAGCAGTTGATTGATACACCCTGTCAACTCTTGCACCGGATCATTCAAATATCTGCACCTAACTCTTTGTTTCAAACATTGTTCAGAAAGAATACCGTTCAAATCATTTAACAGCAGTCTACATCTTATTCAAATGGGAACGGCTGATTCCTACCCTTTCTGCCAGTTCTTCACGGGATATTCCACGTTCTGTACGCAATATTCTGATTGTCTCACCTATATCGCTGTCTCCAATGTACATCCGTATTACCTCCTGCGCATATTATTATAAACCTAAAATTGTTCTGCATAGTGACTATCAGTGATATTTTTTCTCTACTGTTTCTCATTCAGAATTAAACATATTATTATTATTTTACCTATTACAACATTTTTTTCTTACAAAAGAGAATTATATCTTTCTTTTTTCAACAAAAAAATTTTTTTAGAATAAATCATTTTACATAACTCCAAATTCAGATATTATTTGTTAATTTTTCATTATGATATCATCAGTCTATAACAAGGCTCCTATTCTATCTTTTCTCAAATAATCAGAGCTGATAAACGCTTCATCTATCAGCTCTTTTACTTACTTCACTTATATCTATTTGCCTGTTTCAAATAAAAATCCGTATATATCCCATTCTTTATTAATAATTCATTCTGTTTTCCCTTTTCTACTACTCTTCCTTCATCCAATACCAAAATTTTATCTACAAGACTCAAACTCGAAAGTCTATGTGTAACTATTACCCCACTTTTACCATTTACCAATCTCTTAAATGCAGAAATCATTCTATCTTCAGCTACTGGATCCAACGAGGCTGATGGTTCATCTAAAAGATACATACTTTTATTACCAAAAAAGGCTCTTGCGACAGCGAGTCTCTGCCACTGTCCAACGGAAAATTCTTCACCAGCCTGTGTAAATCTTTTTGTGAGTTGTGTATCGTAATTAAATTTTACCTTCTTCAGTAATTCCTCACATCCAGAATTTGATATTGCAGCATTAAGCATATCAATATTATTAATATTTTCTAATTCTGATAATGCTATATTCTCCTTAAGCGTAAGAGAATATCTATTGTAATCCTGAAACATAACACCTATCTTTTTTCTCAAATCGGAAACTTCATATTCATCATAACTTCTGCCATTCAACAATATTTTTCCTTTTGTTGGAGAATATAATGCCAAAATCAACTTAATAATAGTACTTTTCCCGGCTCCATTTTTTCCTACTAATCCTATTACCTCTCCATTTCCTATAGTGAAATTGCAATCCTTAAGCACATATTCCTTTTGATTTGGATATTTAAACCATACATGAGAAAAAGATATTTCATATTTCTGCGAAGTTGTCTTTGTTCCCAATTTATCAATAGAGTCCATTTCTAATAGTTCTCTGACTGTCAGTAATTCATCCATCGCATATGACAATCCCGATCCACTAATTATAAAACCCTCACATGCACTTTCTATTTCCTGAACCAACGAAAAATAATAGAAAACATCTCCTATCAGGATCTTACTGTTCATATATCTAAAAATCGATAATATAAGTATAATAGTTTCCCCCAAAGATATCGAAATCAATGAAAAAAAGGAAATTAAAATAGAATGCTCTGATAAATGTTTTCTTTCATCATGCCATTTATTCCATATTTTTTCATACTTCTTCATAAAAAGGTCTTGATAGCCAAAAACCTTCATATTAAAAAAACCATATTGGCCTAAACATTCTTTGTAATAATCCATCATTCGAACAAAACCTACCGACTTTCTCTCTACACTCCATTTTGTATCATTTGCTTTTTTGTATAATACTGCTGATATTATTACAAACTGAGTCATTGCTAACATCGCCCAGATACTTAAGTGAAATAATGCAATACTAAAAACTAATATTTTTCCCAACTCTGTTATAAATGCAAAAAGTAACTCTGGTAATGATTGAATAGCAGTTATTAAATCCCAAGCATCTGCAACTTTGTTTAAAACAGTCGCTTGATCAAAATTTTCATATTTCAATCTGGATATTTTTGTCACCAAAATTTCATCTAAATAAAAATTAATCCTATCCTCATATAAACAATTTGTTTTATTACTAAATTTTCTATTAAAATTTTCTATTAAAGATAAAAAGCAAAATAATACAATATATATTATGATAAAATACAGTTCACTCTTTTCCAGTAAATTGACAATATTCTTTATTAAGATAAGATTTAGAAATGTTATTATTACTGATAAAAAAGATGACAACATTTTTTTGGCAAATAATATTTTTGACGCACTAAATAATATATAGAAGCTGAATGTGATATTTTTTATGTATAGTTTTAATCTTTTCATTTTTTCTCCACTTCATACTTGCTTTTTTGCAAGTTGTACATTTTCGCATACAGGCCGTTCTTACTAAGTAACTCTTTATGACTACCTATTTCAATAATTTTTTTCTTCTCTAAAACAATAATCTGATCATAATCTTTCAAACTTGATAATCTATGAGATATAACTAAAGTTGTTTTTTCCTTACTACACTGCGAAAGCATTTCCATCATCTTATCCTCAGATACAGGATCTAGGGCTGATGAGGGTTCGTCCATTATCCAGTAATCAGAGTTATGGTATAATGCCCGTGCAATCGCTATCATCTGCCATTGTCCTCCAGATAATTCCTCTCCTTCCTCATAAAATTCTTTGGTAAGTTCAGTCTCATATTTCTTTTCAAATGAACTAATTTTATTATTTATACCGGATAATCTTGCTATATTCTCTAGATCTGTCTGATTTGCTTTCGTAGCACTAAAGGTAATATTTTCCTCAACTGTCATAGCATACTCTACTACTTCCTGTAAACAAACTGCAAATTTTTTTCTTAAACTTACTACATCAAATTCCTTTATATTAGTTCCATTTATTAGTATTTTCCCCTGTTGAGGATCGTATAATCTCAATAAAAGCTTGATTATGGTACTCTTACCCTCTCCATTTTTCCCAACAATAGCATTCTTCGATCCTTTTTGTAATTTAAAAGAAATATCTTCTAAAGTGTTTTTTTCATTATACGGATATCTAAAAAAGACATTACAAAACTCTATATCAAAATCATCTGGACACTCCAAAGATCCGCTTTTTATTTTGGATTCACTTTTTAAAAATTCCAAGTATATACTAATTCGTGTCGTGGTTATGTCTTTAAAATGTGCGAATAAACCAAACAATTCATCAAATGCTTCCGAACTAGATTTAGTAGCATTAATAACGATCGACAAATCGCCTATAGAAAATCCCCCATTTATCGCTTTGTAGAATGAATTTATCATAATATAAATGTATCCTATTGTGTGTACCAATTCATTTGTATAAATTTTTGTAAAACTTGATTTATACACGCGTTCTTTGATACTAAGAATTTTATTCCATTCATTTTGATATTTCTCAGTAAAGTATTCTCTGCATCTATAAATACGCAAATCTTTTGCATATTTTTTATCTAACAAAATAGATTTATAATATTCTTTTTTGCGCTGCTCCTCCATCGTATCTATATCACTTTGATTAAGATCTGTTTCCAGTCTCGTTGTTGATATAGCCTGTGGTACAGAGGTAAAAATAAAAACCAATGAAAGTATTGGACTAAATTTCAAAAGCAAAAAGGTCACTGAACTATACTGTACTAAAGCTTTAATTAATTTAATAGGCCATAATACACCTTCACTTATAGACATCTTACTATTTTTTACTAAATCAATTTTATCTATATTGAATGGATTATCATAAAACTCCGCATCAAGACAACTATATTTTTTCATAATTTCCAAATCTACATTAAACTGAATCTTATCAATTAGTCTTTCCTCAATTACATTTTTAGTGCTATCAGCCAACTTACAGAGAATACTGAGTGTAATATAAATAATAAGCACAATTAATAATCGGTGCATATCAAATCTATCCTGCAAAAGCTCTAACATTCTTTTCCAAATATAAATTTCGATAGAAGGAATAATGGCGCACATTATATTAATAATAATAAATGCTAAATAAATATACGGTGCAAAATGCATCGGCAAAAATAAGCAGTATTTAAATACCTCAAAATTTTTTTTACTCACTTTTTTCTCCTTTACAAAGGTTTTATTCTGATAGGATTTTTATTATAAAACCAAATATATCTTCAAAATTTGCATATGGCATTTTTTGAATTTTGATTTCCCTAGAGATTAAATCAATCGTATCCTCATTAAATGTCAATTGTAAATCATATGCTTCAATTTTTTGTCCAATAATAATGATATCAATATTATATTTCAATTCCAAAAAAGAAAAATAATTAACCCAGTTTATATTTTTGTGTAATTCAGTAACTACATATGTATTATAATAATGTTCACGAAATTTATTTTCAATTTTACTAACTAACATACTAATATTGTAGTCATTTGAAGTAATACTCAAAATTGGAATACGTATACTTCCATATACATTTATTTGTTTGCTATAAATATAATCAGTGCATTCTTTTCCTACGTATCTACTTTTGTTCACTTCTTCTTTTCTACAAACACGTTGTGCGCCAACAAATAATTCTGATATAATTTCATTCTTCTTACTAATTCCTTTTTCATCCACCAATTTTGCTATTACAGATGTTATAAATGGTGAAGCAAAACTATTACTGGCATTTAATACTAACTTTTTACCATTTACTCTTATTGAATGTCTTGATGACGTTAGAATTTCAATCCCATCCCAACTATTTAACCGCAGCACATATTTTGTAGGTAAATACTCATCACTATGACGTACACCGATTACTTCAGGTAAAGACGCCGGAAAAGTAAATACAGATGTATTACTTTGAGAAGCAACCATTATGACTCCCTTTTCCTCAGCAATATGAATTAATTTTAAAACTTGCCCTATATTGTAAATTTGAGTTGTCCCGATACTCATATGTATAATATCAACATCATTGTTCAAGCACCAGTTTATGGCATTGGCTAAATCCTCTATTGAGCACTTTCCATTATTATCTATAACTTTTATACACGATATAAAACATTTTGAATAATATTGGCTTATAATTTCAAACACAATTGTTCCATGAGAAATACTATTATTAAATGTTTCTTTATCATCTCTCAAATTAACCATACAATAGAAAGAGGGGGATTGAGTATTAGATTTCGATACCCCATCATCCAATATGGCTACATGGCATCTACCGTCTTTCATCAAATCCCCCCTATATAGTAATCAATCATCCGATCCTATTTAGTTAATTACACTTATGTTTCTATTCGTTTAATCAACCGGCACGTTTGCTGGAGAACTTGTTGTAGCTCTGAGAGCTATATTTAGAATTAGAGAGCTTCTGGTTTGTGCAGCCAGTACAATATGTTGTTGTGCAAGAGCAATATGCCTCTACAGTTTTCTGTTCCTGATTTCCTCTTTTTGCCAATAATTTTGTCATAATTATTTACCTCTCTTTTTATAATATTAGATCAGATGATTGTTTACTCCAACTAAAGTTTTGATAATATTTTTTTTACAAATCTTTGATATGTATTTATTGCACCATTATAAATATCTTCCGCCGTAATTAAGATTTTATATCTTTTTGCAACTTCCGCTATAACATACAAAATTTCATGGGCTTGCAAAATCTTCCAGTTTTCGGCAATACCAAGATTTCTATCCAAATCTTGAAACAAGGCATAAATAGTATCCTGTAACCAGTTTTCCAAATCATCATTTTGTTCATCCTTTAAAGGAATAACTGTATTATGATTGATGCCATCATAATAGTTCTCTACTAATTTACAACATTCACCGAATAAACTTTTTAACGAATCTTTATCACATATGTTTACTATAGGTGATGACAAGTTTAATTTTAGCGTTGGTATAAGTTCCTTAACTTCACAAGGATTAATAATATCAAGACTAACTCCCTGGAAACCTGATTTAGTAGCCTCTTGATTAAATCGGATGTTTGAAATTCCCACACCGCAAGGTTTTATACCTAATAAAGATTCTATCTTTCCAAACAATGCATTAAAATTCAAATCATATATCGGCGGTGCAGCAAGTAAACAAATATCCGCTTGTAGAGCAAATCCTACCTCAAATGCAGTCAACCCATAATTTTGATGTAATTTATCAGTAATCGGCAATAAGCCGCCCGGAACACCAATAACTATTACTTCTGGTGCTTCGTCTTTCTCCAGGTTTCGTACATAAGTATTGAGACCAATAACCTTATCATTAATACTCAACGCAGTATCATACATAAATTGTGGAAATGAATGGATTCCAAATAGCTCTGAGTAATGTTTGGAGCCAATTTGCGTAACCCTATATCCTCCATTTTCTAAATATTTTTTTAATTCTAATTGAATGTCAAATTTTTGGCATTCTTCATTTATTCCAGCAACTAAAATAATCGGTGCATATGTTTCTCTTAAACTATCACTGTATGGAACAGTTAAATCACTAAAATTTTTATATGAGGTATATTTAATAGAATAAACATCTGCCATTCTATTAAATATTCTTTCTTCCTCTTCATCAAACATAAAAAGCGATAAAATATCTTTGCCTTCCGACATGGCTTTTATAACATTTTCTATGATTTTTCTTCTGAATTGTGTGTCAGAATCAAACTCAGCAACAATTAAAATGTCACAATTCTTTATGCCTTCACTAAAGCATGTTTGCCCCAAGATTCCCATATTTGTTCTTTTCTCCAGAATGGCTACATCCTTATGCAATGCATTAAATCCATTAGGAACTATCGCTGAAACAATTTCATAACCGGAAAGAAGATCTGAATATCTTATCAAACTACTAACTTTTCTATTATATGGATATATTGCAGCTCTCTTATTCTCTCTTTCCATCTTTCAATCCTCCAACTTTACATTCCAATAAAATAGACCGTATCTCATCTAACGCAATTAATTCTAATAGAGAAGTTTCAAATTGGGACTTTATTTGTGGGCACTTTGCTAAAAGCATTTCTTTAGATAATCCATTGATTTTATTAGCATGTATTACGCATGAACTACAATGGCGTATAGCCCAGCAATTTATGCAATTTTTTTCTGTCATTTTTCCAATATTAAGCATCTTGCGTATATTTTCAACGTCATATCCTCGATGTATACTACCTATATTTAATGCTTCTGAAATATCACTTGCTTTTTCGCAAGGAAAAAGTTCACCATCAATACGAACAAATGTATTATGTACTCCAGGAACACACGGGCCTCCTTTTGCAGAACACTCACTCAACGAATCTGTAGGGTTCAAATTTCTACTTTCGTTCACTAAACTTGCCACAATATTAAAAGCAATAGGATTCATAACATTATTTTCTGCAATCCCTATAAGGTAGTAATATGCCAACAGCTCTGAAACACGCTCAGACAAATAAAATTCTTCAGAAGCGTCCGATGATGTACCAGCCGGTGTGTCCATTACTGGAGTATTAATGCTAAAATCGCCTTTTTCATCACTTACTCTAAATTCTTTTGTTGAATCATAGAAAATATCATTTTTATAAAATTCAACTATAGGGGTAATATCATAAAGTGGATCAATAACCGAATTAAAGCTTAACTTACTATACTCCTCCGGACATTCTAATTTTAACCGCCTTAATTGCTTTTCAATCAATGCATATGAACCATCTCCATTTCCTGCAAGCTTGCGTGACTTATTCTGCACGCTTTCTGGTCCATCAAGGCTTACCATAATATTGACATTGTTGGTGTCAAAAAAGCGAAGCTTCTCCGGAGTTAACAATATAGCATTCGTAGTTATATTAAATGAAATATCTTTTCCTTCAAATTTTATCTTTACATATTCTATAATTCTTTTTATTTTTTCAAATTCCAAGAGAGGTTCCCCTCCATAGAACGCAATATTAATCAATTTAGAATCCATTGAGTGTTGATAGTAAAAATCTATTGCACTAATTGCTGTTTCATAACTCATGCTATTTGATGAATGAGAACGTCCATGAATATTATCTCCACATGTAAAACTACAATAACTACATCTCATATTGCACTTTTGCGTAATTTGAAGCGTTAATCCTTCAATACGATTATTTAATAAATATTCTAATTGAAATTCTCTTGGATCCTGTATTTCTTTAGGATGAAATGTCTTCAAATATCCCGATATACTTAATTCGTTCATTTCAACAGATAATTCATGACTCATTTTAGATTCAATTCCGTGTTCTATATCAAGAAAATAATTATACATCTCATCTGAAATTCTTACTACCCTATCTGTATTTACATCATATACATAATAAGAATATGGTGTCTTTAAAACATGGATAAATGGTCTATTATTTATCAATACTTATTCCTCCAATCTACACTGAATAATTTTGATAATAGGAAAGAACACCTGTATATTCACAGGGGTAAAGCTCATCTACTATAGCGATATTCCATTCAATATCATTTAATACCCATTTCTTTAAATTGGCCATTACAGTATTTGAAATTGTCTTCTCCCATTCCTTGAACTTTTTACTTAATTCCAAGAATATGTATATACAGGTTGAACTCCGCTGCACAATTTGCATTCCCAAAAAAGGATTGTTATATTCCTCATTAGCTAACTCTATACACATTCTTATCAATTTGGCACTTATAGCCCAGTTGTTGTTTTTATCTATAAATCCATCAAAATAATTAGTTGGCAATAATTCAACAATTGGTTCTTTATCTACAGAAAGTACACATTCTGTATAATCATTAAATTTTCCTAGTAAAAATGAATCAACATTTATCACTGGAGCGATCACATTAATTAAGTCTGTAATCAGTAAATTAGAATACTGTTCCTCCTCTTTATGATTCGTTTTTAGTAAAAGTGAATTTCCTATTTGATGCAAATGTCCGTTAGGACATGACATCAATACTTGTCCAACATGCGAATTTTGTACAATAACTGATATCTTCGCACATTTAAATGCTTCAGTTATAATATCCATAATATCATTTGATATAACATTATCTGCGAGTATTTCAATATATGAAACATTATCCAAATATTCCCTATTCCTTAAAATTCCCATACTCAAATTATATATTGCACTACAACTACCAGTAATCCACCTAGGGGCAAAATCAACTATTTTTTTCAAATAGCATTCCGCAGTTTGCGGCGTAAAAGCTGATTCATAAATAATTAATTCAAGTCCCTTATTGTCTAAAACAGCATCATCAGTTGGTGGTGCTAGACGATTTCCAACATAATTAAATACTGCGAAGTTAATTCTTTTTTCTTTAGTAGTAATACCATACCATTCAGTTCTTTTTTTCCAAATCTGCAGATCAGATATCGTTTCTTCAACAGAACTCTTCAACGAAAATGTAAATTTTCCATTCAAATCAATTGAGCGTCTATATATCATATTTCCATAATAATATAATTCATAATACTTATCATTTATACACCGAAACTCATCGTTTTCCCTATGGAATTGACCATTCCATAAAATATCGTCAATTGTATGGCTGTTCATTTTTAAATATTTTTTATAACAATTTACGTTCGTTAATGCATATTCTAATAAACAATTTCCATATTCTAAATCCCGTCTCATAGCGTATTCAATAAGTCGGGAGAAATACGATATTTTAAAACTAGGGCTAATCATTGGGGAGGCATTTATGTTTATATGATACTTGTCTTCCAACTCAAGCAATAATTCTATTATTTGCAATTTGCTCATTTTCAAATCATCTATTAAATCTGTTCCTGAACTTATCCAGCAGGATTTATAATTCTTATTCTTATATTTTTCTACATAATGGAAAATACACTTGTTAATCTCCTGCAATAAACTAGACTCTTTCATATTTCCTCCCTAATAGTCTTTTCAATGTGTTTTTTGTATGCCTAAAATCTACGTCAAACACCAAAAAAATTCAATACATTTTGCAGATTTCAAAGGCTTTCGACATATTTAACGCCTTCTATAGCAATCCTCGTAAATAATGCATTTAAGACAGTTCAGCAGAGTGCGAAAGACAAGGAAGATATCTGCAGGCGTGCTGACGC
>OGJY01001947.1_pt1 | contig 22292 bp, 20 predicted proteins | sample 1572231 | NCBI WGS metagenome assembly OGJY01 (sample SAMEA2582121, study PRJEB24529) | metagenome | biome: Human gut stool | place: China | collected 2011
GAGTTTCCGGTGATGCAGATCAGGCGGTGGAAGCATTTATTAATGAAACACTTGAATATAATCCAGATGTGAGGTGTTCTCACCATGAGCACAGCCACGGGGAAGGACATACATGTGGAGAACATGGATGCGGAAGTCACAGTTGTCATCAGGAAGAATAACAACAATGCAGGTATGGTCAAAAAACATCGACATCCAACCTTATACACGCTATAATGTATAGATACCAGGGGCCCAAGGTCAAAAATTCTCCTGCAAGCAAGCTTGCATCGAACTTCTGACCTTTTGACCCTGGTATCATGTATGTAAACTAGTAAGAGAGCCAGATGATCATAAGCTTCTAAGCGAAAGACCACTGGTTCAACTTCAGTCAGGGGATGAGCATATGTTTTTTATGATGGCAATTACTGATGGCCGGAAAGATTTGAAATTTTCTCAGATGATTATTTGCGATGTATGTGGAAAATACGGCAGATATCAGGTATTTATGACTTACACGGTGTTATCACTATTTTTTATTCCATGCTTCAAATGGAACCGACGTTATTATGTGCAGACGAGCTGCTGCAACACGATTTATGAACTGGATCCAGAGGTGGGAAAGGCCATTGCCCGTGGGGAACAGGTGGAGATACAGCCTGGGCAGTTGACGAAGATTGGATCCGGGAATGGCGGACAGACGTATAAGCGCTGTCGGAGCTGTGGCTATGAGACCAAAGAGGATTTTGAGTATTGTCCAAAATGTGGAAAACGTTTTTAAAAACATAGGAGAAAATAATGGGACATTTTTACTTTGTAAGACACGGCCAGACGATCTGGAATGTAGAAAATAAGATCTGCGGGGCAACGGATATTGCTTTGACAGAGCAGGGACATGAGCAGGCCATAGAAACAGGAAAGAAGATCTTAGCGGAAGAAATTCAGGCGGACGAGATCCTGTATTCTCCTCTTCAGAGAGCGGCAGATACGGCGAAACATATTTCTGAGATCACAGGAATCCCTGCACGGGTAGAGCCAAGGTTAAAGGAGCAGAATTTCGGAAAATGGGAGTCCACACCGAGAAATGGAGTGGATTTTAAGCTTGCGAAACAGTCCTTTGCCTGCAGCTATGAGGGCGGAGAGTCCATGCTCCGTCTTGCGCAGAGAATCTATAATCTGCTGGACGATATCAAGGCAGAATCCGATGAGAAAACTTATATTTTAGTGGCCCACAATGGTATCGCAAGAGTGATCCAGTCGTATTTTACCGATATGACCAATGAAGAATTCGCAGGGTATGGGGTGAAGAACTGCGAAGTGGTGAGGTATGACTTCTCATAAGGAAATCAGGAACGAAACAGTTGCTTTAGATAATAACGCATGACAATATTTTGTTCCACGGCCTGAATACCTTCTTTGGACAGACGATCATCGCACCAGAATTCCAGCATAATATCACCATGCCAATGCATTTTTTTTAGAGCATTGACAATGGGAACATAGTTAATTTCACCCTTTGAAATATCACATTTACCAATACCTGTTTGTGCCTGTCTGGCGTGAAGGTGTCCAGCATAAGGGAGAAGTTTCATGGATTCTTCCAGAGGTGTGTGACTGAACTGGTAATGAAGAAAATCAAGGGTATAGCGAAGCCCAGGAACTAGTTCTAACATGTAGAGGGCATTAGGAATGGTATTTAAAAGAGAGTGGCGACTGGGTTCCACGTGGAAACCAAGTCCGTACTCTGAGGCGATTTTTACTTGTTGATTTAATGTCCAAGATGTTTTAGAAAAATTATTATGATAAGACAGTGCCGGATCGTAAGGTCCGGCACTTCCCATAATACTTAAAAATCCGGCATTCTGCGCAAATTGGCAGATGCTCCTGAATGCATGGCAGAATGATTCCGATATAGAGGAGGCGCATGCAGGACGGATTTTTTCTCCATTTACTTCTACTTCCGATAAAAATAATTCTGATAAAGGAAGTTCATATCTTTGAGATAAATCTTTCAAATAAGCAGAGGTGGCAGCAGGATCAGCCTGAATTTGATTCTGTGGAATTAGACTTCTGCTGGCAATATCGATACAGTCGAATTGAAGATCATGAATGAGTGAGAAAGTATGTTCCGCAGATAAAATTCCAAAATTTTCAGAATGGCAGCTGTATCGTATCATAAAAATCCTCCTGATAATAAATGTAAGGTACTTAAAGAAAAATCTGGCATCCACCATGGAGAATGGATTGCTCCATAGCATCTAAAATCCGCATGGTGACCAGTCCACGATCACCGTTGCTGATACATGGGATATGGTCGCGGATGCAGGAGAAGAAATGCTCGTACATATCCGCATGGGTTTTTCCACATTGGAATTTTGGAATGATTTCCTGCATTCCAAGGATTGGATCATGTTCATAAAGGTGGATGCAGTCATCGGATTGTTGCTTGTAGCATTTTAAAACATCATAGGACAGTGACATTTTATCGCCATACAGGTTCATCACATATTTATCCTGTCCAGGAGCCGCACGGAGTGCTTTGAAAAGAAAGGTTGCGCCATTGTCAAAATAAACAGTGGCAATACAGGTGTCATCATCATAGGTTTCAGGAATGCCGCTGAGACTTAGACTCTGGGTCTGGTAATACCCCCGTGCCTGTACAGACACGGGATTTGGATCACCGAGGAGATAAAGAGCCCATTCAACGTTGTGGGAGCCGCTGTGGGAACTGATACCAGAGCCATGTTTACCAGATAGGGAGTGCATACCATATTCCTGGTTGCGGGAGGAACAACGATCAATGGTCATAAGATAGGTTTCTCCCATACGTCCGCTGGATACTAACTGGCGGAACATACGCATCTGACGCTGGAGCAATCCATTGGAGCCGCCTAAAAAGACTTTGTTACTTTTCCTGGCTTCGGCGAGAACTTCAACTAATTCTTCGGCAGTCTGGGTGATTGGTTTCTCTACATAAACATGTTTACCTGCGCGGATACAATCCAACGCAATCTGTTTATGGGTAAAGGTCGGTGTATTGATGGTAACAGCGTCAATGGTTTCCATAGCCAGAAGATCGTGATAATCTTCAAAACTATAAGGAATGTGGAATTCTTCTGCTACATCAGCAGCCAGTCCGGGTGTAATATCTGCAATCGCAGTGATTTCTACGTCTTTATCATGTAACGAACGGATTGAATCAATATGACGATTTGGCTGTGTGGTTACTTTTCCGGCACCGATAATTCCAAGATGAATGGTTTTCTTATGATTTTCCATAAATCAATACTCCTTTAGTGAGTTGCCTGATACTGTTCTGCATATTCTTTGCCAATCTGGGTTCCACCCATGGATTTCCAGTTCTCAACTGCCGCAAGGTAATCATCCAGAGAAATTTCACCGATCACGTAATTGGTACATGCGTCCAGGATAAAGGTTTCCAGTTCACCGGTAGAACCGCCGCTTTCGGTTGCTGTTTCAGAAATAAATGGGAGAGATGGATTAAAAACAGCATAAGCAGTATTGGTGGACATTAATTCTGCAATCTTTTCAGCAAGAGGAGTCTGGCTGCTTGGTGTCAGATTGGTAAAGGTGTAGAACGGAGTAATCTGACGAAGCTGATTGTATTTTGTACCATAAACCGTCTGCTGTTCTTCGTTCTGGGTCACATGACCATCTTTTAAGGTATAGCTGTCGCCTTCAATACCATAGTTAAACAGATCGCACATTTCCGGATCGCCTAATTTGTCAAGGAAAGCAAGAATGCTTAATAATTCTTCTTCTGTCTTTACACTGGTGGTTGGGATCCCGATACAGCCGGTGTAGCCCTTAAAACCAACAATATGCTGATCACCGCCAGGTTCTTCCGTTAAAATCTGGAATACATCAACTGTAGCATCAGGATTAATGGCATTTAATTTATTTAATCGGGTAGAAGCATCTTCCAGATTACCAAGGAACATCATACCGGCACGACCACTGACGAAATTAGATAATTCATCATCATTGATTGGAAAATCATTGTTGATCAGTCCTTCTGCATACCAGTCGTGGAAAATAGTAAGCGCTTTAGTATAGGACTCTGTTTCATACTTGGCGGAAAAGCTCTGATCATCATTGACCTGCCATTCATTACAGCCACCCATATATACATTTAGGAGTGTAGAATCATTTTTCAACTCCGAGTCGCTCATGGAAACTCCGATGGTATCATTGGCACCGTTCTGATCCGGGTCATTGTAAGTAAATGCGTACAGGATGTCATGAAGCTCATCAATGGTTGTAGGCATTTCCATACCAAGATTCTTTAACCAGTCTGTGCGGATGATTCCGCCCATTCTTGCTGTATGGCGGATTCTTGGAATTAAGTATTGTTTGCCGTCTGTCTGTACATTCGCCATTACATTGGAATCAATTTTTGAAAGATTTTCAAACTGACTGATGTATGGAGACAGATCCCAGAACATTCCAGAGCGTGCCGCGTTAATAAAACCGGAAGATTTATTTTCACGGATAACGGTGATCATTGGAAGTTGCTGGGATGCCATCAGGGTATTGATTTTTTCTTCAAAAGCATCCTGTGGAACCCACATGACATTCAGTTTGGTACCAGTATATTCATTGATTGCAAGAATCAGAGGATTATCATCTGCCGGAGCTTCGGTTGCCTTGTAGTTTACCAGCATGGTAACAGAATCCAATGCAGCGGGAGCAGCAGGCTCAGAGTTTTCAGCAGCTGTTGTAGCTGCGGCAGAAGAATCGGCAGCAGGAGTAGTGGTTGCTGGTGTATTAGAAGAAGAGGAACATCCAGCAGCGCTGAGAACCATCATGGAAGAAAGAAGAATTGATGTCAGTTGTTTTTTTCTCATAAAATCTGTACCTCCAAATTTTTTAACAAATATTTTTTCACGATTATTGCCCTGCAGGGGAACCTTGTAATCTTAATTTTAGAGGAGAAAAGAAGATAAAGCAATAATCCCCTTGTTCCGGGAAAATGAGTTTTCTGGAACAAGGGGATACTGAATTTATGACTTTTTGTTGGAAATGAGAAAAAAAGCAGCAAAAAATGAGTATTTCCAGATTATTTAATTGAAAAAATGAGTAATTACTTTAAAAATTGCCTGATCCCAGAAGTCCCAGTCATGTGTTCCAGTCCAACCGTCAAAAGAGACAGAAAATTCCTGCTTTTTCAGAAAATCGCAAAATTCCAGATTTTCTTGGTAAAAATGGTCTTTGGTTCCACAGAAGAGATGGAAATCGGGAAGCGGTTTTCCAGATACCTTGGCCTGGAGAGCCAGTGTGTATAAGTCATCTTGATTAGAAATCAGTAAGTTTTCTCCAAAGATTGCTCGGAAATCTCGTTTTTTGGGGGCAGAATCCGGTGTGCTTTCTATTTTTGTATGAATATTGGTGACAGCGGAAATCGCCGCGCATCCAGTATAACATTCTGGATGGGAAAGAGCAGCTTTTAGACAGCCATATCCTCCCATAGACATGCCAGCGATGTAACGGTCTTCGGAACTGGTACTAATGTGAAACATGGATTCGCACAATCCCGGCAGTTCTTCTGTAATATAGGTAAAATATTCCGGCCCATAAGCCATATCAGTATAGAAGCTCCGGTTTACTTCTGGCATGATAACTGCCAGATTATAAGGAAGACAGTAGCGCTCAAGAGAAGTATAGCGGCTCCAGACAGAATAATTATGGGAGCAGCCGTGGAGAAGATATAAAACCTTAGGAGACTGGGAAGTAGAAATCACGTCATGTGGAAGAATGGCCATCACGCTGGTGGGCATCCGGACGGATTTGGAATCGAGTTCACAGTGAAGCAGAGCCATGGGAAATCCCTCCTTTAATAAATTGAAATTTAATAGAATGAAATTTGCGTGTTTAAGAAAATTATAGGGGAGATATGGGAATAAATCCATGATGTTATCTGTACCTGGCTGAAGGAAAATGCAAAAAAAGAGCAATTAGTCATAAAAAGAGTATTTTTTACGAAAGAAATTCTGGATAGAGGAGGGAAATCTCCTAAAAATGTGAACATTGAGTTATCGCAGCAGGAAATCTAAAATGAAATTACGAAAAGCAAACGAGAACGAAACAAGAGAATGAAGAAGGAGGAAAAAAGAAATGCTGGTGGTGGCAAAGGATGGAAGCGGAGATTTTTCCAATATTTCCAATGCGTTGGCCTGGATTCAGGAAAATCAGGAAAAATCAGAACGAGTAATTTTTATCCGATCCGGTATTTATGAGGAACGGGTGGAAATAAGGACTCCTTATCTTACGTTGATAGGGGAAAATGCAGAAACTACGAAAATTACCGGACATCTGTATGCGAAGATGCCGATGGAAGATATCGGAAAACTGGGAACATTTCGTACTTATACCGTGTTTGTAGATACACATGATTTTACAGCATGTAATCTGACATTTGAAAATACTGCTGGGACAGGGGATCATCTTGGTCAGGCAGTGGCTCTTTATGCAGATGGCGATCGGTTGTTATTTGAAAGCTGCAAACTCCTGGGGTGTACAGACACATTATTTACCGGACCTCTTCCACCATATGAATTGAAAAAATTTGGATTTACCGGACCGAAACAATTCGCAGAGCGGATCAATGGAAGACAGCATTATCGGAATTGTTACATAGAAGGGGATGTGGATTTTATTTTTGGAAGTGCAACGGCATATTTCGAACAATGTGAAATTCATTCTAAGAATCGAAATAAACCGGTGAACAGTTATAATACTGCGGCATCTACGGCAGAGGGACAGGCATACGGATATGTATTTGAGAGGTGCAGCTTTACTGGAGAATGTCCAGAACAGACGGCATATCTGGGACGGCCGTGGAGAAATTTCGCAAAGACAGTGATCCTTCACTCTTATCTGGGAAAACACATCTGTGAAGAGGGATGGCATAACTGGGATAAAAAAGAAGCGGAGCAGACGGTATTCTATGCGGAATATGAAAATTATGGGCCAGGATACCGGCCAGATAAGAGACCAGCATGGGTTCATATGTTAACGAAAGATGAGGCAGAGCATTATACAAGAGAAAAAGTATTGGGTGAGGGGTGAAACGATGACAATGAAGATGAAAAGAACGTGGAGACGTTATAAATGGTTGTATGTGATGTTACTGCCAGGAATTCTGTATTATCTGGTATTCAAATTTGGGCCGATGTTTGGTCTGTTAGCGGCATTTAAAGAGTATCAGCCGATGAAGGGATTTTTCGGAAGTCCATGGGTGGGATTTAAGCATTTTATCCGCTTCTTTTCTGGAAATTCCTTTGGGCGGATTTTGAAAAATACACTGCTGATTTCGGCATTGAATCTGGTTTTCTATTTTCCAGCGCCGATCATCATCGCATTGTTACTGAATGAGGTAAGAGTCCGTTGGTTTAAAACAACAGTGCAGAGTGTCCTTTACGTACCGCATTTCCTGTCATGGGTAGTAATTGCAGGCGTTAGTTACGCGCTTCTTACAACGGACGGCGGTGTTTTAAATAATTTGATTGTATCCGTCACAGGAAGAAAAGAGATTAATTTTCTTGGATCAGAAAAATGTTTTTACCCACTGGTTGTTTTCCAGAATATCTGGAAGGAAAGCGGATGGGGAACCATTATCTTTATGGCAGCTTTAGCAGGTGTGGATATTCAGATGTATGAAGCGGCAAAGTTAGACGGAGCAAGCCGTTTCCAACAGATTCTCTATATTACACTTCCGTCAATTCGCAGTACCATTATTACCATGCTGATCCTGAGGCTTGGAAAGGTTATGGAAACCGGATTTGACCAGATTTTACTGATGCAGAATTCCATGAATCGGAACGTAGCAGAAGTAATCGATACTTATGTATATTCTATGGGTATGAAAAATGGACAGTTAAGCTTTGCAACGGCAGTGGGTTTATTTAAGTCACTGGTTGGTTTAATTTTGGTATTAACATCAGACCGTATTGCTAAACATGTGGGTGATGACGGAATCTTATAGGAGGTGAGATCATGAAGAAACGAAGTATGGGTGATCGTATTTTTGATGCGATCGTATATGCTATTTTGGTTGTTGTATTTTTGATTGTATTTTTCCCATTAATGTATGTGGTTTCTACTTCCTTTGCATCAGCACGGGAACTGGCATTGAATAAGTTTCTGATTTTTCCGAAGCATCCGACGTTAGAAGTATATCAGTACATTTTTTCAACGAGTACTTTTTTAAGAAGTATGATCGTTACCATTGTGATCACGGTGGTTGGAACGTTGGTAAACCTGGTTATGACTTGTCTGATGGCATATCCACTATCCAGGAAAGCACTTCCGGGAAGAAGCGTGATCATGACTGCAGTTACCTTTACCCTGGTGTTCAGCGGCGGTATGATTCCGATGTATCTGGTGGTAAACAGCCTGGGACTGATCGATACCTATACATCCCTGATTCTTCCAGGCGCGATCAGCAGTTTTAATCTGATCTTGGTGAAGAACTTCTTCCAGGAGATTCCAGAGAGCCTGATTGACGCGGCCCAGATTGATGGTTCCAGTGAGATGAATACGTTAGCGAGGATCGTTCTTCCGCTTTCAAAACCAGCATTGGCAACCTTTACCATGTTTTATGCGGTAGGTCATTGGAATCAGTTTATGCAGCCGTTATTGTATTTGAATGATTCGAAAAAATGGACTATCCAGATTCTGCTTCGCCAGATTGTACTTATGTCCCAGAGTGGAGTAGGTGACGAAGACGCGATGCCTCCTGGATTTGTACTTCCGGTGAAAAGTCTGAAAATGGCATGTATTGTGGTATCTACGCTTCCGATCATAGCGGCTTATCCGTTTATGCAGAAGTATTTTGATAAAGGTGTGATGTCAGGTTCCATCAAAGGCTAGAGTTGAAGATAAAAAAGGCGTATAAAAGTGTTATAATAAACGGTAAAGAAAAAGTAACAGGGGGGAACCTATGGGAAAGCACTTAAAAAACCGGTATTATAAACAGATATTGGCCGTACTTTTTATCGTCAGTTTAGTTCCAGTCATGTTTTTAAGCTATTTTATGTATTCCTTTGTCAATCAGCAGCGAACGGCAGTGTATCGGACAGCGATGTCGCAGCTGGAAAATGACCAGCAGGAGTTTGAAATCAGCTTCAGCTATGTGGATATGGCTCTCATCCGCCTTGGACTAAAGGATACTTGTTTATCCACGATAGGAAAAGAGCGGGAAGCAAAGAATTTCCAGGCTTTTAATGCACTTCAGGAAGAACTTCAGTTGATCAGCAACACGGAAACGGAATTAGAGGAATTATATCTGGTCAGCCAGCAGCAGGGATGGATTCTGGGAAACACCAGCTTTCATAACATTGAAGAGGATGCCAACCAGAAAATGATTCAGATGCTGCTTCGGACAGAGCAGTCGGCGTTTTGGTACCGGGATCAGGACCAGTTATATATGTGCCGCAGAATTCCCATTAATTCCAAAACAGGACGCGGAATGTTGATCGCCAAATTTGATACACGGACCATGCTTCATCAAAAGGACAGAAGGGAAGAAGGAGAGCGGCTTCTGTTGATTGATAAGGAAAATATGGTTATGGCCGGAGCCGGTAAAAGTATTCATATCTGGGATGATATCAGGGTTGTAAAAGAGATAAAAAATGAAAACGCGGAAATTGATGTATCAGAAGTTCGTTTTCAAGATGAAAAGTATGTAATGTTTCAGAAGATATCCGATTACAATGGCTGGAAATATCTGTTGCTGGTACCACAGAATCAAATTTATGGAAATTTAAAGAGAATTTCTTATATTATCCTGTTTGTAATTTTTAACCTGTTGATGTTGGATGTAGCAGTGATTGTTTTAGCATCAAAAAAACTATACAGTCCCATTGGAAAAATTGATGAAACAGTCACAAATGGAATGCGGTATGCGGAAGATGCCCCAGAGACAATCCGTGCAGAAGACGGATTGATGGAACGGGTCGAGTACATGGTAAATAAAAATGTGGAAATGAAACAGAAATTGAAAAAAGATCAAAAAGATGGACAGCAGCTGTTTTTGAGAAAAATTTACCAGGGAGAAATTACAGATCCGGATCAAAAAATATTTGAAAAAAATGGTTTTCAGCTAAAGCAGCTTGATAGCGGAATGTTTTTTGTTATGGCAGTGAAATATAATTGCCATTTTGCAACACCAGAAGATAAACAGTTGTATTTATTCGCACTGGATAATATTGTCAATGAACTGATTATTCCAGAAGAGACATTTCCACCTGTACTGATTGGATCTTTATTGTATCTGACTTTTTATATGAAGACAGATTCGGCAGAAAGTGCGGGAATGAAAGCTCAGCTTCTGGCGGTTATGATCACAACGACTGTAAAGAAATATATGGGATATCCGGTAAATATCGGAATCAGCCAGGGATTTACGCAGCTGAAAAACATAAAAACAGGAGCAGAAGAAAGTAAAAAAGCCCTTCAGGACGCTATTGGTGCAGAGGGAGAGGTGAAATTTTATCATAGTCATAGTACTGCTTCAGAACATACCGCTAGTTTGGGGGTAAAGAAACAGAGGGTTCAGCTGATGCATTCTGTTGATATTGGAGAACCAGAAGCGTGTAAAAAGGAACTAGTAGATTATATACAGGAAATTTCTACACTTCCATATTATGTATTTAAACTGGAGATTTGTAAACTGGTTTCGGAAATCCTGAATGTTTACAATGATTATGCGTTGAATCCGGATTATGAAAAAGTTGGGGATATTGTAGATTTTGATATCACAAAAACCGTGAATAACTGTGAAAAACTGAACAGCTACCTCTGGGAGTACTTACTGGAACCATTATTTGCTACAATCTGCAGTCAGGCAAAAGATCGGGATATGATGCAGCAGATCATCGAATATCTGTTGGATAACATCGAACAGGACATCAACCTGGAAGAGTGCGCAAGACATTTCAATTACAATTCCAATTACTTAAGCCGGTGGTTTAAAAAGAAAACCGGTATGACTTATACAGATTTTATCAGCAATAAGAAGATGGAACGGTGTAAGACACTTCTGGCAGAAACAGATATCAGTGTCAATGAATTGGCAGAGCGTTTTGGTTATAGCAGTCCACAGAATTTTATTCGTGTGTTCAAGAAATATACGTTTCTGACACCGGGACAATACCGGAAAAATGAAAGAGAACGAAGAAAATAATTATATACATTAAGAAAGGGGAACGTTATGGAGACAAATGGAAAGAAAGTACGGTATGCACAGGTTGGAGTAGGTGGAAGAGCCAGAATGTATTATGAGGCCCTTTGCTCTACCTATACAGATAGTTGTGAACTGGTGGGATTCTGTGATCAGAGCCAGACAAGAATGGATTATGCAAATCGTATGATCAAAGAAAAGTTTGATCATGAGCCAATTCCTACTTACAATTATTTAGATTTTGAGACAATGGTTCAGACAGAAAAGCCAGATGTGATTATTGTAACCAGCGTAGACCGGACTCATGACGAATATATCGTAAAGTCCATGGAATTAGGCTGTGATGTGGTAACAGAAAAACCGATCACAACGGATGAGAGAAAGGCCCAGAGAATCATTGATGCCCAGAAAAAGACCGGAAGACATATTCGTGTAGCTTTTAACTACCGTTATGCGCCTCATCACACGAAGATCCGCGAACTGATCCGGGATGGGGTGATCGGAGATGTATTTTCTGTTCATTTTGAATGGCTGTTAAATACGGTTCATGGTGCGGATTATTATCGTAGGTGGCATAGAAATAAAGCTAACAGTGGTGGTTTACTGGTACACAAAGCGACGCATCATTTTGATCTGGTGAATTTCTGGCTGGGAACAGAGCCAGATACGGTATTTGCCTTTGGCGATCTGAATTTCTACGGAAAACAGAATGCAGAAAAGCGGGGAGTGAAGGATTTTTATTACAGATGTCATGGAAGTGAGGCTGCCAAGGGAGATCATTTTGCCATTGATATGGACAACAATCCGACTTTGAAAGCAATGTATCTGGATGCCGAGAAAGACAGCGGTTATATCCGTGATCGAAGTGTATTCGGTGATGATATCAGCATTGAAGATACTATGGCGGTTCTGGTGCGTTACAAAAATAATGTAATGATGAGCTATTCTTTGAACAGTTATCTTCCATGGGAAGGTTTTAATGTCATGATCAATGGTTCGAAAGGAAGAATTGAGTATCATGCAGTGGAACGCCCATATATTAATGCGGGTGGAGATAAGAAAAATGAAGGGGCTACCAAGACATATGAGATTAAAGTATATCCGATGATTGGCGAACCGTATATTGTCCCAATTAAGAAGATTGAAGGAGGTCATGGTGGCGGTGATCCGGTGATGCTGGAAGATTTATTCCATCCAGGCGCACAGGAGGATGAATTCCATCGTGCAGCAGATCATGTAGACGGTATAAAATCCATTTTGACCGGTGTTGCGGCTAATAAATCCATTGCATCTGGAATGCCGATAAAAGTAGGAACTCTTGTAAATTTTTAGGAGGAAGAGATCATGTATAAGAGGCATCAGGATTTTGCAGAATACCGCCCGGTGGCTTCAGAACAGCTGGATGCGATTCTGGAGTCAAAGGTAGTCGATGTCAGCGGACTGACAGAACCGATCATCATTGAGAAAATTGAGCTGTTATTTAACTGCGGAATCTATTTTGTACGAACAATGGCCAAAGATGGTCTGGTGGGAATTGCGCCAAGTAATGACCGGGTATCTTTTTGCTACCAGATTCTGGAAAAACAGATTGCTCCGTATTTTATTGGAAAAGACGCCAGAAATTTGGAGACATTGCTGGAAGAAGTCTATGTCTATGAAAATAATTATAAGCTGGCTGGCGTACCGTATTATTCCTGTATTTCTGCTTTAGAGCTTAGTATTCTGGATCTGTTGGCGAAAGCAAAACAGGTAAATATCGGCCGGTTATTTGGTCCGAAGATCCATGATCATGCGATGATTTATGTGGCAAGTGGAAACCGTCATACGACTCCGGAAGAAGAACTGGAAATTTTGAAAAGAGAAGTAGACCGTCTTGGGGCAAAAGCGATAAAATACAAGATAGGCGGCCGGATGAGTAAAAATAAAGATTCCATGGCTGGAAGAAGTGAAAATCTGATTTATGGAACCAGAAGATTCTTTGGAGATGATATGATCATTCATGCAGATGGAAATGGTTCTTATGATGTAGAAACCGCAGTTCGTTTTGGCAAGATCATGGAAGATATCAATGGATATTTTTATGAGGAGCCATGTCCATTTGATGATCTGTGGGCAACAAAAGCGGTATGTGACCAGTTGACCATTCCATTAGCATTTGGAGAGCAGGAAACCAGTTTAAGGCGTTTTAAATGGTTGGTTGAGAACCATGGAACCGACGTGGTTCAGCCAGATATCCTGTATAATGGAGGTCTGATCCGGACAACAAAAGTAGCAAAGATGGCAGAATTGGCAGGAATGACTATTACACCGCATGTGTCTACAGGTTTCTGCTTTGTATACATTCTCTATCTTTCTTCTTATACACCGAATATAGGAAAATATCAGGAAAATAAGAAGGGATTTGAGATCAGCAATGAATTGTTAGACGGCAGGCTGACTCTTGGCAACGGACAGTTGACCATTCCAGATCCTGTTGGAATCGGTATCCGGGAAGACCAAGAAATTTTGAAAAAAGCAATTCGCTTATTTTATGTGAAATGAGGAGGAATTTACTTATGAAAATCGTATTTTTAGAGCCATTAGGAATCCCTAATGAAACTTTAAAACAGATGGCGGTTGAGGTTGTCGGTGACCGGGCGGAGATCGTGTGCTACGATAACCGGGTGGAGGACGCGGAGACTCTGATCGAGCGGAGTAAGGATGCGGACTGCGTGGTACTGTCCAACTTCCAGTATCGCCGCAACGTGATGGAGCACTGCCCGAACCTGAAAATGGTCTGTGTGGCGTTTACAGGTGTGGATCATGTAGATCTGGAGTATTGCCGGGAAAAAGGCATTACGGTGTGCAATTGTGCGGGTTATTCCACGGTTGCGGTGGCAGATCTGGTATTTGGATTCGTCATTAATCTGGCCGGAAATGTGATTCCATGTGACCGTGTGGTGCGCCAGGGAGGCACGAAAAATGGATTGGTTGGATATGAGTTAGAGGGTAAAAAGTTCGGCGTGGTAGGCGCCGGAGCCATTGGAAGCCGTGTGGCGCGGATTGCCCAGGCGTTTGGATGTGAAGTGTACGCCTATAATCGTTCTAAGAAGGAACTGGACGGCGTAAAATTTGTTTCCCTGGATGAATTGTTGGAAACTTGTGATATTGTATCTCTTCATGTGCCGCTTAATAATGAGACCAGAGGACTGATCGGCAAAGAGCAACTGGCGAAAATGAAGAAGACAGCATGCTTGATCAATACCGCCCGCGGCCCGGTTGTGGACAGCGAAGCATTGGCAGAGGCGTTAAAACAGGGGCAGATCGCAGGTGCAGCGGTGGATGTGTTTGAGATGGAGCCGCCGGTTCCGGAAGATCATGTACTGTTTGACGCACCGAATCTGATCGCAACGCCGCATGTGGCATTTGCCTCTGCCCAGGCGTTTGAGAAGCGGGCCGTGATCGTGTGTGAGAATATTAAGAAATGGCTGGATGGCGCACCGCAGAATGTGATGTAGGGCAGAAAATTCTAAGAAAAATGTAAATAGTACATAGAAGGACTCTGTGGTACACTAAAAAACACATGACATCATGAGGAGACGAGATAGGAGACCACAGACATGCTGGGCAAGACACATTTTTTTATTGGAATTTCCACTGCGTTAGCAGTATTGCAGCCTCAGAGCGTGCCGGTTTTAGTGACGGGGATCAGCGCAGCGGCGGTGGGAAGTGTGATCAGTGACATTGATTCCGGCACTTCCCAGGCGCATCAGGAGGCAGATAAGGTGATGGCGGTGACTGTTAGTGTCATTGGACTGGTGCTGTTTCTGGAATATAAATTCCACTTAGGAATTTATGATCGGTTGATGAAAAACAGCAGTATCATGCGCGTGCTGACGGGAGGAATCCTGTTCCTGGTCATCTGCACCTATGGGAAGGATCAGCCTCATCGGTCGTTTATGCATTCGCTGGTGGCGGGTTTTATGCTGACCTGCTGTGTGAATATCGTCTATCCGGACGCAGGACCGTATTTTGCGGTGGCATTTTTATCCCATCTGGCGCTGGCCGTGTTGAATTATAAGCGGGTGAAGATTTTCTGGCCGTTGAAGAAAGGATATAGTCTGAGGTTTTGTTCCGCCGATGGGTGGGTGAACCGGCTGCTTTTATGGCTTGGTCCCATTGCTTTGGCAGCAGAATTGGTCTTTTCCGCGCCTGCGGTACGGTTGGTTGATAGAATCCTGTCAATTTTTTAGAAATAGAAAATACAGTCAAAAGAAAGAAAAAAATTCTTTTGGCTGTATTTTTATTGTACGCATCTGGTTGTAGTGATAAAAGATCACAACATCTGCAGTAACTCGTCCCGGTTCAGAACGGTACTCTTGATACCATCGCCGGAGAGAATCTCTTCGACCAGATCGCTTTTAGCTTTTTGAAGGTTCAGGATCTGTTCATGCTTGAATGCCTTTTGAAGCTCATCTAAAACAGAGGTAAACTGGGAGAATAACAGGATCTTGTGACCATTTTCGATAGCCTGCTTCACCAGCTCTATACAGGTGTCCAGTTTGGCGTTCTCACCGTGATAATGTTCCAGGAACAGGGACGGTCCGCAGCATAACTGCCGGAGTCTGGTCAGTTCCTTTAAGATTTCCAGCTTGCTCTGCCGGAATTCCTCCGGACTTTGTTTTGCCAGGTATAATTTCAGCCGCTGGGCGTAAGCGTCATAGAGTTTTTTCTGTTCTCCTTCCAGATGGACGGAAACGACCTTTTCGATCTTATCCGGAAGTTCTTTCAGCACATCTTTTTTCAGTCTCCGCAGGATAAAGGGATGAACCAGTCTGCGTAGACGGTCGGAGGTTTCCTTATCCTGATCATTGACAATGGCGCTTTCGTAACGGTTCTTAAAGGTCGGATAGTTGTAAAGGAATCCTGGCATCAGGTAATCAAAAATGCTCCACAGCTCGTTTAACTGGTTTTCAATAGGAGTTCCGGTGAGTGCCAGACGGAAACTGCTCTGGATCAGACGGACAGCCTTGGAAGCCTGTGTGGAGTGGTTTTTGATATATTGGGCCTCATCGATGATCTGGTTGGCGAAAATGATATCCTCATACAGGGCGATATCCCGTCTGGAATTCCCGAATTACCTGGGGATTGGAGCGGGATTTTGTTGCTTTTAAGGTATATATTTTCATCAATAATCTCCTGGGTAATGATTAAAAAATTTCCTAGAAAGGAGTGTAGCATAATCAAGGAGGTTTAGAAAGGTGAAAAATGGAAAATACTAATCTGGAAAAGGCGGCTGTCTTAATAAAAGCTGTAAGGATGGCTGGCTTTATACAAAAAACACCAGGAGGTATGGATATGGGCAATAACATGGATCTGGATTATGAGATGTTCTGCTACCAATGTGAGCAGACCGCCAATGGCAAAGGCTGCACGAAAATGGGCGTCTGCGGCAAGACACCGGAGATTGCGGGACTGCAGGATCTTCTGATCTATCAGATTAAGGGCATCAGCTGCTATGGCAAGGTGGTGCTGGACCATGGGGAACATATGAATAAGGAGATCGTCCGTTTTATTGAAAATGTATTATTTACAACGTTGACCAACGTGAACTTCGATGCGGAGGTCCATGTAAAGCTGCTGCAGCAGTCCCAGAAGATCAAGGAAGAACTGCGGGGGCAGTTGGGAAAATGGGTGGCGGAAATGGACAACCCTACGGCACAGGCGGATTACCAGCTTCCGGAGGATAAAACGGAGATGTTAAAGGATGCGCCGATCGCTGGTATCATGTACGACAAGGAACTGGACCCGGATATCCGTTCCCTGCGGCAGACGGTGCTTTACGGGCTAAAGGGAATCAGCGCCTACGGCCATCAGGCCAGGGAACTGGGGTATTACAGCGACCAGGTGGATGATTTCTATATTCAGGCTTTGGAGGCAATCACCGATGACCGGCTGACGGTAGAAGAACTGATCCGCCTGACCATGCGTACCGGGGAAATGGCCATTGAGGTGATGAAAAAGTTAGATGATGCTAACACAGAGCGGTATGGCAATCCGTCCCTTCATAAAGTAAATGTGCGGATGAAAAAAGGCCCGTTTATTGTGGTGTCCGGACACGATCTGAAAGATCTGGAGATGCTTTTAGAGCAGACGAAGGGCATGGGAATCTCCATCTACACTCATGGGGAAATGCTTCCGTCCCACGGCTATGACGGCCTGAAAAAATACCCGCATCTGGTGGGCAATTTCGGCGGGGCATGGCAGGACCAGCAGAAGGAATTTGATCATCTGCCGGGAGCGATTCTGATGACCACCAACTGCCTCATGCGGCCAAGGGATTCTTATAAGGACCGAATCTTCAGCACCAATGTGGTGGGCTGGGAAGGCGTGACCTTTATTCCGAAGGATGAAAATGGCTGGAAGGATTTTGGCCCGGTGATTGAGAAAGCCCTGGAGCTGGGTGGTTATCCGGAGGATCAGGAGCCCAAAGAGATTCTCACGGGATTTGGTCACGCAGAGGCGTTTAAATATCTGGATGCTATTACGGATGCAGTAAAGAGCGGAAAAGTGCGCCATTTCTTCCTGATCGGCGGCTGCGACGGTGCCAGACCCGGAAGAAACTATTTCACCGAATTTTCCAGGATGGTGCCGGAGGACTGCGTGATCCTGACGCTGGCATGCGGTAAATACCGCTTTAATAAGCTGGATTTTGGAGAGGTAGCGGGGCTTCCAAGACTCTTGGATGTGGGACAGTGTAACGATGTGTATTCCGCTATACAGATCGCCACGGCGCTGGCGGATGCCTTTGAAACCGATGTCAATGCGCTGCCGTTGTCACTGATCATTTCCTGGTATGAGCAGAAGGCGGTGGCAGATCTGCTGGCGCTGTTAAGCCTTGGAATCCGTGGGATCTATCTGGGACCGACTCTTCCGGCGTTTTTAAGTCCCAATGTGCTGCAGTATCTGGTAGACACCTTTGATCTGAAGCCGATCAGTAATGCGGAGGATGATCTGAAATCCTGTTTGAAGCAGGTGGTGTAGGGCAATTCCGGATGTTCGACTTGAACCCTCTTGTCACAGTCGCGTGGTATGGGCTATAATAAAAATAGCAGACTGGACAAGAGGGGAGCGAAACAACGGATGACAGCCATGTTGAAGAAAAGATTGCCCGTAGGGATCGAAAATTTTGAAAAGATCCGCAGGGACGGATTTTACTATGTAGATAAAACAGATCTGATCAAAGAACTGCTGGAAAACTGGGGTGAAGTGAACCTTTTTACGAGACCGAGAAGATTTGGAAAAACGCTGAATATGAGTATGTTTCAGTGCTTTTTTGAGATTGGTTGTGATAAAAGCCTGTTTGACGGGCTGCGGATCGCAGAGGAAAGCACGTTGTGCGAGACCTATATGGGAAAGTTCCCGGTGATCTCCATAAGCCTGAAGGGGATCGATGCTGCGGATTATGAGACGGCCAGAAATCTGATGGTAAAGGTGGTCAATGAGGAGGCCAGAAGGTTTCAGTTTTTAACAGAAAGCAGCAGGCTGACAGACACGGATAAGATGCTTTTTGGACAGCTTTTGCAGAAAGAAATGGATGACGAAACCCTGTTCTGCAGTCTGCGGGAGCTGACGGAGCTTCTGCGGAAGCATTATGAAAAGCAGGTGATCGTGCTGATTGATGAGTATGATGTCCCATTGGCAAAAGCCAATGAACTGGGATATTATGACGAGATGGTACGCCTGATCCGCGGGATTTTTGGAAGTGCGCTGAAAACCAATCATAATCTGTATTTTGCTGTGTTAACTGGCTGTTTGAGAGTGGCGAAGGAGAGCATATTCACAGGTGTGAATAATTTCAATACCTTTACGATCACGGATGTGGATTTCGATGAGTATTTTGGGTTTACGGATGCGGAAGTAAAGGAGATGCTGGAGGAATATCAGTTAGGCAGCAGTTACGAGGATGTACGGGAATGGTACGATGGTTACCGGTTTGGCAATGTGGATGTATACTGCCCGTGGGATGTGATCTGTTATGTAAATAAACGGCGGACAGATCCGGCTCTGCAGCCGCAGAATTACTGGCTGAATACCAGCGGAAACGAGGTTGTCAGACATTTCATAGAAGCGTTGGGAGATGGGGTCACCAAGACCGAGATGGAGCGTCTGATCGGCGGTGAGATCGTTCAGAAGGAAATCCACGAGGAAATGACATATCATGACCTTTACGCAGACATGGGAAATGTCTGGAGTGTGTTATTCATGACTGGATACCTGACCCAGCGGGGCCGGGCTGACGGAAACCTGTATAATCTTGTGATTCCCAACCGGGAAATACGTAATATTTTCACGGAACAGATCATGAAAATGTTCCAGGAACAGGCGGAGCAGGATGGTGAGACTTTGGGACGATTTTGCGATGCCTTAGAACAGGGAAATGCGGAAGAAGTGGAACGGTGTTTTACCGGGTATATGAGAAAAACGGTCAGTATCCGGGATACTTTTGTTCGAAAAGCAACGAAGGAGAATTTTTATCATGGGATGCTGATCGGGCTGCTGGGATTTAAAGAAGGCTGGACGGTTATGTCTAACCGGGAAGTTGGGGACGGGTTCAGCGATATTCAGATTTTGATCGATGATGCGGAGACTGGCATTGTGATTGAAGTAAAATATGCGCAGAACGGTGATCTGGAGGCAGAGTGCCAGAAAGCCTTAACGCAGATGCGGGCGCTGCATTATGAAGATGGCATGAGAAATGCAGGCATGCAGAAGGTTTTTAAGTATGGGATTGCCTGTTGGAAGAAAACCTGTAAAGTTGTGGTGGAAAGTGAGATATTGGTGGGATAAAAACTGGCGTGAATGAGAATCACGCCAGTAAACTATTTTAAGCGCACATAGAAAGTATTTTTTCCAGAACCACCTTTCATCAAATCCCCGTCTTTAACCAATGTTCTCAAAGAGCTTTCAATGGAACTGACGCTAAGTGACGGACAAAGCTCTCTGATATCTTGCTTTGTGAATTTTCCAATTTTATGCTGTGTAGCTTTTCGTACCATTTCTAATGCGGGAAGTTTCTCTTCAATGAGTTCAAAACGTTCTTCGAAGTCTTTGTATGCCGCAAGTATAGTTCCAAGAAGGTATTTTATAAAGGGAACGGCATCTTCTTTCTCTTCATGCCAGCCATCCTGGGCTTTTCTTAAAGCCTCATAATATAAATCTTTATTTTTGGCAATTTTAGCTTCCAATGAAATGTATCTGCCAACGTAAAAACCGCTTCTATATAAAAGAAGTGTTGTAAGCAGCCTGCTCATTCGTCCGTTGCCATCATTGAAAGGATGTATGCAAAGGAAATCGTGAATAAAAACAGGAATTGCAATCAATGGTTCAACTTCAAAATTGCCGATCACTTTGTTGTATTCTGCACAGATTTTTTCAAGCGCTTCTGGGGTTTCGTATGGGGCTAATGGTGTAAACAATATTTCGGTATGTCCATCTGGATAAGTCGCACTGATATAATTCTGCACAGATTTTGTGCGTCCGGCGATGGGGTTATTCATGTGGCTATATAGTATCTTATGAAGCTGAAGGATATAATTCTTTGAGATAGGAATTACGTCAAAGCTTTCATGAATGATATTTAAGACATCCCGATATCCAGCAATCTCTTCTTCATCTCTGTTTTTAGGAGTTGTCTTTTCTTCGACAAGCTGCTTGATCCGGGTATTTGTTGTGATAATGCCTTCAATCGCATTGGATGCTTCTGTGCTTTGGATTTTTGCGATTTCTACAAGCTTCTCTAATTCGTCAGGCCGTTGTTTTAAATATAGTTCCTGCTTGCCTGCATATTTATATATGGCAGCAATCAGTCCGACTACATTGGAATCCCATTTTTGTTCCCGTAGTTTACTATAATTGAAGTCTCTCATTCTAATACCACCTCTTTCCCTTAAATTATAGCAAATTTTAAGGGAAAATCAACTTGATTACAGGAATTTACCCTTAAAAACGGCTATAATTTAAGGGTAATCAATTAAAAAAGAATTATTCAAGAAAACTTATTTTCTTTGCAACATTTTCCCGCTTCCATCTGTATATAGGATAGAACAGCAGAAAGGCCGGAGCAATAAGGAAAATGAAAGAAACGAGGAGAATGATTATGAGAAGAACAAAGATGGCTGTATTAGGAATGATGAGGGTGGTTATGCGTATGTGGTCAGTGTGACGAAAAAAATCACGAAGGATGAGATACTGCAGATTGTAGAAGAGATTGTGAAAAAGTGAGAAAAATTTGAATTTAGAAAAAATGGAGAATAGGAAAAGAATCTTTTGATTGAATTGTTTTTGACTTTTGCAAAAATCGGGTTGTTCACCTTTGGTGGTGGGTACGCCATGATTTCGATGATAGAAAATGCCTGCGTTGAAAACAAAAAATGGATCAGCCATGACGATATGATGAATATCACGGTTATTGCTGAATCCACTCCGGGTCCCATTGCGATCAATTGTGCAACTTTTGTGGGCTATAAACAGAGAGGTCTAATTGGAGCTATTGTTGCGACGATGGGAATTGTGTTTCCGTCGTTTGCAATTATCTACCTGATTGCAATACTCATGGATGATTTTCTGGAGATCACTGTTATTGCGAACGCCTTTAAAGGAATCAAGCTGGCCGTAGGAATTTTGATTTTGGATGCTGCTTTAAAGATGATTCAGAAGATGCAAAGAAAACCAATTCCGATCGTGATTATGGTCTGTGCAGCTACTTTGATGATGATTACCAACATCTTTTCCTTGAAACTGAGCATTTCGCCAATTATGCTGATTATTATTTCAGCTATGCTTGGCATTTGGGGATATGCCTTATAATAGGAACCTAACTTCCAGCCTGTTCGTTGCCGAGAAAGGAGCGGTTTTCACCCTTTCCAGGGCTCGCGGCCTTCGTTGCAGATATCAATCTGGCACAGCTTCATGGCAGAAAGTACTGTGTCGTGGGACTGGGGGGTGACGCAGGCGCAACAGGCAGCATCCACGGAAACATCGCTTTCCGGGAAGGTCGCCTTACACAGAATGGCATTGGACAGCACACAAATGCCGGTACACAGACCAGATCGGACGAGCGTCGTGTAGG
>OGJY01001952.1_pt1 | contig 22269 bp, 19 predicted proteins | sample 1572231 | NCBI WGS metagenome assembly OGJY01 (sample SAMEA2582121, study PRJEB24529) | metagenome | biome: Human gut stool | place: China | collected 2011
GAAATCGCTGGCACTTTTCTGGTTCTCTTTTGGTGTCAAAAGAGAACATCCCCGGGCAGCAGTGTTTTAATTTTCCCCCACTTTCAGCGATTCGCGCAGTTTTAACCCCCATTCGCGCAGAATTTCTTTTGTTTTTGCCTAGTTTATGGTATATTTATGGTAACGACATCCCCGTATAAACCCCACACGAAAGGAGCGAAAACAATGAAAGCCAAACGCATTGTAAGCATCCTGCTGACCGGCAGTATGCTGCTGTCCCTGCTGCCGGTGTCTGCACTGGCAGCTGCCCCGGTGTTCGATGCACCCGCCCAGACCACGGCCAAAAAGGCTGCACCCCTTGTACAGGAGGCCGACGCCTCCCGCAGCACCGAGGAGGAAGCCGCCACCCGCAGCAGCCGTGATCTGGACGCGGAGAACGGCACCGCCGATAGTTTTACCATCCAGCTGAACGCCGATGGCACGCCCGCAGGCTATGGTGACGGTGAACATTGGTACTACAGCGCTGCCTCCGGCTGCCAGCTGGACACTGGCGTTTTTGCCCTGCAGCCCTCCTCGGAGCCCGAGGCAGAAAGCGCATTGAAGGCACGCCTTTTCCGCATTGGAGATAAAGCCGAGCTAGTCCGCGGCACCGTCGGCTGTGAAACCAACAATTATGGCACCATCTCCGGCGGCACCTTCCAAGGGAAGGTGGCTAACTTCCAAACCATCTCCGGCGGCACCTTCCAAGGGGATGTGAACAACTACAAAACCATCTCCGACGGCACCTTCCAAGGGGAGGTGGACAACGACGGCACCATCTCCGACGGCACCTTCCAAGGATCGGTGTACAACTCCAAAGACATCTCCGGCGGCACCTTCCAAAAGCCTGTGAATAACTACGGCGGCACCATCTCCGGCGGCATCTTTAAGAAAGCTGTCGAGGTATACGCCTCCGCCGGCCACAATGCCACGATCGAGGGCGGAACCTTTGAAAAGGGTATGAAGCTTGCGAATGATGACGCTTCCATCACCATCAGCGACGGCCTGTTTGACGGCGAGGTTTTCATCGAAAGATGTCGCTCCCCGCTTTCCATCACCGGCGGCCTGTTTACCCAAGCTGTGAATGCAAGCAGCATCGACGACCCGACCAATCTTCAGATCACCGGCGGCTATTTTGTAAGCGAGCCCACTGTGCCGAACGGCAGCGACATTGCCTTTACCTCTGTGAGCGATCAGAATGGCAGACACTTCCAAGTGCTTGTAAATGGAGACTGGTCTAAAGACGGCTACAACAAACTTTATGTGCCCAGCGAATCCACCATTGCCATAAAGACTCCTACCAAGCTGCTCTATTACCTTGCAGACGGTGAACAGTTCCCCGTCCCTGACAGCAACGGTGACAGCTATATTTACGAGATCCCTGTGCAGGGCTATGAAAAGCTCGTTCTGGTGACCGAGGAGCCCGCACCGGACGACCCCGGCGAGCTTGACCCGGCGTTCTCTTCCGGCGCAGCCGCACTTGGCATCGTGCTGGGCACTGCGGGTCTGGGTTATATCACCTATGCTCACATCTCTTCCCTGTACCTGTACTATACCCTGCCAGGCGGCTTTATCCCCTCCACCCGTCAGGAGCTGGCAAACGTCCTGTGGACGACTGCCGGCAAGCCCGACCCTGTAAGCACCGCCCTGTATACCGACATCCCCGCTGACGCCATCGAGCAGCAGAAGGCCGCCCGCTGGTGCGTGGAGCAAGGTCTGCTCTCCGACTACGGCGCAACCTTCGGCCCGGACACCACGGTGACCAATGCCCGCATCATCCGCGCATGGAACCGCCTGAAAAAGGTGCCTGTGACCATCACAAACTAATCATCCTCACATTCATCCTTTCATGTACACCGCCGCCCGGCTTGCTTCCACAGGCCGGGCGGCGGTGTTTTTGCGGGTGAGACCCTCTCGTGAAAATGCGTTTGTCGCGCTCCGCCTTACTCCTCCATCTGCTTTGCCAGAAAGGCTGCTGCCACTGCCACCGCCTTGCACTGGGCGTCCTCCGGGCAGGCGGTGCGGTCCTCGGTCAGTAAGCCCACCGCGCCGGTCACGTCCCCGCCCGCCAGTACCGGTGCGGCGCATAGCAGCACCCGGGGTGCGCCCTCGCAGGGCAGCAGGGTCTTTTCCGGTGTGCCGGGGCTCTGGTAGGGCTTGCGGGCGTCCATCAGCTTTTCCAGCGGCTGGCTGATGCTGCGGTCGGTCAGCTCCCGCCGCCCGCTGCCGCTGACCGCCAGAATGCGGTCCCTGTCGCACACAAAGGCGGTCAGTGCAAACTGGCGGCTGAGCACCTCTGCCAGCTGGGCGGCAAGGGTGTTCACCTCGCCCATGGGCGAGTACTTTTTAAAGATCACTTCCCCGTCGCCTGTGGTAAAGATCTCCAGCGGGTCGCCCCGCCGGATGCGCTGGGTGCGGCGGATCTCCTTGGGGATCACCACCCTGCCAAGCTCGTCGATGCGGCGCACGATACCGGTTGCTTTCATTATTTTGCCCTCCTTGCGGTTTCCTTTGTATGTAGTATCTGTCAGCGGCGGCAAATTATACCGGCAACACATTTTTTGCTTTGCCCGCCGCATTGCGTTCCGGGCGGGGTTCTGCTACAATAAATAGGAATAAACCCAAAGAAAGCAGGTGTCCGCATGGCACACATCCTTATTCTGGGCGGCGGTGCCGCCGGACTGGCCGCTGCGCTGGCGGCTGCACAGGCCGCGCCCGCTGCCCGCGTCACGGTGCTGGAGCGCAACCCCAAGGTGGGCAAAAAGCTGCTGGCTACCGGCAACGGCCGCTGCAATCTGGACAACACCGCCATTGCGCCGGAAAAATACTTCACCGCCGACCCCGCCGCGCTGCGGCCTTTGCTGGCGGCGGTGGATGCTGCCGCGCCGCTGGCGTGGTTTGAGCAGCTGGGGCTGTATACCCGCACCGATGAGGCCGGGCGGGTGTACCCCTATTCCAATCAGGCGGCCGACGTGCTGGCGCTGCTGGAGCTGCATCTGCAGCGGCACAAGGTGCAGCTGCGCACCGGCTGCACGGTAAACACTCTGCGGCAGAGCAAGGGCGGCTACGCGGTGCAGTTTACGAACGCCGAGGGCGGCACCGAAAGCCTGCGGGCAGATGCCGTTATCTGCGCCATGGGCGGCGCCGCCGGGCCGCAGTTCGGCACGGACGGCTTCGGCACCCGCTTTGCCGCCGACTGCGGCGGGCAGATGCGCCCCCTTTACCCCTGCCTGACCGCCCTGCAATGTGCAAAGCCGAACAAGAGCCTTGCGGGCATCCGCGCCAAAGCCGCCGCCCGCCTGCTGGACGGTGACCGGGTATTGGCTGAAGAAATGGGCGAAGTGCAGTTTACCGACTACGGGCTTTCCGGCATCTGCATCATGCAGCTGTCCGGCCTGCTTGCCCCCGGGCGCAGCCCGAAGCACCCGGCAGTGGAGCTCGATTTGTTCCCCGCCCTGCCGGAGGCAAAGCTTGCCGCCCTGTTTGCGGCGCGGACGCCGCTTTTAGCCGAGGACACGGCGGCGGCGTTCTGGCTGGGGCTTTTGCACGGCAAGCTTGGCCGCGCCCTCTGGGCTGCCGCCGCCCTGCCGGATACTGCCCCCCACGCCCTGCCCGCAGGCAGCTGGCAGCCCCTTGCCCACACCGCCAAGCACTGGCGGTTCGAGGGGCTGACCCCCTGCGGCTGGCGGCAGGCGCAGACCACCGGCGGCGGGCTTGCCCTGACCGAGGTGGAACCGACCTTCCAGTTCAAGGGCTGTCCGGGGCTGTACTTTGTGGGGGAAACGTTGGACTGCGCCGGCAGCTGCGGCGGCTTCAACCTGCACTGGGCGTTCGGCAGCGGCCTTGCCGCCGGGCGGGACGCCGCAAAGCACCTTTGCAGCCGAAAACGGTAACAAAAAAGGGACGAGGGAAAGCCCGCGGGCTTTCCCTCGTCCCTTTTATTATCTAAATCAGGCAGCTTTGTTCTCGCCCTTGGAAAGCAGCTTTGCACGCTCCAGCGCGGGGCGCAGTGCCAGATACAGCACCACGGCGCAGGCAGTGGAAGCCACACTGTTCACAAAGGTGACGCCGCCGGCGATCTTGGTCAGCGCCTGTGCCACGGTGTACTCCTGCCCAAAGATGTACACGTTGCGGAAGTAGCCAAGGAAGGGGTCGGTGAACACGTTCAGCAGCAGACCGGAACCCGCAGAAACGATCACCTTGACCAGATACCCGGCGCTGTGACGATCCTGATCCCGCAGCTTGAACACCTTATGTGCCACGGCACCGCAGGTGATGCCGATGATGAACTTGAGCACGAAGGTGGTAATAGCGTAGCCCGGGTCACCGGCAAGGATATCCGCCAGCGCCAGACCGATGGCACCCGCCAGACCGCCGGACACGCCGTCCAGCAGCAGCGCCGTCAGGGCAGTAAAGGTGTTGCCCAGATGGAACGAGGAGCCGCCGTAGAACGGGATGCGGAAGAACAGGTAAGCCACAAGGCTCAGCGCAGCCATCACGCCGGTAAGCGCCAGCTCGTGCACCGTAAAGCGGCGCTTGTACAGCACACTGAAAAACAGGATCAGGATAACGACGACTGCCAGCAGCAGCCACATTGCAGTAGTAGACATGATACTTTCCCTCCAATCGCGCCGATAACCCCACAAAACCACTTGACATTTGGGTGTCCGGCGGGTATGCTCCTATTATACGCAAAACTGACCCCATGAAAATACCCAGAATAAAGTTTTTTTATGGGGTCAGTTTGACGCAATGCCCAGACAGGAGGGACATTCTATGGTACATCTGACCACGGCACTGGACCCGGCTTCGGCGGTGCCGCTGTACGAGCAGCTCTACCGCAGCCTTGCCGCCGAGATGCGGGCGGGCACCCTGACGGCGGGCACCCGGATGCCCGGCAAGCGGCGGCTGGCGGCAGAGCTGTCGGTCTCGGTGAACACGGTGGACACCGCCTACCAGATGCTGGCAGCCGAGGGCTACCTGACCGCCCGGGAGCGCAGCGGCTTCACGGTGCAGGAGTATCTTGCCCTACCGCAGGGGGTGCAGCCGCCCGCCGCCCATCCCACGCCGCCGGCAGAGCACCCCGCCGACACCGCCCCGCCGGTACAGTTCGATTTATCCACCCGGGGCGTGGACCCGGGGCTGTTCCCCTTCCGCACATGGGCGCGACTGCAAAAGGAACTGCTCTACTCTGCGCCGGAGCTGCTCACCCCCGGGGATGCCCAGGGCGATGCCACCCTGCGGCAGGCACTGGCAGGGTATCTGGCCGAGTACCGGGGCGTGCAGTGCGACCCGGAACAGCTGGTGGTGGGCGCAGGGCTGGAATATCTTCTGGGGCTGCTGGCCCCGCTGCTGCCCGGCCCTGCCGCCGTGGAGACCCCCGGCTACCCCCGCGCCCGGCAGGTGCTGGAAAACAACGGCGTATCCTGCCGCTGCCTGCCGGTGGATGCGGACGGGCTGTCGCTGACGGCTCTTTCTGCCAGCGATGCGGCGGTGTGCTACGTCACCCCCAGCCACCAGTTCCCCACCGGGGTCACCATGCCCGCCGGACGCCGGGCCGAGCTGCTGCACTGGGCGGCCCGCGCCCCGGGACGGCGATACATCATTGAGGACGACTACGACTCCGAGTTCCGTTTTGACACCCGCCCGCTGCCCAGCTTGCAGGGCATGGCGGGCGCAGACGGCCCGGTGGTGTATCTGTCCACCTGCTCCCGCAGCCTTGCCCCGGGCATCCGCATTGCCTACATGGTGCTGCCCCGGCAGCTGCTGGGCGCATGGCAGGCCAATTACCGGCTGTACTCCGGCACGGTAGGGCGGTTTGAGCAGCAGACGCTGGCGCGCTTTATCACCGGGGGGTATTTCACCCGGCACTTAGCGCGGGAGCGCACCGCCTACAAAGCCCGCCGGGATGCGCTGGTGGCGGCGCTGCGCACCTCCTTTGCACCGGAAGAGCTGACCCTTGCGGGGCTGCACACCGGCCTGCACCTGCTGGCGCAGCTGAAAGACCCGCCGCCGGACGCCGCCCTGCGGGCTGCTGCCCGGCAGTACGGGGTGCGCTGTTCCCTGCTGAGCGACTACGACCTGACCGGCACGGCGCACTCTGCCGCCGGGACGCTGGTGCTGGGTTATGGCTCACTGCCGGACGCGGACTGCGCCGCCGCCGGGGAGAGGTTGAAAAAGCTCTGCACCGCCGCCCGGGAGGCATCGGACACCGTATAGTGTCCGCCTGCCCAGTCCCCGGGCAGGGCGTCAGCGGTGATATCCACCGGCTCGGCGCTGGTGGCTAAAAATTCCAGCGTGCGTTCCAGTGTAGCAAGGTCTACGGCGGTCAGGCTGGTCAGCAGACTGCTGCTCACCTCTCGCAGACCCTGCGGCAGGGTGGTGGGCAGCAGCTCCAGTGCCTGCCGGAAAAACGCATCCCATACCGCCGCCCGGGCGGCGGCGGTGCGCCGGGGCGAAAGAGAAGTGTCGGCATCCAGCGCCGCTAAAAAGCTGTGAGCATCGGCGGCAGAAATGCCCTGCACCCCGGTGCCTTTGCCGTACCGCGCCAACTGCTCCGGGGTGAGCGCCCCGGTAAAACCCACCCGCACTGCGCCGTACCGCGCCGCAAGCTTTGTCAGCACCGCTGGGGCGATGGCAAGATAATCGGTATCCTCCGGCAGGGCAAACACCTCGCCCAGCGCCTCCCGGCAGCGGGCGGGGCCTGCGGCGGCGTAACAATCCGCAAGGGGGACGTTCTTGCCCCCGAAGGGCACTTCCAGCGCGGCGGGCATCGCCAGCAGATGGATGCAGTTCTGTCCGGCGTTCAGGTAAGCCAGCACAAAGCCCGGGGTCTCGTCTGCCACGCACAGCAGCACGGTGCACTGGTCAGCGGCTTTGGGCAGACGGACGGGCACCCCGCTCTGGCTTTTTGCGGCCTGCCGCAGGCTGCTGCGCAGCTGGGCGCGGCTGAGCAGCACCGTGCCGCCCACCAGCGGCAGCAGCACCAGCAGGGCGGCGCACAGCGCCGCCCAGAAGGGACGCCAGCCGCTGCGTTTTGCGTGTTTCATGGCTCTGCCTCCTTTTTGTGCATAAAGCATGACCCAACGGGCGACCCTTTATGCAGAAAGGCAGGGATGCTGTATGGATAAAACAAATACCCCCAACGAAAAAGACCGCGAGGAACAGGAGGACTTCTGGCTGACGCTGGAACCCCTTCCCGCCCCAGACCCCGAAAAGCCCTCCGCACCGCATGAGGACTAAGGCTGCTGCATAGGATACGGTAAAAAGGGGGGATGGGATGCCGGAGCGGTTCATGCGGGGAATCGAGGCTTTGAACGGCATCGTGTGGGGGCCGATGGGGCTGGGGCTGCTCTTCGGCACCGGGCTGCTGCTGACGGTGCGCACCGGGGGTTTCCAGCTGCGGCGGTGGGGCTACTGGATGCGGCACACCCTCGGCGCCATCCTGACCGACCGGAGCGTCACCGCCCATACCGCCCGCGAGGAACAGGCCATCAGCCAGTTCCAAAGCCTGTGCACCGCGCTGGCGTCCACCATCGGCACCGGCAACCTTGTGGGGGTGGCCACCGCCATCCTTTCCGGCGGGGCGGGGGCGGTGTTCTGGATGTGGGTCATGGCGCTGCTGGGCATGATGACCAGCTACGCCGAGAACGTGCTGGGCATCTACTACCGCCGCAAAGACCCGGCGGGCGGCTGGCGCGGCGGGCCGATGTACTACCTGCGGGACGGCCTTGGCGGCAAACCGGGGCGGGTGCTGGCGGTGCTGTTTGCCGCGTTCTGTGCGCTGGCAAGCTTTGGCATCGGCAACCTGAGCCAGCTCAATTCCATCGCGGGCAATCTGCAGGCGGCTTTTGGCGTGCCGGAGGCCGTCACCGGCGCAGTGCTGGCGGCAGTGTCGGCGGTGATCTTGCTGGGCGGGCTCAAGCGAGTAGCCGCTGTGGCGGAAAGGCTTGTCCCCGCCATGGCACTGCTGTACATCGTGGGTGCGCTCACCGTGGTGGGGGTGCATATCACCGCTGTCCCGGCGGCGCTTGCCGCCATCGTAAAGGGCGCGTTCGGGCTGCGCGCCGCCGGTGGGGGCATCGTAGGCTATGGGCTGTCCCAGGCGGTCACTTGGGGCTTCAAGCGGGGTGCTTTTTCCAACGAAGCGGGGCTTGGCTCCTCGGTGATGGTGCACGCGGCTTCCAACGTAAAGGAGCCGGTGCAGCAGGGCATGTGGGGCATTTTTGAGGTGTTTGCGGACACCATGGTGGTGTGCACCCTGACGGCGCTGGTGGTGCTGACCTCCGGCTTTGTGGATCTGGACACCGGGCGCATTGCCGCCGGGGCGGCGGGCAGTGCGCTGGTTGGGCAGGCCTTTGACGCCGTGTTTGGCACGCTGGGGTCAAAGCTCATCGCAGTGTGCATCCTGCTGTTCGCCTACTCCACCACTCTTGGCTGGAGCTGCTACGGCTGCAAAGCCGTGGAGTATCTCTTCGGCGCAGGGGCTGGAGCATTTTACCGGGTGCTGTTCGTAGCGCTGATGCCGTTGGGTGCGGTGATGCGGCTGGACCTTGCATGGACGCTTTCCGACACCTTCAACGGCCTGATGATGCTGCCGAACCTCATCGGCGTAATTGCGCTGTCCGGTACGGTGGTACGCATCACACAGAACTATCTTGCCCGCAAGCTGCACGGCAGCCCCGCGCCGCCGCTGTTGTCGGCGGGCGAAACGATTTAAAATGCGCTCCGCGTTGCTCTGCGCATCATCAGCGGAAAAAAGATTTTTAATTTGTGGGTTCTGAAAAGCCTGCGGGCTTTTCAGAACCCCTTTTTCACAAGTGGTGTCGTAACCGGGAGCAGTCGCGCAGCGATGACGGAGAGGGCGAGGACGCTTTCGGGGGAGACGCCCCCTTGTCCCGGGGCGGGGTTTGTGCTATGCTAAGGGGTACAAGCGATTTTTTGCGCTGAGAGGAGGAGCCCCATGGCCGCCGTAAAAACACGGAATACTGCTACCCTTATGACCGAGGGCAGCATTGTAAAAAGCCTGCTGCTGTTTGCCCTGCCGCTGATCTTCGGCAACCTGCTGCAGCAGATGTACAACACCGCCGACAGCATCATCGTGGGCAATTTTGTGGGCAGCAACGCCCTTGCCGCCGTGGGCTCCAGCGGGTCGCCCATCTACCTGCTCATCGGCTTCAGTCAGGGGCTTGCCGTGGGCGCGGGCGTGGTGGTGTCGCAGTATCTGGGCGCGGGCGACCACAAGGAGACCCGCGAGGCGGTGCACACCTCCCTTGCCATTGCGGTGGTCATGGGGCTTTTGCTGACGGTGGGCGGCGTTGCCTGCGGGCGCGCTTTGCTGGTGGCCATGAACACCCCCGCCGAGGTGCTGGCCGACGCTGTGACCTATATCCGCATCTACTTTGGCGGGGTGCTGTTCAGCGTGGTGTATAACATGACCGCCGGCATCCTGAACGCCGCCGGCAACTCCCGCCGCTCGCTGGTGTATCTGGCATGGGCGTCGGTGACCAACATCGTGCTGGACTTTGTGTTCATCGTGGGGCTGCGGATGGGGGTGGCGGGCGCTGCCATCGCTACCGACTTAAGCCAGCTGGTGTCCTGCGTGCTGAGCCTGCGCTTTTTGATGAAAAGCGAGGACGCCTGCCGGGTGGAGCTTTCCGCCATCCGGCTGCACCGCAAAATGGCAGGCCGCATCATCCGGGTGGGCCTGCCCACCGGCATCCAGAACATGGTCATCTCCTTTTCCAACGTGCTGGTGCAGGCCAGCGTGAACAGCTACGGCGCCGCCGCCATGGCGGGCTTTGCAGCCTACATGAAGATCGATGGCTTCAACATTCTGCCGGTGAGCAGCATCAGCATGGCAGCTACCACCTTTGTGGGGCAGAACTACGGCGCGGGGCGTCTGGACCGGGTAAAGCGCTCGGTGTGGGTCACCCTTGCTATTGGGGTCATCTACACCCTTTGCACCGGCGCGGCGCTATTGGCCGGACAGGACGCCATTCTGCACCTGTTCACCGCCGACGAGGCCGTGGTCACCTACGGCAAGCTGGCCATGCGGTGGTTCTGTCCGTTCTACTTCCTGCTCAGCATCCTGCACGGCCTTGCCGGTGCCGTGCGCGGCACGGGTGCCAGCATCCCACCCATGGTGGTGCTGCTGGTCTCGCTGTGCCTGTTCCGTGTGGTGTGGATCCAGTTTCTGCTGCCCTTCTTCTCCGGCATCGAGGGCGTGTTCATCCTCTACCCCGTCAGCTGGGGTCTGGGCGCATTGTTCATGATCCTGTATGCGTGGAAGGGCAAATGGATGGAGTATCATACATAACATTTTTACAAACAACGACCCGCCGCACTGAAAGAGATGCGGCGGGTCGTTGTTTTTCAGGTACTCCTGTCGGGGCAGCTTACCATGCAAAGCCCACGGAGTCCATGTCGATCTTCTTTTCCATCAGCCCCAGACGGCTCTCGATGAAGTTGACAGCCATATCCGGCCACTGGGCGATCTGGGTGTAGTAGTCCACATAGCCCTTGGTGCCAGTGCCCAGACCCACACCGTGGGGCGCATCAGGTGCCAGATAGAAGCTGAAGTCCGTGAAGATATTTGCGCACTCCGGCAGAGAGGGCAGCATCATCGCACTCAGGCCATCTTTCTGACCCACAACACCAAAGACCGGAGGCAGGTTGGGGTTCTTCGTGAAGTTCAGACCAGTGACGAACAGTCCGTAGATGGGAATCGCCACATTCAGGTCAGCGCTCTCATGGTCCACAGCATCGCAGACGTAGCTGGGGTAGACCTTATCCGGGGTATTCGTAGTGCCGAACTGGTCGGCCACCACCTGCATCACATTCATGCCGCCAGCAGAGAAGCCCACAGCGATCATGATATCGGTCTTGCCGATGTGTTTTTCAGAGGCGTTGTGGCGGATGTAGCGGATAGCACGGGCCAGATCCAGCTGCTGATCCACAGCGGCATAAGGGTTGACGCGGCGCTGCAGCACAAAGGCGTTGTAGCCGTTCTTGTTGAAGAACTCGGCCACCGGGTAGCCTTCCACCACGTTGTTGCGGTGGGTGCTGCCGCCGCCTGCAATAATGATCACGTTGCCCTTCACCTTGCCCTGATCTCGCAGCAAGTACGGGTTCAGGAAGGGACGGAAGCCCTCGTTATCGTAGCAATTTTCCCAGTTGGTGGGCAGCGGAGATTCCACGGCCATCTGATCTCCCCAAATTTCCCAAACGGTGCTCTTGGGGTCCTTGATCTGGCGCAGCGCCTTGCGGGCATTGGTCAGAGCAACACACATATCGTAGTGGGAGGCGTTGATACCGGGCACAGGTGCACCGTCCACCTTCTCGTACTGAGCACGGGACAGCTTGTGGAACAGCACATAGAACTTGTCAAAATCGCCCCGGAAAGCAGCCGGATAAAAGGCCACCTCGCGGGAGAGACGGAGTTCCTCTGCCACCATGGCCTGCACCTCAGCATCGGTGTGCACGCCAGCGTTTTCAGCAAAGGATGCGGGCGCCATGCCAGCCACTGCGCCCATGGTCACAGCAGAAGCGGCAGAAAGCTTCATAAAGTCTCTTCTGTTCATCATCATTTCTCCTTTTAAATGCAGACGGCTCATTTGTGCAGAGCAAAGCCGCCCAAAGCTGTGCAGCAAACGCCCTGCTGCCGGGCCCGATAGACATTCCAGTTGTATCATGCCATCGAAATCTGCACAAATCGTACCACAATATAACTAGCTTGTAAATAGATTTTGTTGTTTTTGTGTGAAATTGATATATTAGTATGTCAGTTCTTGTGAAAATCAACAAGCATGAGAATGGGTACAAAAAAGGACTGCCATGCACTCTGCACGGCAGTCCTTTTTATCTTATTACAGCTTTTCAAACACCAGAAAGCGGAAGGCGATGGTTGTGGTGAGCTGCGGCAGAGCCGCAAGGCGGGCGGCACCGTCGCGGGGCGTTTTCCAGTAGTAGGGGGTCATGGCAAACAGGGCTTCCAGCTGGGCGGCGGGCACGGTGATGGTTCCCTGCACCTCACGCTCATCAATGGCGCGGAAGCCCGGGTACTCCACCTGCTGCACCGGGTTTTTGTAGGGCTTTTCGTAGAGCACGGCCTTCATCTGGTACAGATGCTCTGCCCCCGGCACGACGTAGATCATGTGCCCGCCCGGGCGCAGCACCCGGCTGAACTCCTCCTGCGCAAAGGGCGAAAAACAGTTCAGCAGCACATCTGCCCAGCCGGTGCGCACCGGCTGGCTGAAGCTGGACGCCACCGCATACTGCGCGGCGGGCAGCGCCTTTGCCGCCAACCGCACCGCGGGCTTTGCGATATCGAACCCGGCCAGCTGCAACGGCTTTTCTGCCGCCGCGAACTGCTGCGCGATGCAGCGGTCGTACCAGCCCTCGCCGCAGCCTGCGTCCAGCAGATGCAGCGGGGCGTCCTTCGCGGCGGGCACGCCGTGGGTAAGGCACAACTCCCCCAGCGCCTGCCCGAAAATGCCGTAATATCCGGCGTTCAGGAAGGCGCGGCGGGCAGCTACCATCTCCTTGCTGTCCCCGGGGGCTTTGGTTCGCATACTCTGCACCGGCAAAAGATGCCAGTAGCCCTCCCGGGCGCGGTCAAAACAGTGGCCTTTTTCACATTTCAGGTCATTCTCCCCTTGCAGCGCGCCGCCGCACAGGGGGCACTGCCACGGGGCAAAGGCTTCGTTCCGGCTCATACTTCTTCGCTGTGATCCTCAATGGGTGCAGTGGCACCGCCGTGGGCGTCCATATACTCCTCAAAGCTGGTGTACTTCTGCTGGGGCGGGCGGCGGCTGATGAGCACCAGCCCCGGGTCCTCGTCCCGGGCGGCAGCATTGCGGCCGCGGCGGGCAGGCTCGGCCTTGGGAGCGCGGGGTGCGCTGCCGGTGCGGCTCTGATTCCCGGCATTGCCGCGCTCGTTGCGGGCAGGGCGGGCGTTATTATTCTGGGCAGCGGGGCGGGCATTGCGCTGTTCACCCCGGTCGCTGCGGTCGTTGCGGCGGCTGCCGCTGCGGTTTGCGTTCTGGTTATTCTGGGGCTCCTGTGCGCTGCGGATGGCGGGTGCTGCCGGAGCAACAGGAGTCTTGCGTGCCGGGCGCAGCGGAGTAGCCTCCGGGGCGCTGACAAAATGGGGGTCAAATTTGGGCTGGACGTTGCTGCCTCGGGCGGGGGCGGCATTCTCGCGGCGGGCGCGGGGCGCTGCCGCCTCCTTGGGGGCGCTTGCGCCCCGATTGTTGGCGCGGCGGTCGTTGCGGGCCCCGCGCTTTGCGTTGCTGTCTTGCATCAGTGTTTCCTCTTTTTTCGGTTTTGCAGGCACCGCGTTCTTTGCAGCCTTCGGATCCTGCTTCGGCGCGGGCGCAGCTGTCTTTGCAGCTTTTGCGGGCGCAGTTTCGGCCTGTTTTTTCGGCGCTTCGGCCAAGTTTTCCGCTTCGGGGCGGGGCTTTTTGCCACGCACGGGCAGCACCGGGCGCACCGGGGCGGGCACGCCGTCCCACGGATGACCGGATACCACCGGGATCTTGCGGCGGTTCAGCTTTTCAATGCCTGCCAGATACTCCTGCTCCTCCGGGGCGCAGAAGCTGACGGCGGTGCCGTCCGCACCGGCGCGGGCAGTGCGCCCGATGCGGTGCACATAGGTCTCCGGCACCTCGGGCAGGTCGTAGTTGAACACATGGGAAAGCTCGCTGATATCAATGCCGCGTGCGGCGATATCGGTCGCCACCAGCACCCGGGTCTTGCCGGATTTGAAATCCTCCAGCGCGGTAACGCGGGCGGTCTGACTCTTGTTGCCGTGGATGGCGGCGGCGGGGATGCCCTGCTTTGTCAGATCCTTTGCGATCTTATCCGCGCCGTGCTTGGTGCGGCTGAACACCAGCGCATTGACCACCGGCGGCTGCAGATTTTTGATGAGCCACGGCAGCAAAAGCTTTTTGTTGCCCTTTTCCACATAGTACAGGCTCTGCTGGATGCGGTCCACGGTGCTGGACACCGGGTCTACCTTGACAAAGGCGGGGTCGCGCAGGATGCCGGCAGCCAGCTGCTCGATCTCGGCGGGCATGGTGGCACTGAACATCAGGTTCTGGCGCTGGGCGGGCAGCTTTGCAATGACCTTTTTCACGTCATGGACAAAGCCCATGTCCAGCATCCGGTCGGCCTCGTCCAGCACAAAGATCTCCAAAGCGGACAGGTCGATAAAGCCCTGTCCGATCAGGTCATTCAGCCGTCCCGGGCAGGCGATGAGGATGTCCACGCCCTTTTTCAGCGCTTCCACCTGCGGTGCCTGTCCCACACCGCCAAAGATGACGGTGCTGCGCAATTTCAGGTACTTGCCGTAGGCTTCAAAGCTTTCGCCGATCTGCAAGGCCAGCTCCCGGGTGGGGGTCAGGATCAGGGCGCGGACAGCGCCCTTGCGGCGGGGCGCATTGGCGGTGAGCCGGTCCAGCATGGGCAGCGCAAAAGCCGCCGTCTTGCCGGTGCCGGTCTGGGCGCAGCCCATCAGATCCCGGCCTGCCAGCACCGGCGGGATGGCCGCTGCCTGAATGGGCGAGGGGGTCTCGTAGCCCGCTTCCTGCACAGCACGCAGCAGCGGGGCGGACAGATTCAGTTCTTTAAATGTCATGGTTCTCCTATTATTCTGTGATCTTCCGGCACTCGATGTAGTAGCGCTTTTCCTCCGCATGTCCCATGCTGAAGGTCTTGCGGGGCAGCACGCCGCCCATCACGACGCCGCGGAACAGGTCGCTCTTGGCGAAGGGCGGCATCAAAAACGCCACGGCGCCCTGCTTGCACAAAGCGCGCACAGCCGGCTCGTCATGCACATAGTCCACCTTTGCTTCCGGGTGGCGCTCGATATAATCCGAAATAAAATCATCGATGGTGCCCACGGTCAGCGGCTCGGTGGGGTCCTCAAAGCTGAGCACATTGGCCATGTGGGGGCCTGCCAGCGTAAAGGGCTGCTTTTTGCTGCCGCCAAAGCAGCAGCCTGCCATGTTGGAATCGCTCCATGTAATGAGGCTCAGCAGTACGGTGGCGCAGTCCACGTTGAACAGTACCCGGTGGATGGGCTCGATCTCAATAGCCGGGGAGTGCACGTTGCACACCTCTGCCAGACACCAGCGGGCGGGGTGATTTTCTGCCTGCTCCGGGGTCAGGGTCTTTTTCAGCTCCTCCCAGCAGGCCTTTGCGGTAGCCAGCGAGTGGTTGCCATCGCCCACGGCCAGCGTCAGCGGGTCGCGGCGGGTGGCATCGGGGTATTTCTTGTCAAATTCTTCCTGACTGCCCAGCACGGTCAGCGCATTTTCGATCTGTGCGATGAGGGCGGGGTCCTCCACCGCCCAGCCTGCCACATGGCCGCCGCCCAGCATCAGCTCGCCCTCGTATACCTTGGGCAGGCTGTCCTTGTGGGCGGCAATGGGCTCGATGAGGGTGCAGTCCGGGTCATCCGCCAGCATCATGATATGGGGCGTTTCCAGCGCAGCGCCGGTACGCGCCTTCATGCGGGGCGGGATGCGGCTTTCCACGGTGCACTCGCTGGGGCGCACGGTGCATTTTTCGCCCCGGCGGTAGCTGTATGCTTCCAAGTCCACACGCCCTACAAGACCCTGCCGCACCCGGCCGCTCTGCTCGGTGCGCTCTACATAGATAAAGCCATCCACCGCCCGGGTGAGCACATTTTTGGCGTAGTCCTGCATGGTGGCGTGGATCTTTTCCACCCGCGCGTCGGCGTCTCCGTCCTCCAGATACACCTCCGGCAGGATCAGGTTCAGGGTGCTGGGCGCACCCGCAGCGGTCTCTTCTGCCCGCTGCCAGTAGCTGCGGTCACTGGTAAACTGGTCACAGGCAATGCAGCCCCACTGCTCCAGCGGCACCTGCTCCGAAGGCAGCAGGATGTGTGCGGGTGCAAAACAGGTAGTCGGTTTCATAGTCGTTTCCTCCCCTCTTTAAAAGCCGCTTCTCAGCGGAACGCTGCGGTATCGTGCACCACAACGTGCTTCACACCGGCGTCGGCAGCGGCCTGCTCCAGCGCAGCGCGGCTGTCCGCGTCCAGCGCGGTGCTGCTGGTGACCAGCAGATTTTCCATGCCAAGGGACGTACCGGTGGTGCCAAGGGCATCGGTGGCAGCAGTGCACAGTGCGTCCGGGTAGCTGACCCACAGGGTCACGCTGCCCGCAAAGCGGGTCTGCCATGCGGCGATATCCGCCGTCAGCTGGGCGGCGCGTCCCTCCCGGCTCTTGCCGCCGGAGGCGCCGAAGTCCTGCTTGCGGGTGATGATATTGGGGAACTGCACCCCGGTAAGCACCACCTGCTCGTAGCCCATGCCCTGCACCTCCTCAATGAGGTCGCCGACATACTGCACCGCACTTGCGGCAAAGGGGTTCATCCATGCCTTGCCGCCCTTGGCTGCGCTGACGTTATCCAGCCAGAGTCTGTTGCCATCGTAGTGCACGCCCATGCTGCGGTCGGTGTACACCGACACCGGGTCGGTAAAGGCGGCAAGCTGTGCCGCCGGGATGATGCCCTCCTCCCGCAGGATGGCGGCGATATTGGCCGCATCCACCGGGTTTTCGGTGATGCTCTGGGCAGCAGCTGCCACGCCGGAAGCATAATACACCGTGCCAGCGGCGTCCTTCAGAGTGACAAGGGCGTAGTCTGCGCCCTGCTGCTTCAGCTGCCGGGCGGCGGCGCGGATGGCGGCTTCATCGGTCAGGGTGGTCACGTCCAGCTCTGCCCAGCTGCCGCCGGTAATGGCCTTGCCGTCCAGCGGCTTTTCCTCCTCCGGCTCAGACGCTGCCTGCGAAGCAGCGGCGCTGCTTGCCGCCGCAGAGGAGGCTGCTGCCTCGGCGCGGGAAGCGCTTTCGGCCTCCAGATCCCGATCCTTGACCACGGTATACCAGGTGTGGGTGGCCCAATCCAGCACATGGGGTGCGGCAAACCATGCGGCTGCCAGCACTGCCGCCACCAGCACCACGATGCCGATGCCGCGCTTTACGCGCGTTTCCCTGCTGTAAAAGCTGCGGTTATAATGCTTGACCTTCTGACGTTTATTCTTAGCCATGGTATCCTTTCCTCCCTGTCTGCATTACAGGATGACGGAATGTCCGGTAAAGCCATAGATCGCCAGCGCCAGCACGCCGATATACACCAGCGTGATGGGCAGGCCGCGGAATGCCTTGGGGATGGCTTTGCTGCGCAGGCGGTGGCGCGCCTCGGTGACCAGCAGCACCGCCAGCACATAGCCAAGGCCGCTGCCAAGGCCAAAGCCAAGGCTCTGGCCAAGGGTAAAGGACTGGGTGCGCTCCACCAGCACCGTGCCCAGCACGCCGCTGTTCAGCGCGGCCAGCGGCACGATGCGCAGCAGCTGGGCGCGGCGGGGCAGGCTGCGCAGCAGCCACAGCACCAGATGCTCCGCCAGACACACCACGGCAATGCTGGCAATATACACCAGCGGGCGCAGCTGGGCGCGGTTATCCAGCGGGGCAATGAACCGCCCGGCAAGAAAAGCCACCGGCGCCACCAGCACCTGCGTGATGCACAGCATCATGCCGAACAAGGCGCTGCTGGTGCGGTCGTCCCCCACCAGCTGCACCATGCGGGACACGCCCAGTGCACGGGTAAAGACAGCGTTCTGTGCAAAAATGGCCAGCAGTGCATAGCTGAAAAACACTGCCGAGCTGCTTACAACTTCCTTCACGGTTCGCGGTCCACCTCCTTCTGGTAGTGCACGGTCAGGGTATCCCGTGCTTCCCTTTTCAGATATTCCTTGCGCTTTGCAGCCGCAGCGCGCCAGATGGCGCACAGGATGCCCAGCACGATAAAGCCGCCCGCCGGCATCTTAGCCAGTGGCAGCAGCGCCCAGCGCCCCACCGGGGCACCGAACACGGTGCCAAGGCTGAGCCACTCGCGCACCACGCCCACCACGAGCAGCAGCAGCGCGTAGCCCACGGTGATGCGCACGCCCTTGGAAACGGCCTTGTGCACTGTCTCCTGCACGCGGCCGAAGCGGTAGGTCAGAAGCGGCTCCACCACCAGCATGGGCAGGTAGATGCCAAGGTTCAAAAGCCCGGTGCCAAACACGAAGTTCAAAATGGGATATGCCGCCAGGTACACCACAGCGGCGCTGGCTGCGTACAAAAGTGCACGGGGCAGCAGCTTTTTTTGCAGCTGCTCCGGGGTAGGCTCCTCGTCCCGCAGGGGTACAAGGCGGCTGAGCAGGCAGGCCAGCACGCGGGAGGGCACCAGCAGCAGCGTCACCGCCGCCGCCAGCATCAGGCCGTTCTGGCCGGTGGTAGCCACGACCACCAGCGGTGCCAGACCCATGCCCTGCATGACCACCGGGTTATTCAGGAACACGCGGTCGTGATGGGCAAACTTTTCGGGGTCCTTTAAAATCAGTTCCGCAGTACGCTTTTTCATTCCGCAGCCTCCTTTCGTTCGGACGGCAGACGGTGCAGCAGACGGTACAGCCGCTCCTCGGTGCGGTCAATGAGCGCGGACACGCTGTTGACGGCCAGCAGTGCAAAGCAGACGCCGGTCTCGTACACGCCAAAATAGCGGAAGCCCATGGTGGCAGCACCCACCAGTGCGCCGTACAAGATGCGCCCAAGCCGGTGATGCGCACAGGTGTATGGCTCGTTGAGCAGGAACACCGCGCAGAACAGCATTGCACCAGTGTGCAGCTCGTCCCTGATGCCCTGCAGGCGGGGCATCAGGCTGCTGAAGAGGGTGCTGTCTGCCAGACCTACCTGCCGCGGGAAGAAGAAAGCGATGAGCCCGCAGGTGATGAGAAAACTTGCCGATGCACCGATGTGCACGTCCTTCTGGATCCACAGCACAAGGCCGCAGGCCAGAATGACCAGCGCTGCGCCGGTGCCCATGGGGGCGGCGAACTCGCCCAGCACAACAGCGAGGGAGTTCAGGTTCAGGATACCGCCGCTGCGCAGGGTATCCTCGATGGTGCTGCTCACTGGCACAGCGGAGGCGTTCCACAGGGGCAGCGGCGTATAGGGCTGCGGGTAGCGCACCACCTGCTCCGGCCACGATACCGCCGCCACGGCGTAGCCCACGGCAGCGGGGTTGAAGGGATAGCTGCCGTAGCCGCCAAAGACCTCCTTGCCGATCAATACGCCCGCCAGCACTGCCACCACCAGCACATAGATGTCCACGGTGGCGGGCATGAGCAGGGCGATGATCAGGCTGAAGCTCTCGTTGGAGAGATCTTTATTGGTGTACACCCGATGGCGCAGCAGCGCCACCAGACGGTCGCACAGGTTGCCGGTAAGCAGGGCGATGCCGCACAGCAGCAGCGGACGCGCCCCATAGAAATAGCAGGCCATGCACAGCAGCGGCACGCACAACCAGAAAACGTGCTTATAGTACCGGCCAGTCTTTTGCAGCTGCCGTTCCTGTTCTTGGATCAAAGTTTCATCCATATACAGGCCTCCTTACAGGCTGGCCAGTGCGCCCACAGCCGCAGCAGGGTCGGCGGCGCCGAACACGGCACTGCCTGCCACCAGCACGTCGGCTCCGGCTTCCACGCACAGGGGTGCGGTGGCGGCATCCACGCCGCCGTCCACCTCCAGCAGGTAGGAAAGGCCGCGTGCTTCCCGCTCTGCCTTGAGCCAGCGCAGCTTATCCAGCGCCGAGGGCATGAACTTCTGCCCGCCGAAGCCGGGCTCCACGCTCATCACCAGCACCAGATCCAGCTGCTCCAGCCACGGTGCCAACGCCTCGGCCGGAGTGCCGGGCTTGATGGTCAGACCCACCTTGCAGCCCAGCGCACGGACGGCGTCAATGGTGGCCTGAATATCATCTTCGCACTCCAGATGGAAATTATACAGGGTCGCACCGGCCTTGATGAAAGGCTCGGCGTATTGCAGCGGGTGGCTGATCATCAGATGCACGTCATAAAAGGCATCCGGCAGCGCCTTGTGCAGGCTTTTGAGCACCGGCACGCCAAAGCTGATGTTGGGCACAAAATGCCCGTCCATCACGTCGTAGTGCAGCATCTGTGCGCCGGCATCCAGCACCATGCGGCAGTCTGCACCCAGCTTGCCAAAATCAGCAGAAAGAATCGAAGGACTTACGATGGCCATAATATTTCATTACGCTCCGTTATTTTTAGCAATTTTTATCCCATGTGTTGCGCGTTTTGCAGGGTTCTGCCGGGCAAAAAATACGCGGGCATGGTTATCTTTTAGTTTACATGAAAACGGCCAAAAAATCAAACCCGCAGCAGTTTTTTTCACCGAAAAGTCGTAAATGGCGCAAAAAGTCCATTGCGCGGCAGCATCTCCATGTGCCGCGCAGCTGCCGCCGAAGGCTTGCCATTTTGCAGCAGCTTTCTTTGAAGCAGGACGATTTGGAATGGCCTCCGCGTTGCTCTGGCCATATTCAGCGGAAAATAGATTTTTAATTCCGCGTTTGTCGCACTCTGCGGAGTGCTCCAAACGCATTTTCACAAGAGGGGGTCACAGCGGTAAGCAGGATTTTTATTCCAACAACGCCAAAGCAGCCAGACCGCCCGGGCGGGGCAGTCTGGCTGCGGGGTCTTATTCTACCGGCTTCATGCTGGCGGGGTCCTCCACTGCGCCGGGCTGCCCGGCGGCATCCGGCAGGCGCTTCATGCCGCCGGGATTGGGGGAACAGGTGGGCAGGGTGAACACAAAGCGGCACCACTCGCCCTGCTGGCTCTCCACGCGGATCTGCCCGCCGGCCAGATTGACCAGCACCTTGCAGATGTTCAGCCCAAGGCCGGAGCCGCGGGCGTGCAGACCGCGGGAACGATCCTCTTTATAGAACCGCTCGAACACATAGGGCAGCGCCTCCGGGCTGATGCCCTGCCCGGAGTTCCAGATGGAGATCTCGGCCTCGGGGCCCAGCTTCTCCACGCTGAAGCGGATGGTGCCGCCCGCCGGGGTGAACTTGATGGCGTTGTCCAGCAGGTTATACGCCACCTGATGGATCAGGTCAGGGTCGGCGTAGACCAGCACCTTTTCATCCATGGTCAGGCCTTCCAGCTCGATCATGCCGTCATTGATGCGCTGCTCTGCTGCCAGTGCCACGCCGGTCAGGGTCTCCCAGATATTGAACATCCGGGCGTTCACCTGATACTCTCCGCTTTCCAACTTGGAGAGATCCAGCATATTCTGGATGAGCCGTGCCAGACGCCCGGTCTCCTCGCTGACCAGCTGCAGGTAGTGGTTCTGCATCTCGGGCGGGATGGTGCCGTCCAGAATGCCGTCCACAAAGCCCTTGATGGTGGTCATGGGGGTGCGCAGCTCATGGGCGATGTTGCCCATGAACTGTCCCCGGGAGTTATCGTTGGACTGGATATTCTCCGCCATCTGGTTGAAGGTGCGGGCAAGGTCTGCCACCTCGCCATCGCCCTCCACGCCCTCCACGCGGACAGAGAGGTCGCCGCCGCCAAAGCGCTGGGCGGCATCGGTGACCTTTTGCAGCGGGTCGGTGAGCTGACGCATCAGCAGGCGGGTCAGCACGCTGGCGCACAGCAGCATCACGCAGGCAGACATGAGGAAGTTGGACCAGAACTGCTGTTTAAAGTCGGTGAGCTGCGCGCCGGAGGAGCACAAAAACAGCCAGCCGCTGAACAGGCTCTGGTCGTCGATGGTCTCCACCGCCGCGATATAGCTTTTTTCGGTCAGGGCACCGCCCAAATCGCCGAAAGCGTGGTAGTGCCGGGCGTCCGGGTCAGCCACTGCGTTGGCGCGCTGGCAGATATCCAGCGGCACGGTGGTGGTGGTAAGCTTGTCCGGGTCGGAGGCGATGAGCACATTGCCCTGTCGGTCGGTGAAAAACAGATAAGCCTCGGCGCTCTCGCCGATGATCTCCAGCTTGGTGTTCAAAGCGTCCAGCTCTGCGCCCTGCGGCATGGTCTCGCTGTTTACCAGATACTCTGCGGTGCGCTTGGCGACATTTACCACCTGATCCAGTGTTTCGTAGCGATCCTTCGCAAAATAATTCTTGAACAGCACCCACTCCGAGCAGCCCATCAGCACGATGCCCAGCACCATCAGGGTGGACACCATGGAGAAAAAGGCCGTGGAGATACTTTTACGCATTACTGACGCACCTCGAACTTATAGCCCACGCCCCAGACGGTTTTCAGCTCCCACTTATCGGAAGCACCGGCCAGCTTTTCGCGCAGGCGCTTGACGTGGACATCAATGGTGCGGCTGTCGCCGTAATACTCAAAGCCCCACACCTCGTCCAGCA
>OGJY01001965.1_pt1 | contig 22154 bp, 19 predicted proteins | sample 1572231 | NCBI WGS metagenome assembly OGJY01 (sample SAMEA2582121, study PRJEB24529) | metagenome | biome: Human gut stool | place: China | collected 2011
CTGGGCGAACGGTGATAAAGACTTATTCGCATGGCGTGAAGCAACCGGCAAAACTGCCTTTGAAAACGCACCAAAAGCAGACGGCATCAAAATTTCTGAACAAGAATACTTTGATAACGGCGTGTTAATGGTAGCAATGGTGAAAGCAGGTGTTGAATTAGCCTTTGATGCAATGGTTGCAAGCGGTATCTATGAAGAATCAGCTTACTATGAATCACTTCACGAATTACCGTTAATCGCGAATACTATCGCTCGTAAACGTTTATATGAAATGAACGTGGTCATTTCTGATACTGCAGAATACGGTAACTACTTATTCTCTAACGTAGCAACCCCAATTCTTGCTAAAGAAATCATCCCAACCTTACAAAAAGGTGACTTAGGTGAACCTACACCAGCAGTCGCTATCGACAACATCACTTTACGCGATGTAAATGATGCAATCCGTAACCACCCGGTTGAATTAATCGGTCAAGAGTTACGTGGCTACATGACAGATATGAAACGTATCGCTGTTGCAGGTTAATTATTAAATCGGTAAAATTTAAGCCAGCTTATTCAATAAGTTGGCTTTTTTATAATCCCCAAGGAATTAATATGAAAAACAATACAATTTTTAACCGCACTTTTAAAGTGAGTTTAGTCGCTGCAGCTCTTGGATTGGTAAATTCAGCGCTAGCAGCCGATGTGGCTTGTAATAGTAGTAGCGTGACAATTACTGGACAAAGTGGGGTTGTGTTGAATCAATGTTCGATTAATCCAACCAGTCCAACAAATGAGCCTGAATGGGGTTCTCTATCTGCAGTAACGATGACAAGCTCAAGCGGACAATTAAATAATGTTAATGCTTCGCTATCTATTCCAGCAAATAGACATCATTCTTTTGCGGTAATGAATATCACTAATTCCACAACTGAAATCAATGGTGGAACCTATAGTATTACTAATCCTAACAATGCAGATGCTAGTGGTTATTTATTTGAGTTAAATAATTCAACGGTAACCATGCAAAACTCAAAAGTTTTGATAAGTGATAGCAACCAAGACTCCATATTAGAGGCATTTGCTCTGAATCAGAAGAGTAAATTAACATTAAACAATGTAAATATAACATCAAACAATGATAGTTCTATTTTTGTATATGAAGCGGAGAATCAAGCTCGACCAGAATTGATCGTTAATAATTCCAATGTTTCAATTCCTCAAGGTGGAATCATTGGTTTAAGATCTGGGGTTGGTGAAGTTATCAACAGCCACTTCTCTGCGACTTTTAATAACTCAGCAATAAGTGGTTTTGCGCTTACTGGTGCTGAAAGCATCAAGTTAAGTGGCACAGAAAGCCTTACAGAAAACATCCAACTAACCTTTAATAATTCTACTGTTTCTGGAGTTACTACTACCGACAGCAATAGCGTGCTCAACTTAAACTTAAATAATAGCAATTGGACAACTAAAGCTTTCACTGATGAAGATGGCGTGGTTCAAACAACAAGCTTAACTAATTTGGCTCTTAATAATGGCGTAGTAAATCTAGCCAATGATAACTACCAAGGTATCATTGTTCGTGGCAATCTCACTGGCTCAGGCACATTCAATCTAAACACGAATATCGCTGAAAACAAAAGCGATAAAATCGTTGTTAAAGGCACTGCTGAAGGTAATCATAAAATTGGTGTAACTAACCAAGGCGCGAATGTTGCTAACGGAAAAGTGACACTTGTCGAAACCAATGGTGGTAACGCTGCATTTAGCTTAACGAACCCGAATAATCGTGTAGATTTAGGGGCTTACCAATATTTCCTCACAAAAGAAGGAAATAATTGGGTATTAGCGAATTCTAAAAATGCGGTCACCCCAACTCAACCTGTAGTAGTACCACCTGCAGTTCTACCAAGCGCACCATTACTTTCAGACTTAGCGAATGCACAAGTTTCTCTTCGCCAAGCACAATTGCTTTTAGTTGAAGATAACTTAAGTGGCATCCACCAACGTCTAGGTGAAGTGAAAAACGGTGAAAAAGGTAATGTATGGGTTCGTAATGTGAATTCTCACCAAAAATTAGCCGCACTTTCGACAGGTGAGAGTGAAACTTCTGGCTTTAAACAAAACGTACATAGTTTACAAGTGGGCGCTGATGCTGCTGTAACAGATAACCTCCGTGTTGGTGGATTTGTTGGTCGTAGCCAAGCTAACGTTGATTTCAGTGGTGATTACGGTGATGGCAAAGTAAGAAGCAACAGCGTGGGCTTATATGCAGCTTACCTTGCAGATAACGGTATTTATGTAGATAACATCGTGAAATACAGCCGTTTACACGCTAACTCAGATCTCACAGAAAAACGTCATTACAATGCTTATACTATCTCGAGTGAGTTAGGCAAACGTTTTAACCTTGTAAACGATTGGACAATCACACCGCAAGCACAATTAGCGTGGACACGTATTTCATCACAAGAGAATGAAGATAGCTTATCTTCTGTTTATTCTCGAATTGGTTTACGTGTAGCCAAAGGCTTTGCATTAAGTAATGGTTGGAATTTACAACCTTATGCAGAAGTAAATGCGATTACTAGCAAAAACCGTAGCAGCAAAATTCATTACGCAAACAGTGCGCTTGATGTTACAAGTAGCCGCGGACGTTTTGAAAGTGCGGTCGGTTTAAATGCTGGATTTGCAAATCATCGTTTTGGTTTAGAAGTAAGCCGTGCTGACGGTAAAAACTTCGACAAACCTTATGCAATTCAAGCGGTTTATCGCTATCAATGGTAATATAAAAGGGCGGAGTAAAATCCGCCTTTTTTCTCTTTTTACTGAACAAATAATATGTCGAAATCTTTCACTTCTCGCTCATTTACAACCAAACAAACGGCAAAACCTACTCGTTCATTTAAGCCTAAAGCGAAGCCACTTACATTAGAACAAACAATCGTTGTTTTATTTAACAAACCTTTTGATGTACTGACACAATTCACCGATGAAAATGGCAGATCTACGTTAAAAGATTTTATTACCATTCCTAATGTGTATGCGGCAGGACGATTGGATCGTGATAGCGAAGGGCTGCTGATTTTAACGAATAATGGTGAAGTACAACATCGTTTGGCAGATCCTAAGTTTAAAACAGAAAAAACGTATTTTGTGCAAGTGGAAGGTATTCCTGAAGAGGCGGACTTAGACAAGCTTCGTCAAGGTGTTGAATTGAAAGATGGAATGACGATGCCAGCAAAAGTGCGGTTGATTTCAGAACCAGATTTTCTCTGGCCTCGTAATCCACCTATTCGTGAACGTCAAAGTATTCCAACGAGTTGGTTGGAAATTAAAATTAGTGAAGGACGCAATCGACAAGTGCGTCGCATGACCGCACATATTGGTTTTCCGACATTACGTCTTATCCGTTATCAAATGAGCCATTTAACACTTGATGGACTAAGTAATGGTGAATATCGCTGTTTGAATGAAGAAGAAATGCGTGCGTTATTCAAACAACTTCATTTAAATAACGCACGTTAAGATTAGAAACGTTGAGCGGGTTGTGCGTTTTCAACTTGCACGAAGAAGCCTTTATCATTCAAGATAATGCTGTAATCGGTAACATATTTAACGCCGTTGGTTTCCACTATCGCATTACAGCTGCGAATGCCTTGTTGTGGATAAGATTGCGTTTCACGGGTTTGCGTGATTTGTTTTACTGTCATTTGGGTGTTAGTCGCAGCACCTTGTTTTTTGAAGGCATCAGATAATACCGCAAAAACTTTTGAATCATTACATCTTGGTACGACAACGGATTTTGTCACCATACTTGCTGTTTTTTGTGCGACAGCATCTACTTTCTTTTCAGTCACTTTTTCAACGGCTTTTGGTTCCGCTTTCTTAACTTCGGTTTTAACCTCTGGTGTTTTTTTAGCAATCACTTTTTCAGGTTTAGCGGATTCTTTAACGGCACTTTGTTTGGTTTTCGCTACCGTCTTTTTGTCTTTTACTGCAGTTTGCTTAGTTTTTTCTACTGGCTGTTTGCCTTTCGTTTTTGTCGGCTCTGCTTTAACGGCTTTATTTGTCGTTTTATTTTTTATTTTTTCTTTTTTCGTTACCGCTTTTTTCGCTTCGACAATTTTAGCTGGCTTTTTCGCTTCTGCTTTTTTGGCATCTGCTTTCTTTTTCGCTGTTTTGGCTACGGTTTTAGACGTAGTTGCTTTCTTGGCTTCCACTTTTTTAACTGCCGTTTTCACTGACTTGGTTTGAGTTGATTTTGCCGTATGATTTGGCGATGCTGCAAAGGCCAAAACAGGTAACAAGGCAAAAATCATCGCGAGTAATTTTTTCATCCGTTATTCTCCTTAAACAAAAAGTGCGGTCAAAATTAACCGCACTTTGAAATCATTTATAAATTAAAGATAGTAGTGTTCTACGTAGTTTAATTTATCGTCAAGTTTTAACACTAACGGTTGACCGGTTGGGATTTCAAAATCCATGATTTCCGCATCAGAAATACCGATGATGTGTTTTGCTAATGCACGAAGTGAGTTACCGTGCGCCACCACTAAAACACGTTTACCAGAAAGCATTGCAGGTGCAATTTGATCTTCCCAGAATGGTAATGCACGTTCTAAGGTTAATTTTAAGTTTTCTGCGTTTGGTACCACATCAGATGGGATGTTTGCATAACGACGGTCGTTATGTGCAGAGTTTGGATCTTTTGGATCTAAATCTGGAGGAGAAATATCATAAGAACGACGCCAGATATGAACTTGTTCGTCACCGTATTGTTCTGCGGTTGCTTTTTTATCTAAGCCTTGTAATGCACCGTAGTGACGCTCATTTAAACGCCAGTTTTTCACTTGAGGAATCCATAATTGGTGAGATTCTTCTAACACGATGTTACAGGTTTTGATTGCACGAGTTAAAACAGAGGTAAAGGCGATATCGAACTCATAGCCTTTCTCGAACAATTTTCTACCAGCCGCTTTTGCTTCTTCTACACCGCGCTCGGTTAAATTCACATCACGCCAACCGGTGAATAAATTTTTTGCGTTCCACTCACTGAAACCGTGACGAATGAATACTAATTCCATAAGGATCTCCTAAGTATTAATAAAAAAATGAATGGCTCTGTTATAGCAAAAAATCGTTATGTTTAAAAGTAAAAAGGCGGCATTTACTGATCTTTCGCAAAAAATCGTCTGTAAACTTTTAGCCACTCAAAAATAATGCTAGTATTTAAGCTTTATTCGTCCCTTAATTTCTCTCAAGTTTAGATGTATGCAGCAAAGCAATTGTAGAAAAAAAATCTTATCAAAACTGACCGCACTTTTTGCTTGCGGTCTGCTTGGCTTTTCATCTTTAGCGCAAGGCAACGATCTCAATCAAATTCAAAAACAAATTAAACAACAAGAATCGAAGATCGCCGAGCAAAAACGCGCACAAGCTAAACTCCAAGCCAGTCTTAAAGATCAAGAAAGCAAAATTAATAGCGTTGTCGGTGAATTACGTGAAACAGAATTAAGCTTAAAAGAAATCCGCAAGCAAATGGCGGAAACCGAAAAGCAAATCAAACAATTAGAAAAGCAAGAGCGTGTGCAAAAAGCGAAGCTCGCGAAGCAAATAGATGCCATCTATCGTTCAGGTGTAAATACTTCTACCTTGGAAAGAATGCTTTCGGAAGATGCTAAAAAAGCGGAACGCATGAAAGTGTATTATCAGCACTTAAATCAAGTTCGCATCGATATGATCAACAATCTGAAAGCAACACAAGAGAGTTTAGCGAAACAGCGCGAGGTGATTTCAGGGCAACAAAAAAATCATCGCGATCAACTTTCTACGCAAAAGAAACAACAACAAGAATTACAAAAAGCGCAACAAGAACGCCAATCTACGTTAAATGAACTCAACAAAAACTTAACGAAAGATCAGAACAAACTGGAAACGTTGAAAGCTAACGAAAATGCCCTTCGCCAAGAAATTCAACGTGCTGAACAAGCCGCTCGCCAACAAGAACAACGTGAGCGTGAAGCCCTTGCTCAGAAAAAACAAGAGGAAGAAAAACGGACCTCAAAACCTTATCAACCAACTGATCAAGAACGTAAGTTGATTAATAGCACCAGTGGTTTAGGTACGGCAGCTCGTCAATACAGTCGCCCGGTTTCCGGCCCGACGTTGTATTCCTTTGGTTCAATCCAAGCGGGTGAAGTGCGCTGGAAAGGTATGGTTATCGGTGCACCAACAGGTACAGCGGTAAAAGCCATTGCAAGTGGTCGTGTTATTCTAGCGGGTCATCTTAACGGCTATGGTTATATGGTGATTGTGAAACACGGTGATAGCGACTTGAGTTTATATGGTTTCAACCAAGCTGTATTTGTAAAACAAGGTCAGCTTGTGTCTGCGGGGCAAACCATCGCACAAGTGGGGAATACGGGTGAGCTTTCTAAACCAGCCCTTTACTTTGGTATCAGCCGTAAAGGGGTACCTGTGAATCCGGCTGGGTGGATTAAATAATGGCAAGGTTCTTTCAAAGTGCGGTCAAAAATACGATTATTTTTTCAACCGCACTTTTCTCCGCATTTACTTTTGCACAAGGCAAACTGGCTATTGTGATTGATGATATTGGCTATCATCCGAAAGAAGATGCAGAAATTTTAGCGATGCCAAAGGAAATCTCTGTCGCTATCATTCCTGCTGCGCCCTATGCCAAAATTCGCAATCAACAAGCTAAAGCGCAAAATCACGATATTCTTATTCATATGCCGATGCAGCCGGTCAGTAATATTAAAATTGAAGAAGGTGGCTTAACCTTGGGATTATCCGAAGCGCAAGTGAATGAGCGAGTAAAAAAAGCGAAATCTATTGTGCCAAATGCTATCGGAATGAATAATCATATGGGCAGTGCAGCCACAGCTGATGCGGCATTAATGACCTATTTAATGACCGCACTTCGTGAGCAGCATTTATTCTTTTTAGATAGCCGCACCATTGGAAAATCAGTCGCGGGCAAAATAGCAAAAGAACAAGGCGTACGTGTATTAGATCGCCATGTGTTTTTAGATGACAGTGATAATTTAGCGGATGTGCAACGCCAATTTCAAAGTGCGATTCAATATGCACGCAAACATGGCACGGCTATTGCGATTGGACACCCTCGTCCAAATACCGTAGCTGTATTAAAAGCGGGAATAAAAAATTTACCCGATGATATTCAATTAGTGAGCATGGGAAGTTTATGGCGAAATGAAAAAATCTTGCCACCTAAACCATTTATCTTACTTTTTAATGATATTCCTGCGCCAACTTCCGTTGCGCCATTTGAGCCAATCCCTTTATTACGGGGTGTGCCAAGATAAATAAAAAGTGCGGTTAAAATTGACCGCACTTTTTTACGTTTTGAAACTTGCCTATCGACCATTTCGTTCAAAGAATAAGACAGTCGCAGCAACGCGTGAATGAACGTTAAGTTTACGAAGTAAATTACGAATATGCACTTTAACTGTTTCTTCAGAAATGAAAAGTTGGCCTGCAATTTGTTTGTTAGATAAACCTGTCGCGATTAAGCGTAACACATCCATTTCACGATCAGTGAGTGAATCCATTGGATCAACAGTATGTTTACGTTCTAACAGTAAATTTTTGATCGAATCACTTAAAATCACTTCACCTTGTGCAATGCGTTTAATTTGCTCAAGTAACACATCTGGCTCAGTATCTTTCAATAGATAGCCATCTGCACCCGCATCGATGAGAGTGAAAATATCATTTTTCGCATCAGACACGGTTAAGATCAAAATTCGCGCATCAATACCTTCTGCGCGCAAACCTTTAAGGGTATCTAAACCAGAAAGGCCTTTCATATTCAGATCTAAAATGATTAAATCCGGGGATTCTTGAATCGCAATGGAAATGCCTTCTGTACCGCTTCCTACATCGGCAACGACTTCAAAATTCTCTTCTAATTCAACTAATTGTTTGATACCACGACGCATTAATGGATGGTCGTCGATAATTAATACTTTTAACTTTTCTTGCATAATTTTCTCCAAGAGATAAGCGGACAAACATTCTATCGCCTGAAGGCGAAAACGTCCACAGCCTTAGATTACTTCTCAATAGATTTTCGAACGAGGGATTCTATCGGGATTTTGCCTATCTTCCAATGCATAATTTACAGATAAATTTGATTTATCTCAAACAATGCTTTTTGATTTAGCTATTCGCAAGTCCTTTTGCTTTTAAATTTGAATGGCATAATACGCATGCCACTTTCTGTCGGATGCAATTGATAAAATTGCGGATAATTAAAATTCCGTTGCACCATTTTATACGGATTTTCACAATCATTTGAGCCAAGCGATTGATAAATACGATTTATTTCACGTACTTTATCATCTTTCGAACCTTCACATTGACGATAAATTTCGAGACGATTCTTTTCATCTAATAAATAGACGTTAAAGCTATCATCAGCATTATCTTCAAAGAAGAATTGTAAAAAACCTTCACTGGCAAACAAATCAATTTCAGGTGGATATCGACGTGCTTCCGGAATAATTTCTTTTTCTTCCAACTGAGTTGGTAAAACGTCCTCAAAATTGACCGCACTTTCTTTTCCACCATCAATAGGTTGCAAACTGATCCCTTTTTCTTCAAAGAAAAATTGCCAGTTTTTCCCTGCTACACGCAGACGAGAATGCGTTGTAGGACGACTATCGCCTAATTGAATACTGATACAACGGTTTACAAGTACGCTCACCAAGTTTCGCAATGTGCGGTTGTAGTGTTTACTGTAACAGAAAACCTGTATAGAACGGGGCTGATTCACACCTTGATCAATTTTATTAGAAAGCACTTTTAAGGCAAGCAAAATCGCATTCTGCCCTTCAAAATGTAAAGTTCGAATTTCATTCCACACATTACGGTAAGTGAAATCAATGCTGCCAACCAAACTCTGTTCTAACTGACCAAAACTAAATAAATCACTTGGTGAAATATTGGATTTAAGTTCTTCCACTTGTGCGGTTGGGTCATTCACTAAGTTCACTGCAATAAATAAATCACGGATTTCACATTGGGATGAAAGCGCCTCATTTGTTGGAGCTTGACCATTTGTATGCGGGAAAAATAACCGTAAATCGGCGACAAAATTACGTAAAGTGAGTTGATCGATATTTTGACTGATTAAGTGCAAACGGGTTTCAGCGGTCAACAAGCGATTAAAATAAGCCCATGCGACCACTTTATTTAAACTTTCACCGTATTCAATCACGCGTTCTTTCGAGAACATCATATGATGTGGTGGCTGATTCACCATATACCACCCATCCTTAAAATTCTTATTGCCGCGAACTTCGATAAATGTAAGGTGATCTTCCGCTAAATTATGCGAAATCTGTGGATTTAGCAGTGTGATTTTACCGGGTAATTCTTCAAAAGCAGTATAAAGTTTGCGAGAAAGCACCGTAATATCTTGCGGAATCACGCTAGAATTAATTTTATGTTTGCGTGCAAAATCCACTAGATTTCGATAACTCATCATCAAGAAATTCACCAAATTATTGTGACTTTCTTTCACCCGTTTGATTTTCCAATTTGGGCGCTGATCTAATTCTTCAATACGTTCTTTTGACCAGCCCCATTCTTTGGCCATCATTTTCATATAAGAAATACGCCAGTTTGATGCGTGATATAACGCAAAGTCTTCTGTGGCTTTCACATAAAAACAAGAACGTACAAAATCAAGACGCTTAAATTCTGAATGTGCAGTCAAATATTGACTAATTCTCTCTAGAATCGCGATATAAGGGTCAAAATGATGTACAGCGGTACTACGACCGGAAAGTAAATCTTCTTTAAATTGACGAGCAATTAAATGGGCATTTGGGTATTCTTGGGCATAGGTTTCCAACAATAAGATTTTCATCACCGATTTATACGGTGAATCAATCCCTTTATAAAGTTGCCATAAACTCGCACCGAAATATTCGCTCGCAGAGAATTGCCCTAATCCACCAAAATCTACCCAATCATTTGGATTAAGCTCACCAGCCGCTACTAGATGCGATACTTCCACTTCATATTGTTTTTCATCTTCCACCCAAAAGTGGAGCCACAATAATGGTTTACCCGAAAGACGTACAGCAGAACGATAAAATTCTTCCAACAGCAACATATATTGAGCAGAACCGCTGTTTTCTTTGGTTAATGGATCGGAATAACGCTCATTACGGAAGCGTTTTTGCGTCATCAGATAAAAATGCATTTCCACATGATATGTGGATGCCCATTGGCTAATTTTCTTCGTTTTTTCTGCCAAACGTTGTTGATCTTGTTCTGACAGTTCGTCTTGGTGGCACACCCAAATATCTAAATCCGAAGCTGAGGTTTGGCTAATAGAGCCAAAACTGCCCATCACATAAATACCTAAGATCGGTGAAAAAACAGCATCAGAATTGACCGCACTTTGCACGGCTTCGACAAGCTCAGGATGTTCTTTTGAGAGAAAATTTTGCTGATAATTGGAAAGGATAAAATCGGCAATGCCTGCTGGGGCATCTTCCACATAACCCGGCAGAGCTGGATGATTAAGATGCAACAACAGCGGCACCAAAGAGACGATGTGTCGGAATGCATCACCAGAGCCCAACAATGCACGATCAAAACGACGTTTATCTAGAGTTTCGATACATTTTCGGGCTTGAGTGAGATCGTATTTCAAGGCTTCCTACCTATGACCATATAACTGGTATTACTGTACCACTTAGCTCATCAGAAATCAAAAATTTAAATGATCTGACTTTTTGCCCTAAAAATGGTAGCATAGCGCATATTTCTATTTAAAATCAGCGGTATTTATGGCAGTACTTAAAACCTTAAAAATTGCGACTCGTCAAAGCCCTTTAGCACTTTGGCAGGCAAATTTTGTGAAAGATCAATTAGAAAAATTTCACCCAACACTTTCTGTTGAATTAGTTCCGATGGTGACAAAAGGGGATGTAATCTTAGATTCTCCTTTGGCTAAAATTGGTGGAAAAGGCTTATTTGTTAAAGAGTTAGAAAACGCTTTACTTGAAAAACGTGCCGATATTGCCGTCCATTCAATGAAAGATGTGCCGATGGAATTTCCAGAAGGTCTAGGCTTAAGTGTGATCTGTAAACGTGAAGATCCGCGCGATGCTTTCGTGTCTAATACATACCGTTCATTAGATGAATTACCGCAAGGCGCTATTGTCGGAACATCAAGCTTACGTCGTCAATGCCAATTAAAACAATTACGCCCTGATCTTGATATCCGTTCCTTACGTGGCAATGTGGGAACCCGATTAAGTAAATTAGACAATGGCGAATACGATGCCATTATTTTGGCCTCAGCTGGCTTAATTCGTTTAGGGCTAGCGGAGCGTATTGCCTCATTTATTGAAGTAGAACAGTCGTTACCGGCTGCCGGACAAGGCGCAGTGGGTATTGAATGCCGTGTTGATGATGAAGAAGTGAAAGCATTACTTGCTCCACTTTCAGATGCCACTACAACGGTTTGTGTTTTGGCCGAGCGTGCAATGAATACCCGCTTACAAGGCGGTTGCCAAGTGCCAATCGGTGGCTATGCCATTGAGCAAAATGGCGAAATTTTCTTACGTGCACTCGTCGGAGAAACCGATGGCTCTGCGATTATTCGTGCAGAAGGCAAAAGTGCAGTTGAAAATGCAGAAGAACTAGGCGTGACCATTGCTGAACAACTTCTAGCACAGGGCGCAGATAAGATTCTGGCGAAGATTTACTCAGCATAGGAAATCACCATGGCTGTACTAGTCACTCGCCCCGATGAACGAGGAAAAGCCCTCGTTGACCAGCTGAATCAAGCCGGTGTGGTTGCCTTGCATTTGCCTTTGCTTTCTATTGAGGCAGGGGCTGAGTTGGCTCAATTACCGACAAAACTTAATCAGCTAAAAAGTGGTGATTATGTGTTTTTGGTTTCAAAAAGTGCGGTCGATTTTGCGGATAAAACCCTGAAAGATATTGGCTTTAGCTGGCGTCAAGATTTACAATACTTTACAGTTGGACATAGAACGGCACAGCATTTTTCCTGTCAAACTGAATGTACTGTTCGTTATCCAATAACGTCGGAAAATACTGAAGGTGTATTAAATTTACCGCAAATGGCAGAATTAACAGATAAAAACTTGTTAATTTTACGTGGTAACGGTGGACGAGAATTACTACGTGAACAGGCCACACTACGCGGTGCAACTGTTGAGACAGTAGAATGTTACCAACGCACGCCGATTAGTTATAATAACGAAGAGCAAACCAGTATTTGTATTCGTTCTGGTGTGCAAACCCTTGTGGTAACAAGCCTTGAAATTTTGCAGGCGTTAATCGAATTTGTGCCTGAAAATGAACAAAATTGGCTAAAAAATTGCTGTTTAGTCACGGTAAGTCAACGCATTGCGGATGTCGCAGTACAACAAGGTTGGCATAATGTGGTGGTTTCCGCTGGTGCGGACAATCAAAGTCTACTTAATACCTTACTTAATGAAGTAACTCCCCTTTCTCACTAAGGAAAAGATATGGCGAAAGAGAAATTAACCCCTGAAACGACAGATGAAATCCAAGAAACAGATGCAGTGGAAATTCAAACCGAAGATCGCGAGCCTGTTGCGCCACGTACACAAACCGTTGTGAAGAAAAGTGGTACTGGATTAAGTTTATTGGCTATTCTCATTGCACTTGGCGTAGGTGGTGCAGGTTATTATTTTGGCCAACAAAAAGTGGATGAATTCCAACAAAAATTGACCGCACTTGAAGCTCAAATCAATAATAAAACGGTGGTTTCAGCACCTGCTCAAGACGTAAAATTTGATACCACACAGCTTGCTCAATTAGAGTCTGCGAATAAAGCAACGCAAAACAAAATTGCGCAAGTAGAAGAGCTAATCAATGCAAAATCACATGAGTTAGTTGGGTTACAATCACAGATTAATAAAGTGAGCGCTCAAGCTAATGCTCAACAACCAACTGATTGGTTATTCTCAGAAGCTGATTTCTTGCTCAACAATGCATTACGCAAATTAGTGTTAGATAATGACGTTGACACAGCGGTTTCACTCTTAAAACTCGCTGATGAGACTCTTGCTAAAGTGAATAACTCACAATCCGCAGCTATTCGTAGTGCCATTAATCAAGATCTGAAACAACTTCTCTCCGTAGCTGGCGTGGATCAAAATGCGGTCATGCAAAAATTATCGCAATTAGCTAATACGGTTGATGAGTTACCTGTGTTAGATGTGAATTTCGGTGATGATCAAAATGCAACAAAATTATCAGATTCCCTGTCTGACTGGGCAGAAAATGCAGAAAAAAGTGCGACCTCATTCTTGAATCACTTTATCCGTATTTCACCGAAACATGGTGCGGATCGCAAAGAGTTATTAGCGCCAAACCAAGATATCTACTTACGTGAAAACATTCGTTTACGCTTACAATTAGCGATTATGGCGGTGCCTCGTCAACAAAACGAGCTTTATAAACAATCTTTAGAAGCCGTCGCATCTTGGATTCGTAGCTATTTTGATACCAATGCTGAAGTGACTCAAAGTTTCTTAAAATCAGTGGATGAATTATCTGAAGTATCCATCTATGTGGATGTGCCAAGCCAATTACAAAGCTTAAGCATGCTTGATAAGTACTTAAATCGTACACCTTTAGATGTGCAGAAAGTGGAAATCAAAGCAGAAAAAGCGGTTGATAATTCACCAAGAAAAGAAGAAGTAAAACCGGCACCTGAAGCGAAAGCGGAAGAGCCAAAAGCTGAAGAAAAACCCGCTGAAGCACCAGCTGCACAACCGGCAACTGAACCCCAACAATAAGGATAGATAATGTTTAGAGTTCTCTTTTTAATGATCGCCTTACTTGCCGGATTGATTGCAGGGCCTTACCTCTCCGGTCAGCAAGGTTATGTCAGAGTTGAAACAGCAAACACCGTGTATGAAATGTCGCTCACCACATTAGTGATTCTCTTTGTGGTCGCACTTGCGGTGATTTATACATTAGAATGGATTGTCACCCGTTTCTTCCGTTTAAGTAGCAATACCTATAACTGGTTTTCTCGCCGTAAACGTGTGAAAGCACAGCGTCAAACCCTTGAAGGCTTGATGAAAATGAATGAAGGCGATTATGCCAAAGCCGAAAAACTGATTGGTAAAAATGCGAAACATTCTGCAGAGCCGGTATTAAATCTAATTAAAGCCGCTGAAGCTGCGCAGCAACGCGGTGATGAATTCAGTGCAAACCGTTATTTAATTGAAGCGACTGAGCTTGCAGGTTCAGATAACCTAGTCGTCGAAATTGCCCGTACCCGTATTTTATTACAACAAAATAAATTACCGGCAGCGCGTAGTTCCGTCGATAGCTTGCTTGAAATGTCAGATCGCAACAAAGAAGTATTAAAACTTGCTGCTGAAATTTATAGCCGCTCCAAAGCTTATCAAGCACTTGATGGCATCTTAGATTTAATCGAAGGTTCAGGCTTATTCTCAGCAGAAGAATTTAAAGCGCTTCAACAAGAAACAGAAAATGGCTTGTTAGATGAAAAAATGAATGAAGAAGGCGTTGAAGGCTTACTGGCATGGTGGGATGCTCAGCCACGTCGTCGTCGTAACGACTTAGAATTAAAAACGGCTTTAATTCAGCGTTTAATTGATTGTAACGATCATGAGTCAGCTTATGAATTCACGCTTGAAATCATGAAAAAATTGGGTGATAACACCCCAATCAGCCCTGAACTTTGCACGCAAATCACTCGTTTACAAGCAGAAGATAACAGTAAACTACTCAAGTTAGTGGAAAAACGTGCAAGACGTGCAGATGAAAGCCAACGTTGTTGTCTCAATCGTGCATTAGGCTATCTTTATGTGCGTAATAACGATTTTGCTAAAGCAGCCGAAGCATTTAAAGAAGTCACTGCTTGCCCAACCCAGCTTCAACCAAATGATGTCATGATGGCATCTTATGTGTTCGAACAAGCTGGCGACAAAGAAGCTGCGGAAAAAATTCGTCAGGACAGTTTAAAATCAGCCATGTCTATTCAGGACAAACCGGCTGAAACACAAACTGAAGCAAAAACAGACGAAGAACCAACCGCACTTATCGCAAAACGTGATTAAAATAAATAAAGACGGGGCTGAATAAAGCCCCGTTTTTTATTATTTCTCTATCGCCGAGCTCATTTAAAACTCATTTCTTATTACATTTCATTATAAATAATGCATTTCCATTCTTTTCTCACCGATTCAAAATTTCTTACTATATTGTTACACAAACGATTAAATTATAAAAAATGAATTGGGATTATATTTTAAGTGTCACCCCACGTTTTATTCATGCCACGCTGATGACCCTTCATCTCGCCTTTTGGGGCATTTTATTGTCGCTGGTGATTGGTGTGATTTGTGCGGTGATTACCACCTACAAAGTCAAATCATTGACTTGGCTAGTAAAAGGCTATATTGAGCTTTCTCGCAATACGCCTTTATTAATTCAAGTGTTTTTTCTCTATTTTGGGCTGTCTAAAATTGGCCTGAAATTAGATGGGTTTACTTGCGGCATTATCGGCTTGGCTTTTTTAGGTGGAAGCTATATGGCAGAAGCCTTTCGTGGTGGTCTGGAAGCAGTATCAAAAGGGCAAATTGAATCAGCCTTAAGTATTGGTCTAACCCCTTTTCAAGCTTTTCGCTACGTGATTTTCCCACAGGCCTTTGCGATTGCAACACCTGCTATCGGAGCAAATTGCTTATTCTTAATGAAAGAAACCTCAGTGATTAGTGCTGTCGCTGTTGCTGAACTCATGTTTGTAGCGAAAGAAGTCATCGGACTCGATTACAAAACCAATGAAGCCTTATTTTTATTAGTGGTGTTTTATTTGATCATTCTATTACCGATGTCTATTTTCATCAGTTATTTAGAACGCCGTACTCGGAGAGCAAAATATGGGGCTTGAGTTATTATTCCAAGGCAGCAACATTGAACGCTTGCTCAATGGTTTATGGGTAACAGCTGAAATTGCATTCGTTTCCGTCTTCTTTGCCTGTATTTTAGGTGTGATTTTTGGCGTAATCATGACTAGCAAAAATCCTATTATCAAAGCCATCTGCCGCTTTTATTTAGAATTTGTACGTATTATTCCATTGTTAGCCTTACTTTTTCTCGCGTATTTTGGTTTGGCAAAATGGTTTGATATTCACTTAGATGGCATTTCTGTATGTATTTTGGTGTTTATTTTCTGGGGAACAGCAGAAATGGGAGATTTAGTGCGTGGCGCATTAACTTCTATTGAAAAACATCAAGTGGAATCAGCCTACGCTTTAGGTTTAACGCCGTTTCAAACCTTTGTGTACATTTTACTTCCGCAAAGTTTAAAACGTGTAACACCAAGTGCTATTAACCTCTTTACCCGCATGGTAAAAACCAGTTCCTTGGCAATGTTAATCGGTGTAGTAGAAGTGATAAAAGTCGGTCAACAAATTATCGAGCATTCATTATTTAGTAATCAATCGGCGGCGCTTTGGATTTATGGTGTCATTTTCGGTTTATATTTTGTGATTTGTTACCCGCTATCCTTATTTTCCCGTTATTTAGAAACCCGTTGGGAAAGTTAATTTTTATTAGGAAAACACATGGCGTTATTAGAAATTAAAAACCTCGTCAAAAATTATGGTGATGTAGAAGCACTAAAAGGTATCAATCTTTCTATAGAGAAAGGCGAAGTCGTCGTTATTTTAGGTCCATCGGGTTGTGGTAAAAGTACTTTTTTACGTTGCCTAAATGGACTAGAAGAAATAAAGCGCGGTCAGATTTTGCTGCAAAATGCAGGAGAATTAGGTAAAGACATTACTTGGGTTAAAGCACGTCAACGCATTGGGATGGTATTCCAAAGTTATGAACTCTTCGCTCATTTATCAGTAATTGACAATATTTTGCTCGGCCCTTTAAAAGTACAAAAACGCGATCGCGCAGAAGCTGAAAAACAAGCCGATGAGTTACTTAAACGCGTAGGTTTATATGACCGAAAAAATGCCTATCCACGCGAATTATCCGGTGGACAAAAACAGCGAATTGCCATTGTTCGTTCACTTTGCATGAATCCTGAAATTATTCTGTTTGATGAAGTGACTGCCGCTCTTGACCCTGAAATGGTACGTGAAGTACTTGATGTGATTTTAGGTCTCGCCAAAGATGGCATGACGATGCTTATCGTTACCCACGAAATGAACTTCGCCCGTCAAGTAGCTAATCGCATCGTGTTTATGGATAAAGGGCAAATCATTGAACAGGCAAAACCGGAAGATTTCTTCACGAATCCAACCACGGATCGTGCGAAAACATTCTTAAATATCTTAAATTATGAACCGAGAGGGACAAACTATGAAGAAAACATTTAAAACATTGACCGCACTTTTAGCCACTGCCACCTTAGCATTTGGCTTAACCGCGTGTAATGATAAAGAGCCAGCTAAAGACGGAGCAAAAACGGTTTCAAGCCTTGAGCAAATACAAAAAGATGGCAAAGTACGCATCGGTGTATTCAGCGATAAACCGCCATTTGGTTATGTGGATGCGCAAGGTAAAAGCCAAGGCTTTGATGTCGAAATTGGTAAAGCGATCGGTAAAGATTTATTAGGTGACGAAAACAAAGTGGAATTTGTTTTAGTGGATGCCGCAAACCGTGCTGAATACTTACTTTCTAAGAAAGTTGATATTATTCTCGCCAACTTCACAGTGACACCAGCACGTAAAGAAGTAGTAGATTTTGCTAACCCATATATGAAAGTAGCATTAGGCGTTGTTTCAAAAGATGGTTCTGTGATTACTGATCTTGAGCAATTAAAAGGCAAAACTTTAATTGTAGATAAAGGTACTACTGCTGATATTTTCTTTACCAAAAACTATCCAGATGTGAAATTATTGAAATTCGAACAAAATACAGAAACCTTTGAAGCCTTACGTGATGGTCGTGGTGATGCATTATCTAACGACAATACCTTCTTATTCGCTTGGGCAAAACAAAATCCAGGTTATACCGTGGGCGTAAAAAACTTTGGTGATCAAGATGTTATTGCACCAGCTGTTCGCAAAGATGCACCTGAATTGTTAAATTGGTTAAATAACGAAATCCAAACCTTAGGCAAAGATGGTCGTTTAAAACAAGCTTACGAAAAAACTTTATTGCCAGTTTATGGTGATACCGTCAGCGAAAGCGATATCGTGGTTGAATATAAATAATTCTCCCACATTCACTTCTCCTTTAGTCCAACTCAAGGAGAAGTGAAAACTTACTAAGTTTTGACCGCACTTCCAATTTTAAATGCGAAATATGTTTTTTCTAGATATATGCCTATTTTACCCTTCAACAGCATTTCTTGCATTATCACTTTATAACATCTAAATTTGATAATAATTCTTATTTATGGTAATGTTCTGATGTTTTATTCAGACAGAGGAGTTTGTATGCAAAAAAAATCAACAATTCGTTTAATTTTGGCCGTTCTATTACTGACTTTTGGTATCACTACTCAAGCAGAAATAAAAACAATCAAAGATGTATTAGGACGAGAAGTTAACGTTGATGTGCCCGTAAAAAATGCCGTGTTAGGCTTTTACTATCCTGATTACATTGCTGTTACGGGTGTTGAAAATTTTAAATATGTTAAAGGTATCTCACGTGAATTTTGGGAAAAATTTAATCCAGGAAGTTGGGCATTGTTTTCTGAAAAAATGCCTGAACTCAAAAATATTGCTGATATTGGTAATATAAATACAGGAACTTTCTCAACCGAAAAAACCTTGGCATTAAAACCTGATGTATTGATTCTTGCAGAATGGCAATATCAAACTATTGGTTCCGAACTACCAAAGTTAGAACAAGCTGGCGTTCCAATTATTGTTGTCGATTTTAATGCTCAAAGTGTAGAACGACACACCCAAAGCGCAAAGATTTTTGGGCAACTTGCAGGTACCGAAGAACGAGCAAATAAAATTGCAGATGAATATGCTCAAGGCATTACTGATATTCAAAAACGTGTAAAAGAGGCTAACCTACCTAAACCTAAAATCTATATAGAATTTGGCAATAAAGGTCCTAGTGAATATAGCTTTACCTTTGGTAAAAATATGTGGGGTGCTATTGCTGAAACTGTTGGCGGGGATAACGTAAGCGCGCCTTTTGTCGAAAATTGGGGACCAATTAATCCAGAACAACTTCTTGCCGCACAACCTGAAGTGATTATGATTTCTGGCACAGAAATGGGGCATGAAACTAACGATGAAATGATGGCGATGGGAATAAACATCAATGAACAGGATGCACAAAAACGCCTAAAAGGTTTCTTAACCCGTGCAGGGTGGCAAGATTTACCTGCAGTTAAAAACCACCGTGTTTACGGTATTTATCATACGGCTTCTCGCTCACTAAGTGATCTAGCAGCCGCTCAATTTATGGCAAAAGCACTTTACCCAAAACTTTTTGAAGACATAGACCCACAAAAAACCTTTATGGATTTCCATAAAAACTATTTGCCTATCATACCTAGTGGTACATTTTTTATTAAATTGAAAGATTAAACAATTCATAAGGTGAGCGATGCTCACCTTTTTTATATTCTCACTGCCTTTCATAAGTGAAAACTCCTTTATTTTTGACCGCTCTTTGAAAGATGTGGGGTAAATCTTGCCTTTAATGGCATTCTTTCCTGAATACGTTCCCGATTAATCTGTAACGCCGCCTCTGTGGCTTCATAGTCCAACCATAAACTTGGATCATCGGGTAATGTTTCATTCCAAATATACTGCACATTAAAGCCTCGCGCCTTACATTCCGCATGCAATGCATCATACCGTTTCTTTAAAAACGCCAATTTATTAAAGAAAAAACGCACATGCCCTTCACCTAACTTATATTCCGTAGGCTGTCCTTTCAAATGAAATTTACCTTTCGCCACGGCGTTAGGAATGCGGGTTAATTCACGATGTTCTGCTAAAAGATGCTGATCACAAAGCTCCTCAGGCGGAACAAGATTAATTCGAGTCATAAGCGATACCAAATAAAAAACATATGTAGCAGCAATTCACTACCTATCATTTTTTCATTCCACTCAAAGAAATAGGATTAAGTTTTAGCATAAAGCTTTTATTTATTCGATATATTATAATGAAAAAAAATATAATTTATCAAAAAATTTATCTATAATATAGGATAAATCTTCTTAGTAAAATTCACATTTTGGAAAAAAATTATGACTCTTGAATCTCTAGTAAATGAAGCAAAGGAACTATTTGATGATAAAAAACACAGCGAAGCCATTCAAAAACTTAATAAAGCATTTAAAATAATAAGAAAAAATAATAACTATACGGATAATCACCTTAAAACTCTAAGCGAAATTGCTACTTTATACTTTAAAATAGCAAAAGAACAATCACAAAAAAATAAAGAAATTACTAAATCTACATTATCTTATAAAAAAATACTAACACTAATAAATAATGAGCATAATGCAGACTTTACTTTAGAAAAAGTAAAAGTAAATTTAGCTATTAGTATAAACTATCTAAATATACAAGAAAAAGATAGTATAAATTATTTACTTAAAGCAATAGACTTCCTAAACCTAGCATTAAAAAAATCTGAAAATTTAAAAGACACAGAAGAAAAAATTAATAAGCAATTTTTAATTATAGGCTGGCTTGTAATCTGTTTTATAAAAATATCCATAAAAATTAAAAATGAAATTTCTGCAGTAACAAAATATAAACAATCACAAAACCACTTGAAAAGATTCGAAGAACTAGTGCCTAAAGTTAAAAATGGAAAAACAAAAGAAAAAGAACTTCTTTCAGTTTTAAAAACAATATGCTTTCAAGCCACATCAAAAAAACAACTTAAATATTTAGATTATCGAGAGGTTTATTTAAATATAAAGAAAGAACAAATTAAAAAAGAATTGTTCAAAGGGAAAAATCATTCTTTAATACCCTCAATATCAATGATATTAGCCCTATTAAATATTCCACCTAATGAATTAAAAAAAATTCCACTTGCACATTACACATCGCCAAATGTCTGCAATAAATTATTTAATATTCAATCTAATGAACCAGCTGGAGAGAATAAATCTGAATCTCTAATGCGCATAGGAAGTTCTACATATATGAATGACCCATCCGAGGGAAAAGGATTGCTAGAGTTGCTAAATATACCTGAATGGGAATTAGAAAATAAAGCTTATTGCTCTACTTCCAATGCTTTTTTTACTTGCTTTTCAAATAGAATCAATGATTTAAACCAATTTCGATTATATGGTAAAGAAGATGGTGTCGAAGCATCTGGATGTTGCTTAGTTTTTAATAAAAAAGGGAATTGGTTAAAAGAACCAAATATCTCTTCATCATTTCTAGGCATTATGGGAAAAACAACATCCTCTTTAAATATAGAAAAGATTGAACGCCCTACCAAAAATGAAAATTTACCTCTTTATCAAGTTGCCTATATTGCATATAAAGACGAATACATTTCAGATGAAAATTTTGACATACTGCTTCCTGACCAAAATAACCCTAAATTTGGTATCCGCCTAAAATCAGTAGGGGCTAATAAAAACTGGCATAAATTTCGCATAAAACAATTAGAAAAAGTATTATGTGAACTAATTACCTACTTTAAAGATAAAAAATCAATCAAGAATAATGAAATATATTACTTAGAATACATTCGTTATTTATTTAAAGATTTTGCTTTTAGAGATGAGGAAGAATTCCGCTTATTAAAGATTGTACCAATGAACTCAGAAGAAATTGAATATTGTGAAAACACAAATTCGATCTATCTACCTTATGCCAATGTACAAAATATGGTTGACGAAGTAATTTTAGGCACAAATTATGAAAAAACGAATAGAAAACGAAAAATAGAAGTATTTCAGCATCTAATGAAGAAACATCCTAATGTCATTATATCTCGCTCATCACTACCAATTTATGCTAATCCTCCAATAGGAAAAAATTAATTAATAATCTTCTACTGAAAAATGACCGTTTCCTTCGGTCATTTTTTATAAACTATCCACAAGAGAAAGATTGGTTGTCTTTCATTTGATTGATACAATGCTTCCGTTTTTCTATTAATT
>OGJY01001973.1_pt1 | contig 22110 bp, 15 predicted proteins | sample 1572231 | NCBI WGS metagenome assembly OGJY01 (sample SAMEA2582121, study PRJEB24529) | metagenome | biome: Human gut stool | place: China | collected 2011
GCTCTTCCTACAATCAATATTGGTGGAAAAGACTGCCAGTTAAAGGCATTCTTAGTATTTACTTCCCCATCCAGCAAAATCAATAAACCACTTTGCCTGAGGATTATTATCAAATTGTACTCCCAATGCTGCAAAAATCGTTTTTAATATATCTTTTATTACCTCCTTTGTATAATTTATTACGCGATCTACTTTTCTCATTGAAAATGATTCAAGAAGCTTCCTTGCGTCATTATCCGCTTGTTCTGTCAACGAAATAACCTGCTCTAAAAATAAACCTATTTGGTCTAAATCATTACTGACATAGTCACATTTGTTAGATAATGTGACTAATTGTTCACGAACACTTTCTAAGCCCAGACCCTTCTGTCCTTTCAATTTCCGTTCAATAGACTTATAACTTTTCGAATAGTTATCCATTTGGTGTGAGAGATATCTCGCTTTATTTTTCCCTTTGTTTACCTCAAAATAACTTAGTTCAAACTCGCCCATGATGCACCTCCACCACCGCTGGAACCACCTCCGGCAACACCGGCTCCATGACCGAATAATGCAGCATTTTGTTTTTCTGTCTCCTCTGCTGCCTGTGCTATTTTCTGAAGCTTTCCAGCCAAATCGATAGTTACACTTCCAAGTTTATCCATGTTCTTTTTCGTGACATCTATCTGCTCCATGAATAAAATACTATTTGAACTTTTCCAGCCTTTTTCCACTCCTTTTCCTACCTCATTCAACGTGGTTATCTGCTGTTGGATCGCAGCACCTAATTTGCTGAGTCGGGAAGATGCCTCATATAATTTGTCCGGATTTATTTCCATTTTTCCCATATCATACTCCTTATCCAAAGATATTTTCTGTAGACAATGAACTTACATCAGATACATTTTTTGTTTCTCGTTTCTCATATACCGCTGCTGCCTCTTTTATTGAATCTGCCCGTTTTTGCAGTTCCTCGCAAACCGTCTGCGTTCTCTTTTTTAACTTTTCAAAATCTTTTACTGCTTCTTCCTTCGCTTTTCCCTCCCACATCGTATTTGATTGATCTGTAAGATAATCCATTGCAGATTCCATACTTTTTATATTACTTACAACAGTCTGGAGACTCTGAGCAATTCCAGATAAAGAAGAATGCTGTACATAAATTTTATTTAAATCCATTCCCGTCACCTCTATAATGCTGAAATAGAAGATGCAAGATTATTCAACTTTGAAGTAATCTTACTCTCACATTCTCCATATTCCTGTGAAATCACTTTTTCAAGAAGTGTTCCAAGTTCATCTGCCGCTTTTATAATAAAATTTAAATCTTTTATATCCACTTCTAATTCTTCAAGATAGATCTCACTGGATACGGATTGCCAGTTTTCTTCAATTTCTGCTCTAAGATTTTCAACCACTCCTTTATTTTCTTCAAGATTATTCTTTTCTTCAATCAGGCGATTTTTTCCGCTTCTAAGTGCTTCTAAATCCCATCGGTACTTTCTGCTTGCTATCTTTCTCACCTCTCTTCTCTTATTTCTGTACTTATCTTATCATCTTTTTTCTGCATTTTTTCTTTTCAGGATAAGATGCAGGATATCTGGGTTAAAATGCATTTTTATATGAGAATCAGTCGATTTCCTCCGTAAATCCCCGACTCTTCTAATGTGAATTTCTCATTAAGTACCTCTTTTTGTTCCATATCACAAAAAAGAATTGTCTCTGTTCCCTGAAATAAATCTTCATTTTCTTCATAGGCAATAATCTGTTCTATAATTTTCTTTCTTGCAACACCAACACTCATTTGTGCCGGAAGAAGAAATTCATAAGATTTCGCTGTTGCTGCACACACCACTTCAATTAATATTTTTTTCATAATGTCTCACTTTTCTTCTGCAATGCCTGATCATAATATTCCATTGATTCTTTCAGATTCTCTTTCTCCTCTAAAAACCAGCTTTCCATTGTAGGATAAGGCTTTAATACGATTCCATTCAAAGTATGACAATCTGCATATTTCCACAAAACCAGCCCCTTTTTTACATATAAGATTCCTTCCGCAAAATCTGCTTTTTTCTCTGGTTCATTCATCACTTTTACAAAAGCCGCCAAAAAAGGCTCTACACTGATACTTCCCTGCCAACCCGAAATAAGCTTCTTTTTTTCTAAGGAATTGGCAGACAGTATCTCTTTTTCTGACCAGTTCTTTTCCTTTTTCCCCTGAAAAAGTTTTTGAAGAAGTTCTAGTTCCTCTTTTGTAAATAAATATCCTATCCCCATAACTTTTCCTTTCTCTGTTTCCATTTTTCAGAAAGAACTGCTTTATAAGTACGTGATACTGGCACAAATACACCACCATTAAAATGCACCATCATATTAGAAAAATGTACCATTGTCACAAGAGAAATATTTACCAAAAAGCTTTTATGTATCCTGATAAAATCTTTATTAAGAACAGATTGCAAATGTTCTAACGTGTCATAAAATTCTATTTCCTGCGTAGAAGTTCGTAAAACGATTTTTTTATTTCTGCTTTCAAAAAATAAAATTTTGCTCTGCGGTAATACATATTCCTGTGAACGGATTTTCAGAGAAAACATATTCTCTCTTGTCTGCGCCTTTTTGTACTCTTTCCATACTTCACTGAGTAAATGTTCCAGCTTTTCTTTTTTTACTGGCTTTACCATCAATCCTGCCGGACGAAAAGAGGGAGACACCAGATTTAGAAGCTCCTCTGGTGTATGTCCCATTACAAGTACAAACTGTTCTTTCAGCTTATCTCTCCTTTTACAATCGCGGTTTCCGCAATAATAAGAGAAGTCAGATTGGAGGCTTTCATATAAGAATACATTTCTTCTCTGGCATTTATTATTTTTATCTCACTTTCTTCCTCCCACTGAAAAGAATATTGAAAGCAAATATCTTTTATTTTTCCGGCATTTACATTATCCGAATCACAGATAATAATTTCCATTCTACTCCCCTTCTCTTACTGACTTTGATTCCATGGAATAAAGACACTATACGGTGTTTCTTTCTCAACAAAGCAACCAATATTATCATCTAAGCGGGTAAGCTGTTTGGTAATTGGAATCTGAAATTGGAAAAGATTTTGCTGGTTTAACTGACCGCCAAGATGGATTCCCTTTTTCTCATTGGTAAAGTTTTTATATGCCTGTGTGTATACTGCTGATGCACTGTTTCCGGTATCAATTCCAGCAATAAAATAAATACCAAGCCCTTTTCCTTCTTTAAAGAAAAGTTCTGTGATTGGAAAATAGGATTCTGTCCCATGGCTCTTATAAACAAGTTCCAAAAATGCAGTAAAATCATCAATAATAAAAAATAACTGTGCAAATTCTTTCTTTAGAGTGCTATATAATCGTTCCTCTTTTCCTTCTGCCAGATATTCTTTTCTCCATTTGTTTCTCTTAGTAAACTCTTCTTTCAGGAAAAGCAGCATTGAGAATATATCCTCATCGTTTTTATAAACTGCCTCTGCTCTCTCTTCTTCTATCGCACAGTTCTTATTCAAATGAACCAGATATAATTCTTTTTTCGTTGGCAGATTTTCTGTTGTAGCAAGATATTCTGTTGTATTCTCTAACAGATTATCCACACCTTTTCTTCCTATTCCACTGATGAGATAACAGAAACTTTCTTTCAAACTCACCGTATATGGCTGTATTTCTTTTTGTTCATATCCTATTGGTATGTAATCTTCCAACATTTCTTCTGGCATCTTCTCTAAGAACTCACCATAAGTTTCATTTTCTGGAAGAACAAGTATAGAACGAGCATGATATTTTTCTGTCTTTGCCATTGCCTCAAACTCAGCAGAAACTTTTCGTATTCGCTCATACTCTGTCTTTTCACTGCTGACAAGTGCTGTCTGAAATTCTAATATTTCTTCTTCTTTACAAAGTCCCCGACCTCTTACTGTTGCGGTAAAACCAGCAAGATAACTGCCGAGAGCCTCCATATAGTCCATTCTTTCGTTAAGCTGTAACGGTACGACCCTCGTTATGTTCTGTCTCAAACGGAACTTCATGTCATTCATACGGTTGGCAGAAACAATTACCTGAATACCACATCGAAAACCACTGCGGAGAAGTGTTGTAATATCGCCTTCTAAGGATTCATAATTTTCTCCAAAAGCAAAATAGTTATCTATAACTAATAACAATAATGGCATTGGCTCCTTTGATATTTTTTTAAATTCCCAGAAACCTCCTACTCCTGCCTTTTTAAATATTTGATTCCTTTCTTCTATCACAGAAATCAAATATCGGATTGTTCTGTTTACAGAATCTTCTTCATCCACCTGGGCGACATTCCCACAATGTGGAAGTTTCATGAAATTATGCAGTAATCCACTGGAAAAATCCAAAATATAAAAATTCACATCGTCTGAGTGGTAATTCATAGCCATAGAATATAAAATCGTCTGAATAAATGTAGATTTACCACATCCCTGATTTCCAACAATCATCAGATTAGAAAACTCAGAAAAATCAATATAATATGGATACTGACTCTGGCTTTCCGGATTATCAATCATTCCGACAACTGCCTTTATGCTTCCTGCAAACATGATATTTTCTACATTAATATCATGAATATCAATTTCTTTTGATAATGCCGGAAGCCATAACGGTCTTGCCGCTGCGATTCCATTTTCATTTGCAATGACTTTTATATAGTCGATACATGCCTTTATCTGACTGATACTCTCTTCTGAATTTTTCTCCTGTTTTTGTAAAACAACTGCTGGTATCCCAGTGATGGTAATCATATTTACTTCCTGATCATCTGCAGAAGCCACTTCTTCTTTTGGTTCATATTCTGCTCCAGAATATCCAGACTGGAACATCTCAAAGATTTCATTATTCCCAAGCTGAAAATATGCCCGCCCTGTTACAGAAAGCCAGGCTGCTTCTGGGCGTTTTAACATTTCGTTACTGTCGGTCTTATCCTGCACTCGCAAACAGATTTTGAAACGTGAGTTACTAAAAATCTCATCGTCAACTACACCCGCTGGTTTCTGAGTTGCTAAAATAAGATGTACACCAATACTTCTTCCAACACGTGCAGTACTGACAAGTTCCTTGATAAATTCCGGCTGTTCTTTTTTTAATTCTGCAAACTCATCAGATATAATAATAAGATGAGGCAATGGTTCCGTTGCTTTACCCTCTCTGTAAAGACGCATATAATCATCTATTTTATTTACTTTATAGCGATTAAAAATCTTCTCACGCCTTTTTAACTCACTGCGAATAGATAACAACATTCTTATTGTCTGATTCTGATCTACAGCTACTTCTTCTCCGTCCTCATTTAAATTTAATATCATCCCTGCCACATGTGGAATTCCCTGAAACAGATTTGCCATTCCACCACCTTTATAGTCAATCAAAATAAAAGCAACTTCTGATGGATGATAGTTCAAAGCCAATGATAAAATAAACGTCTGAATAAGTTCAGACTTACCAGAACCCGTTGTTCCTGCAATCAGACCATGCGGGCCAAACTTCTTCTCATGAATATCTAAATACATTGGCTTATTTCCTGGCATAATTCCGATAAAAGAGCGAATCCCTTCAAAAGAACGATTCTCTTTATAATGTTTCAACAAATTCCACTGTTCTAACTTTCCGATTCCAATCATTGATAGATAATCAATCGTTTCTGGAAGTTCACTCTGCCCTAATTCCTGAATCACATATTTATTCAGACTTCTGGCAAACGGTTCTGCCTTATGACTGCTTACCCCTTCAAATTGAAGCATATTCACTCTGCCTATACTCTTATCAAGCTGATATGCTCCTGAATAAGTCTGCGTATTTTCCAGAATGTATTTGCATTCATTTGGAAGGCGACTCAACTCTCCATAAAGCAAAATAAATGTTATTCCATAATCTTTGTCCGATACCATATACTGATACAAAGAAGAATTATGGAGTTGTTCCCTATTTGTTACAAATATCAGATAATGTGTTCTGTTCATCGTCTTTTTCCCATCATTCTGATTCTGCTTTTCAAGTTCCGTTCTTCTCTTTATTTCCTCAATAAGTTCATGCTGTACAACGTCATAAGACTCATCGTTGTCTGATACATAACGCACTTTTTTATTTTGTGAAAAGGTATGTGGAAGCCACTTTACCCAGCTCCACTCTCGTTCCCATTCTCCTTTTCCCATAAGGAAAACCATTTTTACATCCAGATAAGAATGCAGGGCTGCCACCTGAATAATCAGTGAATTACTCATCTGATTTAAAAAGCTTTTTTCTCCTATCACACCAATGATTTTATGTTCTCTCAAGTCAAGAGTTTTCGGTGTCTGTACCATCATTTCATGACGTTCATAAACCTGACGTGGTAAATCTGCCAATGCATCATCATCTAGAGAAAAACGCTGTTTGGGAATTTTTAATTCATTCGGTGATTTGATAGCTCCTACACCAATTCTTACAGTGAGGAAATCCTCATGATTAATATTTCGATTCCATAAAAAGGTATCCTGTCTTTGTATCTGCGATAAAAGTCTTGCAGAAGAAACATATGTATTTTCAAGAATCCTTTTATTTGTAGTCTCTTTTTGTAAAATAAGCTGTTCATTTTTCTCAATATAATTCCTGTACGACTGTTCTCTTACCTGCCCTTCCTCTATCTCCATGGACTCCTCATAGTTTTTTCGCAGCATTGTCCACATAATTCCCATTGCAGCAAATAAAATGACTGAAATAGCCATTCCCATATAATTTATCGGGTTTGATGTAGAATTCACTGCTACATTAAATAAAACCATTACTAAAATAGGAATTGGCATGGTGATAGACGGACCTATCATAAGATACAGAGGCATTTTCTTTTTCTTACTTACGGCTGGCGGTGCCTCTATCTCAAGTTCTTCTATGTCTAATGGCTCAATAAATCGCGGGCTTCTTGAAAACCATTGTAACGCTGCCCGCTTTGTTTTTTGTGTAACCTGCTCTTCCTGTACAAGAGAAAGTCTTGACTGAAGCTGGCTGTTATGATTTACCGCTATGACTTTTTCAAGAAAAATAAATTTAAAATCCATAACCCCGATTTCATCTGCGTATTGAAGCTCCACTCTCCTATTTATCCTTCTTCCATTCACATAGGTTCCGTTTGTGCTATGATCCTCCAGATACCAGCTGCTTCCCTGCCTTACGATTGTCGCATGATACTTACTGATATACTCGCCAGAAAGACTAAAATGACAGCTCGCATCCTGTCCGATATTTATCGTCTGGGTACCTGCAAACATATATTTATAAAAGCCTGTCTGTTCCTTATCAAGTTGTCCGATACGAACCTGAAAACGGAATCCGCTTTTATAAATCTTCCCATTAAAGATTAATCCAGCTGAGATTTCCTGCTCCTGAACAACTTTATGTTCTCTGCTGATACGGACTAAAGAATTAGAACAGATATACCATTTTCCATCCCATACTTCCAGAGAAACTTCCATGTCTTCAATCCCTGTTTTATTATAGAGATTTAACATATATTTCCTATCATTCATACCAGGAAGAACATATTCTATCATCTGATCATCATAGGTAATAAATAAAATAAATTTTTTTATAGATCCCATCTTTCTTTAATTTCCTTTTTTCTCTTTTGAAAACGATATATTAAATACACATAGATACTTATCGAAGCAATACTCAATATACCGCCCAACATCATATAGATTGTTCCTGTCATACTACATCCATCCGTATTCTTTTAATTGTACTATCAAACTCTTTAGCTGTATCCACTCTTCATTTCCTGTTTTTCCATTTAACAAAGACACCGCCTTATCATAATAAACCTTTAGCTGGCTATAGTCTTTTAATGCTTGTGGCTTTCTGTCCTGCAGCTCACATTCAAGATAACAAAGACGCATATATAGTCTGTAGTCTTCTGGATAATATAAAACTGCCTGCAAAAGAAGCTCCTTACTTTTTTTCCAGTTACCCGTACACTTGTATGCAAATGCAAGATTCATCCAATCTGCAAGCTCGTATTCCCCCTTTGCTTCTAATGTTTTTATCGCCTCCTGATAATCTGTCAGCGTAATACATGTCTTTGCATAAAAGGATGCCCCTTTTTGTCTTACTTCCTCATCTACAGCCGTTTCTTTTGCTTTTTTGAAGTCTCCCAACGCCTTTCTATACTCCTTCTTTAAAAATGCCATTTCCCCTTCAACCAAAATATATTCTGCATTGGAAAGCCCCTGCTCCTTTGCTTCATTCATTAATCGTTTTCCTTTTAGGAGATTTCCCATATCCAGACTGCATATTGCATAGTCTCTATAACATTCCAAAAGACTTGTTCCTGTATTTAACGAATCTTGAAAATAGGAAGAAGCTTTTTCATATTGTTCTTTCTCCAAATACAGATTCCCCATCTGATAAAGAATCTGTGCTTTTTCTTCAGGATGTAATTTATAAAAGCTTCGGTAGCTTTTATTATTGAGTAGCTTTAACCCAAGATTTTCTGCCTTATCAGACTGTTTTTCTACTGCCTGCTGGTAAATATTATATTCTGCATAATATGCATCTTTCGCATTGAGATTGTTTCCATATATAACGAGCATGGCACTGATAATCACAAGAAAAATACAGACCGCTGTTGCAAGCCTTGTACCAAGTGTCAGCTTTCTGTATTCTTTATCTGTCTTTTCAAGATGCATCAAATCATGTAAAACATCTCTTGCAGAAGAATATCTTTCTTCTTTCCTTACCTTTAGACATTTATCCACAATTTTAGCAAGCGGATAAAAACACCATTCTGTTTCCGCAAGTGCTTCATACTCTTTTGGAACGACTCTTCCAGTAAGAAGACGATAGAGAACTGCACCCATACTGTAAATATCAGAACGAACATCTACCTGCACATAATCTGACACAATTCTCTGCTGTAAAAGCTGCACCTTCTGAATCTGTTCAGGAGAAGCATAACCGAGGCTATATCCATCCTGGCTCAGTGCTTTTGTAGTATCTTCTGATATATTAAAGTCAATAAGGCATATATTTCCATCTGGCTTAATCATAATATTGGAGGGCTTAATATCCCTGTGAATAACTGGCTGTGCCTGTCCATGCATATAGACTAATACTTCCGCCAGTTGCCTTGCCCATATAACAATCTGCTCCTGGCTAAATGTATCTCCTGCATCCAGATATTCCTGAAGATTATAACCTTCTATGTATTCCATAACGGTAAATACATTTCCGTTTACATTCACAAAATCATAAACCTGTGGAAGTGCCGGGTGACGAAGCCTCTTTAAAATGTCCACCTCTGTACGAAGGAGTTCCATATCCGGAGAACCGTTAATAATCTGCTTTAAAACAACCTGCTTTTTCAGTGCCAAATGCTCTGCTAAATATACAATTCCTCCGCCACCTTTTCCTTTTTCTCCATAAATCCGATAGCGTCCATCTATACAGTCACCCTCTCCAAGCATCGCTTCCACCTCCTTTTATATAGGCAAAGGCCGCCTCCAGATGAGTAATCTGAAGACGACCTTCATCATTTACTTAATTGCCTTAATCCTCATCTTCGTCTTCTCTACGTTTTCCGAGAATTGTCCACCAGAATCCACTCTGAGCTGCCATACTTGACGCATAGCCAAATCCACGAGTTGCAATTCCAAGGATTGCGATGATTAATGCTGCTCCGCCACCAACAGTAGAGTAGAATAATGGTTTATTATTAATGTACTGAATCCATGCATTTGATGTAATCAGGCATTGTGTTTTTTTCAAATCCACACTATTTCCAGCCTTATCCGTTAAGGAGAGGTAAATTTCTTGTGGCTTATTCTTACTGTCAAGAGTTACTTCCACCCCTTTATCTCCTTGGAAATCTTCTGATGCAAATGTTTTGTATTCACTTCCATCTACATAAAGAACAGCTTCGTCTAACTGATAGTTATCCATTGCACGAACATTAATCTTATGGCTATCTTCTTTATAACTACTTTCCTCTAAACCAGAAACAATACCAGTTGGATTTGTCTTATCAATAATGAAATCAATATCTTTGTTCTTTGCAACGTTATTCATTTCATTGGCTGCTGCATCCTTAGAAGATAACGTTACATTGTATTCACTTTCCTGGGCAAATACATCACCATTGATCACATAACGATATTCTTTCCATTTATACTTATCGTTTCCTTCTGTAACAGTATAATCTGATCCTGCCTGAAGTTCTGTAATCTCGTTATCCTCATTCTTTACAGAGATAGCTTTTTCTTTTAGACTATTTACATTAATCTCTCTGACTTCGACTGGGATTTCCTGATTACTGTAAATCTTATCAAGAAGAGCCTGCGTATCTGTACCAAAAATGTAGTTAGAACCAAAACGGTTTACAGAGAATACTTTCTTATCTGTAGATTCATTTCCCGCTTTATCTTTAATGGTTAATTCCATCGTGTAGATATCATCTACCTTTTCTTTTCTGGCAAAATCTTTCCACTGTACCGTTCTTCCGTTATGGATACTTACTGGTGCATTCTTCTCATAAGAAGCATTGCCTACTTTATTACCTACCAATTTTACTGTTACCTGATTCTCATCAAGGTTCGTATCCGAATATTCAATTCCTGGTGCAACCTTTCCATTGTAAGCCGCATGGTCTTCTACATTCGTAATCTTACATACTGGTTTTGTGAGGTCAATAACAAATTTCTCTGTCTGAATCTTATTTGCCGGATTACCAGCCATATCGGTATAGTTAAAGTTCAGTGAAAACTCTCCATCACTTCCATAGTAGATAGATGCTGTATGATGGTCAGAACCTGTAGACCAGCCACCTGCTGTCGGACTTCCAATTCCTTTTCCATCATTGCTTCCACTAAGTTCATAAGTTACATCTTTTGCTGCAAAGTTATGTTCTTCAATATGAAGAGTGGCTGTTCTTGGTGTGTTAAAATAATATCCATTAGAAGGATTATTTCTGTCAAAACTAATAGAAATTACAGGAGCAGTCTTATCAATCGTAAATTCTTCTCCTTTATAACTATCAGAATTCATTGCATAGTCTGTAATCTTAAAGTTAAGGATAAAGTCACCATCTTTTGTGAAGGATACATCACAGGTATGTGTATCTCCATTATGAGACCATCCACTCTTTACAACACCTGTCTCATTATTAATCTGCCAGTCCACACCAGCCTCATTAAAGTTACGCTCTGTTACTGTAATATGTGCCACTCTGGTTGCCTTATAATATTTTTCATTCATAACGTTTGCTGAACTTGTCCAGTCAACCTTGATTATCGGCTTCTTATCATCAATAACATATTTTTCATTTGCTTTTTCCGTCCAGCCTGCATTATCCTCAAACTCTGTCTCTACCATTGTCGGATTATCTTTATTGGTATAGTTTGTATCTCCTGCAGCCATCGTCACTGTCTTGTTCATAGAATATACATTATTTACAGTAGGATTGCCATTTTTATCAGTAGTTCCTGCTGCTTCTCCGTAATTCTTGTTATCTTTTACTGCTGTTCCTGCTGTATAACCCCAGGATTTCAGACCAGAATGACTGTCTCCCATAGAAATATTTACTGCAACACTGCGGTTATAGTAATTAATTCCATTGGCTGTATTACTTGGTTTGGTAAGAGTAGTGATTTTCATTGTCTTTGCTTTATTATGCTGAGACTGTGTTTCAGAAATCACACCTCTAGGCTCTGTATACTTGCTCGCAGTATTTCCGGACATATCCGTAGGTTTCGCTTTAATCTTACCTTTGTAATCCGCATCCTTTATGATAATTGTTCCCCAGGTATTACCACTTTTATGTGTCATGCCATTTCCTTTTGCAATATCACTAATCAGATGTCTCTCAGAAGATTCTCCATCTATATCAACATCAACATACTGAATACCCGAAACATCATCATGTGCTTCAATTACAACAGCAATTTTTCCTTTTGTGAAATAACCAAAAGTAACATAGTCATAGAAGTCTAATAAACTTGCATGTTCACTTCCTTTTCGGAAAACAAAATCACTGTTTAAAGTTCCCTCTGCATCATTCTTATGACCATTTGCATCAATTGTTACCAGATTAATTTCTGGTTTGGTGCGGTCAATCGTAATTTTGTCACTCTCTGAATCAGCCTTCCTTACTGCCAAATCTGTACAATCATAAGAAATATTGTAGTTTTTTTCTGTATAGAAGGTAACTGTGTTCGTCCAGACACGCTTGCCACCTACATAGTCTGATTTCCAGCCTTTCGGATTCCATTTATAATCTTTTGTACTATCTTCTGCAAGAGATGCATCAGTTGTATCAGAACATATGATATTCTCTATTGCATCAGATATTCTGTCATCTTTACTGTAAGTAATCTTAAATCCTGTAGAGGTAGCTTTTTCCTCACCTAAACCAGCAATAGTATTTCCGAATAACGCATTTTTAAAGTTTTCTTCTGTTACTTTAATTTCAATAGAAACTGCATCATCAGAATAATACTGTCTTCCTGTCTTCTTATCTTTATTGTATGCTGTAGCTTTCTGATGACCTGTTATTGTTCTTGCTTCAATGACAGGTGTAGTTTTATCAACCGTTGTAACTGGACTCTGATAAAGCGCTTTTTTCTCATCAAAAGAACCATACGTCGCCTTATTTAACACTAATTTATTTCCTGATGGATCAGTATAAGTAATTGTAAAGTAGTTGTGGCTGTCCGCATCGTAAGTTATGGAACCTTCTTTTGTTATTTTAGGTTCATCAACGTTTTTATCTGACCATTCATTTGCAGCATAAGTTGCAATGGTCTTAGACTCAATTGCTGCCTTTTCTGCATCCTGTGTAGTGTTATTAGTAGTACTTTCTTCAAACTCAGTATCACCAAGATAGTTGTTTTCTCTAATACTGTATTCTGGAGTCACCGTATTCTTATAGAACAGTTCTTTTCCATTACTCTTTCCTGCTTTTTCTGCTTTATCCGTCTTATTAGCTGCCTCATCAGCATAAGTTACAGTAAGTTCTGGAGCAACACGATCAATAATGATACTGTTGTCAGCTAAAGCCTTATTTTTGTCTGCTATCTTTGCAGAGTTCCCAGCTTTATCCTGTGCTTTTAAGGTCAATGTATCCGTACTTTCCTTAACGTTAGTCCAATAACCACTATTAATAGAAAATACCTGAGTATTTTCATTTTTTGTACTACATTCTGCCTTGTCTACTATAATGTTATTCTCTGCGGCTTGGGCAGATACTAACTGTACACTGTCATCTTTTAAATAAGTCTCATCAATTAAATATTTAATGGACGATTCTGTTTTGCCATCTACCTTCAGATAAATATGATTTTTTCCATCAAATTTCGCAGATTTATTCTTGCCTGCATTAATAGAATTTACAGTAATTACTGGTGCTTTTCTGTCCGTTACAATAGTATCTAATACTTCTATGTCTGATGAAATGCTATTATCGTTCACGCAGACTATTTGTAAACCTTCATACTTTACTTCATCATCTTCTGAAGTTTTAAATGTATATTCAAACGTATTACTATTATCTACTCGTTTAAATTCATTGCTTACTTCTTCTTGTACAGCAGAATCGTTTACAAATCTTACCTTTACTTTATTAGCATCTTTCTCATAATTTGTAACTTTGACAGTAACCTTATATTCTTCTGCATTTGTATAATGCGTAGAATCACCTTCATACACTTTCTCATTTGCAGTATCATAACTAACTATTATTTCTGGTTTTCTTTTGTCAAAGCTAAATATTCCATCTACATCTTTATTTTCAGTATTATCTAAGAAATCTTTTGCTGCTACCGTAAATGTCCAGTCACCCTCATCAAAGGAGTCATTCTTTATATCATAAGTGAAGTTCCATGTATCAGGTGTATTTTTTTCCACAGAGACTGTGCAGTTTTTTCCACACAACAGTTCTGCTGTTTCTGTTTTATCCTGTCTGGTACCGATTACTTTGACTGCATCCGCAACTGGATTGCCGTTTTTGTCTAAGCTCATATTTTTTTCTGTTACACTAAAGCTTAATTTCGTTCCTGTCGCATTTGGATAATACTTCCCATCTTCTTTTTCAGGACAATTTACATCTTTATTTTTGTCGTCCACACCTAATACAGGCTGGCTGATTTCGGGAGCTTTTTTATCGACCACAATCGTTCGGAAACCCTTAACTGCCTCAGAACCTTCTTTTATTGTAAGACTTCTTTTATGTTTATCTGTACAGGTAACATTAAAGGTATAAATACACTCTTCCTTATCTTTTCCATCAAAAGTATAGGTATAAATATTTCCATTTTCCTCTGGAGTGACTGCGTATGCATTACCATTTTCCTGTGCATCTAAAGCAACATTTATTCCTTCAGCATCTTCTTTCTCATTTCCAATCTGAATCTGCACAGTATAAGTTTCATTGGTATAATCTGTTGTATCTTTTGTTACTGTTTTTTCTGGCTTATTATATGTAATTGTTATTTCTGGCGCTTCCAGACTAAAATCATACTTATAATTTACAATCTGTTCTTTACGATGATTTACCTGATCTTTTATCTGTACTTTGAATGTCCATACACCATCTGCTAAATCACCATTTTTTACAGTATATTTACAGTTCCACACTGTTTTTCCATCAACTTTAGAATTTTCTTTTGTAAAGTTTGTAATGACCTGTTCATTACCATCTTCATTCTTAGCAACGATTTCGATATCTTCTGGTGCCACATTCTCATCCGTTACTGTAAAATTGAAAGTAATACCCTGTTCATCCATGTAATAGACATCACCATCTTTACATCCTGCTTTACAGTTATCTGTAATATCTACATTGCTGATTATTGGCATTTTAGTATCTACTACGATAGTTTGTGACATATAAATTCCACCTGTCAGCTTTTCACTATCAGACTTCATTATATTTCCTGCACCATCTGTATACTTAAAAGTAATTGTATACGTTCCATCTGTCAATTTTGGTGCCTTAAAAGTATGAACACTTCCATCTTCTGAAATATCAGTAATGTCAACTCCTGCTTTATTCACTGTATAACTGTAGTCAATCTTTCCTGCTTTATCTTTAAAGCTTTCTGCTTCATTAACGATAAATTCCGGAGTAACCGCCTTATCATAATATAACGTATTATTCTCCGTCTTTACCGGGTTTTCTTCCATATTGACTGCAAATGTAGGTGCCACAATATCTCCAAGTTTTGTTACCTTAGAATTCTTAGAGATAACCTCTAAAGCTACATCATCACATACATTTCCTACGATATCTGTTGCTTTTACCTTTAATGTTTTTGCCTGTGCTACAGTAAGTCCTGTAGCAGTAACTTCATAGTAAGAACCTTCTTTTCCATCAAGTGCCACTGTCTTTGGTGAACTAAAGGCAAAATTTTCTGCTTTTATAGAAGCTATGCCGGATAAAACATCCTGTACAAATACTTCAATGTCAACAGATAATGTATCATCATCTTCTGCTAAATCTGCAAGACTTTCTACTGTATAGCTTTTATCTTTTTCACTTTCTGCATCACTGTCTTTTACAACATATTTAATACAGCCATTTTCTGGTGCTGTACCATCCAACTGGATTGTCTTTGCAACTGTAGTTTCTACCCCGCTGCCACTTACAGCTTTGATTTCAGAATAATAACTTCCCTCCATCGGAGTAAATGTATATTCTGCTTCTTTATTTGCTGCTGTCTTTCCGAGTGTCTGCGTTTTTCCATTTGCTGCATATGTTACTTCTGTAATACCAGAAGCCCCAGCCTTTACTTTTACAGAAATCTTTTCGTTCTTTCCATACCAGCCATTAAGACCTTTTAACTTCTGTCCTGCACTGTCTGTTACTTTTAATTCTGGTTTCACAGAATCTTTTTTAATCATAACAGACACTGCTTTTTCTGTTATGTTACCTTTTTTATCTGCTGCTGTAAAAGAATATGTATGCTCTCCCTCAAGAATCTTATCTGCCGCTAACACAAACTTTCCATTAGAGCCTGTAATCTCACCTTCTTTATTTCCAGAAACCCAACTGATTTTCTCTACTCCACTGACTTTATCCGTTACTGGTATTGTCAGGCTGTAACTACCATCTACCCATCCGTCAGCTTTCATTGCTTCAATAATTGGAGCCTCTGTATCTATCACAATTTTTTTCTTCTGGGAAGTATAAGTGTGACCCACTTTTTCGCTGTAATGTCTCATTTGAATCGTGTATTTTCCGTCTGCTGCAAATGTCTTTGGATTTTCCTTTTTATCGGAAATCTCTGTCCATTTTCCATCATTAACTTTATACTGATTAAAGTTATAAGCTGATGCTTCAAATGTCACTTTTCTGTCTTTGATAGAGTACTGTGCATTCTCCTGAAGTTCCATTGTTTTTTCAACAAAAGATGCACTAATCGTTATATTCTCTGTAACTTTTACATTTTCAACAGTTACTGTACTTTTATCTTCCTTAGAATTAGTTATATATTCTTTGCCATCTACTTTTGCAGAAGCAATCTTCATTCCAGCAGCTTCGTTTACTTTGAAAGTAACTGTCAAGATGCTGTCTGCCTTAATATCCTCTAAATGAATTGCATTTTCATCATCGGCTCTTGTCTTTACGGCTGTACCATCTTTTTTTACAGCATTGACTGTAATTGTTCCTTTTGTATAAGTTCCAGAAGATACGGTATAAGTTTTTACTTCTTCCTCTTTCTTATCTTCCTCTTTCTTATCTTCTTCCGTCTTATCCTTTTCTGTAGAACTGCCCGCTGCATTAGGATTTCCAACTGTTTTTATCTTTTTAGCTGATTTATTTCCTGTCGTTCCTTCTTCTGGCTTGGTTGTCTCTTCTTTTTTTGTTGTTGTTTCTTCTTTCGCTTTTGTTGTTGTCTCTTCTTTTTTGGCTGTTGTTGTTTCTTCTTTCGCCTTTGTTGTTGTCTCTTCTTTTTTGGCTGTTGTTACTTCTTCTTTCGCCTTTGTTGTTGTCTCTTCCTTTTTTGCTGTCGTTGTTTCTTCTTTTGCTTTTGTTGTCGGTTCTTCTTTTTTCTCTGCCTCTGTCTTTTTCTCAGATGCTGTTTTAGCTTCTTCTGCGGTCTCCGCAAATACAGAAGTAATACTTCCCGGATTTATAACCGTTGTTGCTATAAGAACCAGTGCAAGCATAAAGGCAGCAAGCCTTTTGCTATGCTTTTTTCCTTTCATGTCACTTTCCTCCCGTTCTTCTTTTGCTCACTCTCAGATTACTTCATCGGTATGAGTCAGCATGATTTCTTTCACAATTTTAAAATATCCTTTATGAGAAGGTTTCTGTCTTTCTTCAAGAATATCTGTTGCTGACGAGGTCTCTTCTGCAATCGAATCTGTTGGCTCACTTCCATGTAAAACATCTGTAATATCACTTCCCGTAGATTGCATAACCTCGTCACTTCCCGGCAGCTTAATCTGTCCGGAAGGAGTCATGATGTCCATGCCCTTTCGTTTACTCTTTGAATCTTTTGCTTTTTTCTTCTTTTTTGTTCCTGAAACTTTACCAGAAAGCCTTGCACTTTCTCCAAAGCCTCCGGCTTTCATTTCCTCGATTGTTTTTCTAGCTGTCTTTCCAGTAAGAAAACCAATAACTTTTCGGATATCCAGTTTGATAAATAAAAAAATATCTACCAGTAAAAAGAGAACAAACAAGACGATACAAATCATAAAAATCGTATGATACATACTGATTTGACTTTCTAATCTTTGCATATTATCCATCCTGATTTTCCCCCTTACTGCATCGTTATCTTATTGCTGTTATCTGTACCATTTCTTTTTTCAAGAAGATTCGCCGCAGCATTTGTCTTATTTCTGGCATCCTGCACATTTTTACTCAAGTTAATTGCTGCCTTATCTGTAGATACATTAAGCTGAGCCAAGCGACTCGCTATGAGATCTAACTGTCCATCTAAATCCTCTTTTGTAACCGCACCCTGCGTTAAAAAGTTTGATGCATTGGCACCTATCTGATTTGCAATTTCGTTATAAAGAGTAATGGCTGTTGTATTATTTCCCATATCCGTAAGTTCATTTTTATTTAACTCTACCAGATCCTTAAAGAAGTTCGAATATCCTGCTGTTGCCTTTTCCCCACTCTTATCCTCTTTTCCTAAAGATTCATAGTAAGAAGCAATACGGTCATAAATTTCTGCTCTCTTCTTCTGTTTGCTGTCAATATAACCATTATCTACACTTAAAACATACTGGAACCATGTACGTGAAGCTGCCTTTCCACCATTTCCTTTGAATTTAAAGAAATAATTTATTCCCATTTCATAAGAAAATTCTGTAAATCCTTCTCTGTCTTTTTTCAGATATTCAAGATTTTCAATATTTCCATTACGTGCATGAATCGCAGATGCAACTGCCTGTTCTTCATCTGATGAGAATTCTTCATCCTTTACCAAATCATCTATCATTGTCATGTATGCATCTTTATCCCTTGGATTAAGGCGGATTGCCTGTGCATAATACCCTGCCTTTTCTGACAATGTTGTGGAAGTCTGTGCCCGGTCAAGCCATGCCTGATAACTTTGCTTTTTTATTTTTCGCTCTTGTACTCCTCCAAAAATGGCACCAATTCCGAACATAACTGTTAACGCTGCCGTTACTGTAAAGATTCGCATCTTCTTTTTCTGCGCGTTTCTATATCGGTCATCTAGTTCATCGTAATGCTCTAAAGCATACATCAATTCCTGACAATTCTGATATCTGTCTTCGGGATTATACTTTGTACATTTTATAATAATTTCTTCTAAACCACTTGAAAGATTTGGATCCCAGTTTCTTATCGGATACATTTCATATGGCGGCTGAGATGGATTATGACCAGTGACAAGATGGTACATTGTTGCACCAAGACAGTAAATATCTGTTCTTCCATCAGTCTGTCCATGTCCTCCATACTGCTCCGGAGCTGCATATCCTCTTGTTCCAAGACAAGTTGTGTCCTCCACTTTCGAGGCTTTAAATTCTCTCGCCGTACCAAAGTCAATCAAAGTCAGGTTTCCATCCGGCTTTAGCATAACATTTGACGGCTTCATATCCCTGTAAATAATCGGTGGCACTCTGGAATGCAGATATCCAAGCACATCACATAACTGTTTCGCCCATTCAATTACGTATTCCTGTGGCTGTGCCCCATATTCCTTTAAAACATCACTAAGAGCCTTTCCTTCTATATAGTCCATTACAATCAGGAAGGAATCCTCTCGGTCTATAACGTCAATTATACTTGGCAAATTTGGGTGATTCAGATTTTTCAAGATATCTGTTTCTACGATAAGATTTTGTTTGACCACTTCAAAATCCTGTACTCCATCTTTTCTGACTTCCTTAATCGCCCACTGTTTATTTGCTCTTTCATTCATCGCAAGATAAACAACACTCATACCGCCTTTGCCAACTACATTTAATATCTTATACTTTCCATCTACTAAGGAACCTATCTCAAGCATATTTTCTCCTTCTATCAGTAAATGCGTATTGCAGCCGCTGAAATGTTATCATCTTCTCTTCGGTATTTATTTAAGTCTGTCAGATATACCAATTGCTGTCTCATCGTCTCCTCATCCTGCATATTTACTGGATTCAAACGATTAAATATCTCCTCAGGAGTAATCACATGACGAAATCCATCAGAACATAGCATATATACCGCATTCTCTGCCATCTGTCCTGTAAGAAATTCCGGATTGATAAAATCAGAAGCTCCCACGCATTGTAGAAGCACATTTCGTCTTGAATCTTTTCTTGCTTCTTCCGGAGTCATTCTTCCCATATCCATCTCTCTCTGGATAAAGGTCTGATCCTTGGTCATCTGCCATACTCGGTCCGTAAGCTCATATACTCTTGAATCCCCAATATTTAAAATAAAATATCTATGCTGGGCTAAAAGCAATACTGCTGCAGTTGTTCCCATACGAACCTGATTATCAGAAGAATATCTTTCCAGTTCTTTTGCACAAATGGAAACGACTCTTTCCCAGCTTTTTCGAAGAACAATCGTGTCTAATCCTTCATATAGAATTTCCGGGAATTCACTATCAAACCAATCTGAAAAATCTCTGATCAATGTAGCACTGGCTAACTCTCCCTTTCTAAGTCCACCCATTCCATCACAGACAGCGGCAAAGCAAACTTTACCGCAATCTGTATCTGCCACTTTTATCAATACGGAATCTTGATTGGTTTTCTTTCTAATGCCCACATCTGTATGAGCAGCAATTAAAAAGTCCATCCACTCATCCCCATTACATTAATTTGAATACAAAAGTTTCATCTGAAATTCGGATTTTATCTCCATTTTTAAGTTCCATTTCCTGTAATGGATTCAACCGTACATCATTTAAGTATGTACCATTTGTTGACTTCTGATCGATCAGATAGAATGTACCATTTTTTGCAACGACCTCTGCGTGTGTTCTACTTACAGAACTGTTATCAGAAATACAGTAATCTACTTTCTTTCGCTCTTTTCCAAGAGTAAAAACACCTTTATTAATACGGATATTCTCACAGTTACTCTCACGATATAATGTTGCCTGTGCCATACTCTGACCACTTAAAAGTGTTGTCTCACCTGCTCCTTCATTTAATACACTGGTCTCGCCTGCTCCCTCTCCGTAGTAATCCTGTGAAGGACTGTTGTACTGCATATTTCCATTTCCTGAATCTTTGAAGCCGCCACCTGTAGTATTAAAGCCGCCACCATTTGGAGGAGTAAAACCACCATTTGAAGAGTTATGTCCACTATTCACTGGACCGTTATTCATGCTCTGATTAGAACTTGAATTTGCTTTTTTCTTCTTTTTACTAGACATTACAATAATCAGCACTACAATAATAATGACAAATGCCACACCGCCAATAGCAATAAAAATCATCTTATTGGATTTTTCTTTTAAGCCTTCCTGGGCACTCTTTAAAGTATTTGTTGCTGCATCTACCTGATTCTGCGTTGCTGCTGCATCTCCACTTACTGTTTTTGCACTTTCTAACTCTTCTTCAAACACTTTAAAAGAGTCTTCTGTGTACTTACTCTGATCAATATCTCCTGCATCACTGATTGCACTGTCTAATGCCGATTTATCTACTTCCGGCTGTGATTCTGTTGTTTCTTCTTCTCCTGCTTCTTGTGTTGCATCTGTTTCTTCCTGTACATTTGCTCCCTGTGTACTTCCATCTGCACTTGTATACTGAATTCCAAGAGCATCTAACATTTCGCGAACCGTATCAATTTCAATTGCATAATAATAATTTCCACCATCAGAAGTTCCTAATGTGTAAGAGTTTACTCCCACAACATTTCCCTGAGAATCTACTAATGGTCCACCAGAATTACCTTTGCTAATCTGCGCACTATTAACGATAACATTGGTTCCGCCTTTTGTAGTAAATTTAGAAACTGCGCCTTTTTCAATTGTAACATCTTCATTTTTCAACTTACTGAAATCCTGTCCATATGTTGTCTGTTCATACGGATATCCCAGTGCATATACTGTTTGTGTTTCCTGAAGATTTGCTTTAGATGATAAAGAAAAGCATTTGCTGTTATAAATATTTTTCTTTAATTTCAAAATTGCAATATCATTTGCTTCTGAAGACTGCTCCAATTCTGCATCAACAGAAACATCGTTAGATGCAATAACAACCTGAATAACTCTCTTGATGTTCTTTACAGGCGTGTTCGTATCTTTAGCAAATTCATTAATAGAATTTGTTGCATCTACTACATGATAATTTGTAATAACACGCTGATCCCCATCTTCTGTTCCAATTAGAAATCCACTGCCCACCTGGATCAACGTAGCATCAGTATTTCCTGTTACTTTAGCTCCAACATTAATTCTCAAAACTCCTGTTCTTGCCTCTAATACTTCCTGAGCAACATCTGTTGCCTCCTCTGCTTGAACATTAGTCGGCATAAACATACACGCTACTAACATTGTTAAAAATAAAGCAAAACACCTTATCCTCTTCATACTAATTTCCTCCTTTGTTTCTTCATAATTTTCTCGGAGTCACCTCCTGTTTATAAAATTTATTATATAATTTATACAAAATGATTCAATATAGTATG
>OGJY01001992.1_pt1 | contig 21975 bp, 21 predicted proteins | sample 1572231 | NCBI WGS metagenome assembly OGJY01 (sample SAMEA2582121, study PRJEB24529) | metagenome | biome: Human gut stool | place: China | collected 2011
TGCCCTCGATGATGCGGATCTTCACCTTGCCGCTGGCGATCTCGGGAGCCAGCAGATCGTTCAGGACGCGGAGCGCCTGCTCCATGATGATGGGACCGATGCCGTCACCGGGCATCACGCCGATGGTGATGGTCTCCAGCTTGGAGAAATCGGTCACTTCCTGGTCGGCCTTCATCCGCTCAATGCGGGCGAAATCGCTGCGGATAAGCTCTGCCAGCTTTTCCTGTGCAGCCTTGATCTGCTGTTCCTGAAGCTCAGTCGTTGCCATGATGTTACCTCCTGAATACTCGTTTTATCCTGCGCTGAGCGGTACACCGCTCTATCTTGTGATTTCATTGTATCAGGAGATAATTATAATGTAAAATAGTGCTTTTACAGAATACTCATTCGAAATTTGCATAATCTGTGGTAAAATTCGGCAGAATGCTGATTCAGCACCAGAAATTTGAGCAAATCAGACAAATCCGGCAGGTCGCTTTTTCTAGTATAACAAAAATGGCATACTTTGCATCCATATATTGAATAAATTTTTGTCAAACAAAAAATGAGGTCGATGCCATGCACCGACCTCATTCAAAATAGAGCCTCAGGAACGGGACTGATAGAATTCCAGCAGAAGCGAGAGCAGATACTTTTCAGCCCTGGTCTGGTAGCGTCCCTTGCGGAAAGCGGCCAGCACACCCCAGACGATAGGCGGGTTGGAAATCGAGTAAGTGTTCACAGCTACACAGCCCTGATGCATCTTTACGATACGGTCTGGTATCAGAGCAAGTCCGATTTTTGCCGCCGCCATCCGCAGCACCAGCGCGTTGCTGTCGCACTCAAACGAGATTTTGGGCTCAAAGCCATATTGCTTGAAGAGCTTATCGCAGAGCCGACGGCTGCCATGGCCAGAAGTCAACAGAACAAAAGGATAGTCCTTCAGGCGGGAAAAATCCACCGTCTTGCTGAAGCCATCCAGACAGTTTTCCCGACTGAGCACACCCTCGCCGCAGACCAGCTGAAATTCCTCCCGGCCCAGCACCATGGTGTCGATAAGCTCATTGGCCTGCAATGAGGTCTGGTCAGGAAAAATAACCAAATCGATCTGACCTTTCAGAAGTGCCTGTTCCAGATAGGAAGAATCCTGCTCGCAGGTGCGTATCTGGATGCCGGGATACCGCTCCATAAATTTGGGCAGGACGGCGGGCAGAGTATATGCCGCCCGCTGGCTGGAGCATCCGATGATGATTTGTCCGCTGGAGCAGTCGTTGATGTCTTTCAGCTGTCGGTTCAGATCATCGTTGAGTTCCAGCATTTTCTTTGCGGTGGCGTAATATTGCTGTCCTGCAAAGGTCAGGCTCAATGGGCGGCTGGTGCGGTCCAGCAAAAGCGTGCCTGCTTCTTCCTCTACCGCCGCAATGCAACGGCTGAGAGAAGGCTGAGAAATATAAAGCTGCTGCGCCGCCTTGGTTACGCTCCGACATTCTGCCACGGCGATAAAATAACGCATCTGGTCTAGATCCATCGTCTGCTCACTCCGTTTCCCAATTTGTGCTGATTTACTGCTATTATACTCATGTCCGACCTTTTCCGCAACCCTGTGAGAAAGCAGCAGAGCCGGGACTCTATGAAAATCCCGGCTCTGCCATATGAAAAGGAAGTCTTGGTGATAATATCGAAGATTTGCTGAAGCTGTCGTCTCAGAGCCAGAAAGAGAACACGAAAGAGGCAATGATAAGGACGATAGCGCCGCCCAGACGAGAGGACAGCTGTGCATAGGCCATCAGTTCCATACGCTTTGCGGCACCCAGACAGGCGAGGTCGCCGGAACCGCCACGGTTGGCCATGCACAGACCGGCGGTCAGAGCAGTATCGACGGGATAGAAGCCGACCAGATAGCCCACGGCACCGGAGCCGATGACGGCACCCACGACGATGGCCAGAGCCATAGCTACATTGCCCGGGGTCATGACACTGAACAGCTCGGCAATATCAAAATCCGTGCCCATACCGACCATGATGACCATGCCCATAACGGTACCCATAAAGTTCTGCATCCGCTTTGCACCGGCGCGGACACTCTCCGGGATGATGCCGGAAGCGGCGAGGATAACGACGAAAATGATCATGTAAGCGTAAGCGTGGATGGAAGCACCTGCGATCTTGGGCAGAATGACTTTGCTCATCAGACGACCCACACCATAGCAGCCCAGGGTCAGGACGACTGCGCCCAGCTCATCCTGCATGGTGCAGACGACCTTTTTGTCCTCACGGGCCAGATGCTCACCGCCGCGAACGATGGTCTTTTTGTCGCCGGTCAGGAAGGGAAACTTCTCGCCCAGCGTGTTCAGCAGAGCGGAACCGATGATAGCGAAGATGTTGCCGATAGTCAGGATGATGATGGCGAAGCCGTAGAAGTTTGCAGCGGCATCGCCGGTGACCGTCTCGTAAATGTTGCTCAGGGGAACGGCACCAGCGCCGTTGCCGCCGCCCATAATGGGCAGGACGTACTTCATAATAGTGGTCTGGGGGTCAACACCGACAGCCAGACCAGCGAGAACACCAAAGAGTGTGGCCACAGCCAGACCACCCAGAATTGCCGGGATATAGCCAACAAAGCTCTTGAGCAGGATATCCTTGTCCAGAGCCAGAACAGAACCTGCAATCAGGAAGATGATATAGACCTCCAGCAGGTTGACATCATCGCCGGAGATGACACGGTTGATGTTCTCCAGCGTCTTTTCCGGGATGATGTTGAAGAATTTCAGCAGTGCGGTGCCAAAGAATGCCATCAGCAGGCCGCCGCCGATGTAGTTGTTCCAGATGGGGAGACGCTCGCCCAGCTCATACAGGATGACACCCAGACCGAATGCGGAACACAGCGTACCAGAAAGGCTGCTGGACTGCACGCCCAGATAGATGCAGGCCATGCTGATGAGCACGACTGCCAGTGCCTGCCACCACGGCAGACCACCCAGCCGCAGGATCTTCTTTTCTTCGTTTGCCATAAATTTTGCTTTTCCTCCTTGCGAACGCACTGCCTTGCGCAGGGACAGTTGACGACGCATTGACATTTTTCTGACGATTTGAAGCCCGGCTTTTCTGACAACATTCTAGCATCTTTTCACCTCCCTTTGAAATGACGGTTTCTGTATGGGCATTATGCAGCTTTTGCATAACGCCCCATGAAGTATCCCACGGTTTGTGCAATCCGCTTGATATGCAGTGACTTTTCTTGTGAGCTTTCTCTGAAACAAAAAGAACTTGATTTCTCTGACTCCATTGGAATATCAAAATCAGAATAGTTTCCATGCAAAATACAAATAGAAGACTTCTTGATTCGTTGGAGACCCGCCTTTATACTGTTCCGGGAATAATAAATAGTTCAAAAGGAGAAAAATTATGCGCGAGTATGCAGAAACCTTCTGCCCCATCGATCACGCTTCCATTGATGTAAAAAATATTGCCGAGTATACCCGATTCTTTGAAAATGTGTTTGGGATGAAGGTCTGGCGAGTCAAAGGCCCGGCAGAATCTCCTGATTCTCGTCGCAACTACCAAGAAGGCAAAAAGAAAAGCACCGTACTTCAAACGAAGTACAGTGCTTTTTTGGTGGAGAATAGCGGGATCGAACCGCTGACCTCTTGCATGCCATGCAAGCGCTCTCCCAGCTGAGCTAATCCCCCATAGCTGGTGTGCCGTCCCTGACGACGTGTGTTATTATACCAGCCAAATGGAGAGTTGTCAATAACTTTTTTTATTTTTTGTGAGCGACGCTGCGGCTGGTGCTGCGTTTGTAGTAGAACAAGTACTGCTGTACGATGCCAGCCTGCTGATCATAGGAAGGAAAAGGGTCGCGGCCGCCGAATTCCTCATCAATGAGTCGCTGTATCCAGACATCAATGGGAGCCATCGCGGTACGGCCATAGCCAAAGAGGCAGACGCAGTTTGCTACCTTTTTGCCGACGCCGTCCAGCTCGATGAGGCGGGAAAAGAGCGCGTCGTCGGGCAGCGCCGCCAGAGCACCGAGGTCGAGTGTGCCGCTGGAAGCCTGAGCGGCAGCGTTCTGGATGTAACGGGTGCGGTAGCCCAGACCACAGCCCATCAGCTGCGCCTCAGAGAGGCCGCAGAGCTGCTGCGGGGTAGGAAAGAGGAAAACTTCATCGCCTTCGGCACTGAGCGGTTCGCCGCAGCACCGGGCAAGGTGTTCCACGGCGGTACGGATGGCCGGAATGCTCTTGCGCTGGGAGATGAGAAAGGTGATGAGCATTTCCCATGGGTCCTGATGCAGGATTCGGATGCCCTGCCCGAAATCGAGCGATTTGTCCAGATAGCTGCTCTGTCCCGCCAAGCTGCACCGCAGCGCGGCATAGTTCCGGCCCAAATCAAAGTAGTCGGCCCAGTACTCCCGATCTGAGCCATACCATGCGGCGTCGTATTGACCATCGCCCAGCGGAGTCAGATAAAGAAGTGCGCTGCCGGAAAGAAAGCGGTAGCGCCCGTCGGACAGCTTCTGTGGCCGGAAGCACTGGCCGCTTTCGATGATCTTGTCGAGGTCAAAGTCGTCCTGGATGGCGACGAGCTGATGGGTGAGGGAAACTGTATGCATGGAAAACTCCTTTTTGGAAAAATTGTGGCGATGCCCGATTCGCGGTGGAAACTGGTTTCTATCCGTACCCTCTGCGGGGAGGGTGACGGGCGGCGTGGCAAAGCCGAACGACACCAGTTTCAGCATTTCTATCCACGCCCTCCGCAAGGAGGGCGACCGACGATCAGGCGATGGACAATGCCGTCCGGCCAATTTCTATCCACGCCCTCCGCGAGGAGGGCGACCTGCGCCGTCACCGCCTTCCGCAAACAGCTGCAAATCATTTCTATCCACGCCCTCCGCGAGGAGGGCGACCCGCTGGCGTACGACGCGCTGTAGTAGCTGACGTAATTTCTATCCGCGCCCTCCGCGAGGAGGGCGACGGAGCGCCCCATCCGGCAGGCGCTCGAACTCAGCATTTCTATCCACGCCCTCCGCGAGGAGGGCGACCCGCCTGTGCGTCGATGTCGTTCATCACGGTGTCGCCATTTCTATCCACGCCCTCCGCGAGGAGGGCGACGCAGCAGCAGCAAGGGCAACGGCAAGGCCTGCAAATTTCTATCCACGCCATCCGCGAGGAGGGCGACAGTTCGCCAAAGCCGTCTCTCTGGAAGCCATCAAATTTCTATCCACGCCCTCCGCGAGGAGGGCGACACATCGACGAGATCAATGACCACATCCACAAGCTATTTCTATCCACGCCCTCCGCGAGGAGGGCGACACCGGCGGAGCGGGAAGAAAACCATCCAAAAACATTTCTATCCACGCCCTCCGCGAGGAGGGCGACAAAGCGGGAGAGCCGGTAACAATCCCGATAAACGATTTCTATCCACGCCCTCCGCGAGGAGGGCGACGCATCTTACCATGCTTCTTTCCTCCGAAAATCATATTTCTATCCACGCCCTCCGCGAGGAGGGCGACAAGGATACAGAGGGCCAGAAACAACAGATGAATATATTTCTATCCACGCCCTCCGCGAGGAGGGCGACCAGCTCAAAAAAGCCAAGATAACAATATATAGTAGTTATTTCTATCCACGCCCTCCGCGAGGAGGGCGACCGCGCGGGCGGGGCAGCGGCAGCGGGCGAAAAAAAGATTTCTATCCACGCCCTCCGCGAGGAGGGCGACCCCCCGGAAGCATCGCCAGAGGCAGACCGTGTGATTTCTATCCACGCCCTCCGCGAGGAGGGCGACTGCAGCGCGTGATAGATTGCGTCCAGCTTTTCCAATTTCTATCCACGCCCTCCGCGAGGAGGGCGACTGCCGGGGTCGCGGGATTTGAGACTTGACGTATTTTGACATTTCTATCCACGCCCTCCGCGAGGAGGGCGACCCCTCTGCCCTGCCCCTGATTACAGAGCTGCGCAAATTTCTATCCACGCCCTCCGCGAGGAGGGCGACCGTCCAGATGCTGTGGTACGCGCTCAAGCACCCGATTTCTATCCACGCCCTCCGCGAGGAGGGCGACTTGTTGGCCTCCGCCGCCCTGTCTACGGCCAGTAATTTCTATCCACGCCCTCCGCGAGGAGGGCGACATGGCCGTGCGGGCGGGGTGTTACTGCTCGACCTATTTCTATCCACGCCCTCCGCGAGGAGGGCGACTTTTGTGCTGCCTGATGGATGGGAGGTAGACCCGTATTTCTATCCACGCCCTCCGCGAGGAGGGCGACGGGCAGGCATTGCCCCATGTGGACATTGCTCAGAGTATTTCTATCCACGCCCTCCGCGAGGAGGGCGACTTGACGTTCTCGTCGTTCTCAAGGTCGTCGCAAAATTTCTATCCACGCCCTCCGCGAGGAGGGCGACATCCTTTTCATTCTTGCCAGCACCATTCATTGCAATTTCTATCCACGCCCTCCGCGAGGAGGGCGACACTCGAAGCGATGATCAAGAAGCTCACTTGTATATTTCTATCCACGCCCTCCGCGAGGAGGGCGACCGCTGCCGTTTATCCTTGCTTCCAGCGCCGGTACGAGATTTCTATCCACGCCCTCCGCGAGGAGGGCGACGCAGCGGCATATCGGTGATGTCCACGCAGTTGTAATTTCTATCCACGCCCTCCGCGAGGAGGGCGACACTGCCCTTCATGTTCTCGCTGTCGATGATGGACTATTTCTATCCACGCCCTCCGCGAGGAGGGCGACCGGGGCAACTGAAAAGCAAAGGAGCAAAGAACATATTTCTATCCACGCCCTCCGCGAGGAGGGCGACACCGTCTACAGTCATCTTGCACAATGCACCAGGCTATTTCTATCCACGCCCTCCGCGAGGAGGGCGACCCGAGGTAAAAAAAGGCGTGAACATCGTCTTTGAATTTCTATCCACGCCCTCCGCGAGGAGGGCGACTATTGCCGCGACTGCCAGAGAAACCATACATGGAGATTTCTATCCACGCCCTCCGCGAGGAGGGCGACGCTTGTTTTCCTCCACGTCCACGCAAACAGGGAGAATTTCTATCCACGCCCTCCGCGAGGAGGGCGACGGCGTTGCAATAACCGAAAGCGGACTCCAAGATATTTCTATCCACGCCCTCCGCGAGGAGGGCGACCAGGCCGCCGATGCCGCAGGGTTCCAGCGCGTCCTATTTCTATCCACGCCCTCCGCGAGGAGGGCGACGGAGAGTGTCAGGTCTCGGTACAGGTGAGCAGCACATTTCTATCCACGCCCTCCGCGAGGAGGGCGACGTACTTCCCGACGCCCTACGACTGCTCAGGCCAATTTCTATCCACGCCCTCCGCGAGGAGGGCGACCGACATTGACGATGCTGTTGCTGCTCTCACTGGATTTCTATCCACGCCCTCCGCGAGGAGGGCGACCAGCGATGCAGGAGAGAGCGGCGCAGAGCTGGGAGAATTTCTATCCACGCCCTCCGCGAGGAGGGCGACCCCTTCGGGTGGAGGCTTCGGCGGCATCCATACCAGATTTCTATCCACGCCCTCCGCGAGGAGGGCGACGACCCTCGTTCAGCTCACCGAGAATCAGAAAAAGATTTCTATCCACGCCCTCCGCGAGGAGGGCGACCGAACTACGACGCCAACATCGGCTCCCGACTCCAAATTTCTATCCACGCCCTCCGCGAGGAGGGCGACCGTTTTGAGCACATATCCGCGCGGATATACACTATTTCTATCCACGCCCTCCGCGAGGAGGGCGACCCTTTACCCCGCCTTGTCGCTGTGTCCATCAAAATTTCTATCCACGCCCTCCGCGAGGAGGGCGACCACAAAAGCATGTGCAAATGGGGGTGAAACGTGTCATTTCTATCCACGCCCTCCGCGAGGAGGGCGACGATGAACCTGAAGGCTTAACCAACAAAAAAACGATTTCTATCCACGCCCTCCGCGAGGAGGGCGACCTCGTGCATCTTTTTCGAGCAGTTTCTGGATTTGATTTCTATCCACGCCCTCCGCGAGGAGGGCGACGCGCTGCCCTTCTGCGGACTTGGCAGGCAACTTGTATTTCTATCCACGCCCTCCGCGAGGAGGGCGACACACCTCCTTTCTTTCCATATTTTGTATAAATAATTTCTATCCACGCCCTCCGCGAGGAGGGCGACTGGCAAACATCGGTGAGCAAGCTATTCTCAACAAAATTTCTATCCACGCCCTCCGCGAGGAGGGCGACCGACTACAGGCTGGTCAGACTGGCGAAATTCGACATTTCTATCCACGCCCTCCGCGAGGAGGGCGACGCTGTGGCGGTCTGCCGCCAGTTACTTACTGAGCGATTTCTATCCACGCCCTCCGCGAGGAGGGCGACGGTCGGCGGCGCAGGAAGAAAACCATCCAAAGACATTTCTATCCACGCCCTCCGCGAGGAGGGCGACGACTACGTGCGTGCGCGTGCATGTCAATGTAAAATAATTTCTATCCACGCCCTCCGCGAGGAGGGCGACTGCGGATGTTGTTAAACAGCGCGTTGATTTCCTTATTTCTATCCACGCCCTCCGCGAGGAGGGCGACCGCCGGTCATCTGTGCCGTTTCCTGTTCGGCAGTGATTTCTATCCACGCCCTCCGCGAGGAGGGCGACGGGCAGCCTACGCACTGGGTCTGACCGCCATCGAATTTCTATCCACGCCCTCCGCGAGGAGGGCGACAGCAAAAACAGAGACAAAATCTCTATTTTCAAACAAATTATACAACATTCTGCACGAATTTAGAAGAGCTTTGATTTACAACGGGTCAAAGAACGATCCAAATCATGCAAAATGACACAAAAATCCGGTGCGAAGGTGCCGGGAAAATGCTGAGAACTCACCCTTCGCACCGGGGCGGGAAACTCAGAACAACAGCAGGCCGTCCTGCTCGAAGGGCGGATGAACGCCGACATGCTCCACCTTGCTCTTATAGTTGTTGCCCAGCTGGTAGAAGCGCAGGCTGTCCAGCGCGGGGTCGATGAGGGCCGTCAACTCCGCCTTGAGAACGGCATACTGCGCGGCATCCAGCAGACACTCGAACACGGAGTTCTGCACCCGCTGGCCGTGGTCCACACAGCGCTTGGCGACTTTGCGCAGACGTTTGCGCCCGGCAGGAGTTTCGGTATTGACGTCGTAGGTGATAAGGACCAGCATACACATCCCTCACTTCCAGAAAAATGGCGGGTAAAGCTCCATATCGCCCCGCAGGGTGCGGGCCAGAAGCAGAGCCTGCACATAAGGCACGAGGCCCCACGGAAGCTTTTCGTTCAGGAACGGGTGGGTGATGGTCTCCTGCTTGCGGGTCTGCCACCCGCCCAGAAAGGCGCGGCGGCCCTCATCGGTGAGAAGGACAGCCCCGTTCTCCTGCTTCTGGAAATGCTTCGGCGTCATGATCTTCTGGTTGATGCAGGAGAGCACAAAACGGTCGGCGTAAACAGTGCGCAGTTCTTCCATGAGGTCGAGGGCGAGGCTCCTGCGCCCGGGCCGGGCGCGGTGGAGAAAGCCGACGTAGGGGTCGAGGCCCACACTCTGAAGAGCCGCTGTGCAGTCGGAGGCCAGAAGCGAATAAGCGAAGGAGAGCAGGGCATTGGTGTTGTCCAGAGGCGGGCGGCGGCTTCGGCCAGCGAAAGAAAAATCATCGTGCTGCTGCAGGATGAGTGAATCAAAGCAGTCGAAATACCGCTGTGCCGCCTCGCCCTCCAGGCCGCGAAGCTGGTCGAGGTCGTCACACTGCTCGATGAGGGGCAGCGCCGCCGCCAGCTGGGCGCTGGTGCGCTTGAGCTGTTCCACCGGCACCCGCTGGGGATGGTCGCGGGTGGCCCGTTCCAGCACCCAGCGGGCGTTATAGACTTTGCCCAGGATGAAATTGCGCGCATAGAGACAGCTCTCTGCCTCGTTGTCTGCGATGCGGTACTGGGTCTGCCGCAGCAGGACGTTGCCCCGCTCTTCGCCTACAGCCCGGGCCAGAAAGCGGCCCTGCGGGCTGAAAAAGCTCAAATCGACCCCGAGGCGGGCGCATTTGCCCATCAGGGCAGGGCTTGCGCCGGGATAGCTGAAGCAGACGATGCCTTCCAGCCTGTGGAGCGGGACCCGGCCCATTTCAGCCTTGTTGCAGAGCAGGACGATGTTCTCCCCCTCGAGGGAAAGGTAGGCGTCCCTGTTGAGGACGTAGAGCGTGTTCAGGAATTTTCTCATGGCGCGGCCTCCTGCATCTCGTCCAGATGGGCGCGGAGATAGGCTTTCGGGTCGGCACGCTGATACAGCACGGGGAGGCAGAGCTCTTTGAGGGAGCAGGCGTTGCAGTGGGTGCCGGGCTTTGACTTGGGGGTATAGCCCCGGGCAAAATAGGCGTGCATCTCATCGGCCATCTTCTGGGTGGTCTGGCGGAGTTCTTCGGTCAGCGGCACGACCTCCCGCCGCCGCGTCTCTTCGTAGAAGAGCGCACCCTCCGGGATGCTGCACACCAGCATCTCTTCCAGCGCCATGGCCTGTGCGCAGAGCTGCAGCTGGTCAGCGTCGCCGGCCTTGGCGCGGCCATGCTTGTACTCGACAGGCATGGGCTTCCAGAGCCCTTCCGTACTTTGCAGGGGGATGCCCTCCGGGTCGGCCCGGAACTCGACGACGTCGCAGTTTCCGCTCAGGCCCAGCCGACGGCTGACTACCTGCATCCCTCGGGTGATGAGCAGGCCGCCGCGCCGTTCGGTCTGGTTTGCGTCATGGCAGCGGGCGTGGTCGAGCTGGCCTTCGACGGTGCGGCGGTTCTCCGCCCACTGCTGTTCCAGATGGATGAGCGCCCACTGGCGGCGGCAGAAGCAGAAGTGCTGGATGCCCGACAGGGGCAGCCAGTCGTCCGGGCCGGCCATCAGGACAGCCTCTCGCAGATGACTCCTTCCGGCAGAGTGTCTGCCACCGTGATGGTGTAGTCGCGGTAGCTGCGGGCGGCGTCCACATCGGGCTTGCGCTGGACGGCGACGGAGTCGAAGAGCTTATAGGCCGGGGCATTGCCCAGCTCAGAATCGTGCTTGAACACGATGAGCTCCCGCACGGCCATCTTGCCCCGGGCAGCGCTGTGGTCGTTCTCGAACATATTCAGAATGGCAGTCCACAGAAGTTTCAGATCATCCTCGGAGAAGCCGGTGGTCTTCCGGGCGAGGTTGGCTGAGACATAGCCCTCGGCGCGGTAGAGGGCGTAAGGCACGATGTGCTTGCGGCCCATCTCAGTACCCTTCTTCTCGGCATCGGCCTCGGTAGTGATGGCCACGCGGGTGATGGTGACTTCCTGCGGGACGATGGGGTCCACCGACCGGGCAAAGCTCAGCTGGACGGGGCCGCGCACCTGACCGCAGTTCAGCGCACCCTTGACGAAAGTGGTCATGACGGCACCGAAGGTGCGGATGTCGAAGTAGTTCTCGCACATATAGTCCCGCAGCTTGGCATCGATGTCGGGGTCGGCCTTTTTGGCGGCTTTCAGGTCGGGGTCGATGCCCAGAGTTTTGATGGCCTCGGCGTCGCTGCGGTTGAGGGGAACGCCGTCCTTGATGTAGATGCGGTAGCCTTTTTCGTCCTCTTTCAGGGTCTCGACATAGTTGCGGATCTTCCGCTTGAGGCAGACGTCGGTCACCAGACCGTAGCCCGTCTCGGGGTCGATACGGGGCATGTTGCCTGCGTCGGGGTCGCCGTTGGGGTTGCCGTTCTCGACGTCGAACAGGATGACGAAATCATAGCGGTTCTTGATGGGCTCAGACATGGTTTATTCCTCCTCATTCTTTTTGGCGTAGCGTTTCTGGGTCTGGTGGTAGTAGCCGATCTCAAAGGCACCCTGCTCCGGCAGGCTGAGCCGCGCCGGGAAGCCTGTCTCGGGCAGCTGGGCCATCAGTTCGGTGAGCTGTTTGCTGAAATGCACCTCGTTGGGGGTGCTCATCTTCTGCAGATGCTTCTGAGCCAGCTTGACCAGCGTAGGGAAGGCCGTTGCCGGTGTGGCACAGGCCGAGTTGAAGTACCGGTCTTTGATGGTGGCGTTGATGCCGGGGTTGGCGACGCTCTGGATCGTCTCCAGCACAGAGAAGAGACGCCCCAGAACATAGGGGACATTGCTGCTTTCGTTCAGGCTCACGGTAAATACCTCCTTGTTGAGCTCGGTGGGGTAGTTGCGGAGATAGTAGGCTTTCAGGATGGCGGCGCGGCCCCGGGTGACTTCCCGTTCGGCCCGGATGCGAAGGGTCACGCCGTTGAGCAGGGTGGCGGGATAGGGTCCGCCGGTGAGGATGGCCCGGAGCAGGTCGCCCACCAGCTGGGGCGATGGATTTTTGTCCCGGGATCTCTGGTTGACCGTCTCCTGCGCCAGCGCCCAGACCGACAGGTTTTCCCACTTGTCGAAGGCGGGGCGGGTGATGCTGAGCCGGTCGGCGTGGTCCTGCAGATTTTTGGCAAACTGTCCGAAGCTGCTGTGCAGGAAGAACCGGACGGAGAGCCGGGCCGCGTTGGGCGAGATGCCCAACACATAGAAGTTCTGGTTCGGGTCCAGCTTGTCATCGAGGAAGGAGACGGGACGTCCCTGAGAAAGGGCTTTCAGTGCGGCGGCAAGGTCGCTTTCCGAGACGCCGCGCGCCTCGGCACCGCCGCAGAAAAACATCAGCATGGCGTTTGAGTAGGCGGGAGCGGCGTTTTCGGCCCAACAGACGATGGTGGTGTCGCCGATGCGCTGACAGCAGTTCCGGTCAGCCAGCAGCAGATTGAGGGCCGTGGTGTAGGCGAAAGCCGCGTACTCGCTGACGGGGGCGTTGGCACCCTGCTCATGGCCATAGGAGCAGAAAGCGGGTGCGTTGAAGGAGACCAGCGCCGCACCGGCGGCCTGTGCGCCCATCACACCTTTGATGGCGGGGTGGATGCGGGCGATGCCGGCCTCTTTGCCGGTGATGAGGCAGCGGGCCATCTCGGCGTCGGCATCGGAGGTGTCAAAGGCGGACTGCCATGCGGTCCGGATGGCGTCATCTGTGGTGGCCAGCCAGTGGGCGCCGTCGGGAGATTCGTAGCCGAACACAAGGTTCGCGTTGTTGTTCAGGTCGGCCCACTGCTCTGCCAGCAGAGGGTGGGTGGGGGCTGTATCCGGCTCCCAGCTGTCAAAAAAGGCGAGGATGGCTTTGGCGGCAGGGGAGTCCACGCCGTCGAGCACCTTGTGGTGGAGGGCGGCGCAAGCCTCGAAGCACTGGCGGGAACGCTCGGGCTTGCCCTTTTCGTCTGCGCCCAGCAGATAGGACGTATTGTCGCACAAAAAGTTCGCGGCGACGCCGGAGGCGCGTTTGACCCGGTGGGGGACAGGAAGCTCACGGGGGGCAATGACAGTCTTTTTGCCCTTGGGGACTTCCTGCCGCAGGTCGTTGAGGGCGAGGAGCTGGCCGTCGGGGCCGAGGCGCAGCTCGTAGCTGACTTTGAAGCGGCTGTCCCAGCCGGGGGCCTCCACCTTGCCCTGAGCCAGAAGCTGCTCATAATAGGCGGTGAGTGCCTGGAGTATCATGTAAACACCTCCACGTCCCGGCATTCCATCACGCCGTCCACCAGTTTTGCGCGGAAGAACTGGCTGCGGATGTTGGCCGGATCAGAGTAATCGAGGCTGTGGAGCATGAAGCCGAGGTCCTGCGTGACCTTCAGCGCCGGAATGCTGCCGCCCGGCCACTCCCGGAAATTGGCCGGGAACTCCCGGCACCCGAAACAGGGCTGGTGATAGCACTGGCCTTTGCGCAGGCGTCGGCGCAGGATGTCCTGAAACTTGCCGGGGTTGTCGCTGGGGGCGGCCTTGTCCGTCAAATCGAAGTGGCACTCGATGACGTAGTGGACGTCCTGCAGGACCATCGCGGCCCGCTGCTGGATGTCCTCCGAGGTGTAGAGCACCGGCGGCGTGCCGCCTTTGGCCGCACTGAGGGCGGCGGAGGACAGCAGGGTGGACTTGACCTCGTTGCGCCGGATGTTGGTAAACCGGATGGGCCGCTGGGTGTATTCCTCGGTGGATGCTTCGTCCTCGGGGTCAAGGCCGAAAGGCTTGAGCAGATAGATGGCATCGATGGTGTAGCGCAGCCCGGGGTGCCAGTAGATGGCCTCCACAAGGCCCCGCGCAGCGGATGGAGTGATCATGTCGTAGCTCACACGCTCGGTCTTCATTTCCGGACGAGTGAAACAGGCATAGTCGCCCCATACTTCAATGAGCATGGACATCAGCATCGCCTCCTTTCCGGGTGAAGTTGAATTTTCAGACTAAGATGAATATCGGTCATTGAAACCACCTCTTTCTTTTAGAAGTAAAGGCCGATGCCCGTCTCCACATCCATGGCAAGGCCGGTCTTTTCACTGTAGCAGCCGGTGTCGGTGAGGATGGCGGAACCATCGGGCCGCAGTTCCAGCGCTCCGGCGGCGTCGAGCTTTTCGAACTGGTCTTTGTAGCAGGAGACACTGTAAACGCCCAGCTTCCGCAGCAGCGTCCGGGTAACATGACCGCTGCGCAGCTGCTCACAGAGGGCCGCGCCCTCGCCGACGGGCAGATAGACCGTGCGGGCAGCGTTCTCGATGAGGCGGAATTCCTCCGCCACCTGTGCAAAGGGGAACTGGCAGCCCCGGATGCCCCGGAGAAAGGCATCCAGAATGCCGTGCTTGTCCACGGCGTCGGGGCCGCGCAGGTCGGAAAGCTCGTTGAAGTAGAGCTGAATGGCCCGGGGCGTGTCCAGTGTGTCCTGATGCCGGGCGGTGTAGTCCAGCGCGCTGACATTCTGCCTGAGCATCTGGGGCGTGGAACACTCGTCCAGCCGGAACCGGTAGACGATGCTTTCCTCTGCGCCCCGCCGCCCCTCGCGGTTGCAGCGCCCGGCAGTCTGTAAGAGCGAGTCAAGACCGCACTGCTCCCGGTAAGCGACGGGAAAATCCACGTCCACGCCCGCCTCGATGAGAGAGGTGGACACCACCCGGCAGGGCAGACCCTCTTTCAGCCGCTGGCGGATGTCGTCCAGCTGACGGCGGCGGTCGGCGGCGCAGAGCAGGGTGGTCAGGCAGTAGCTGCCCTCGGCGGGCAGAGCAGCGTAGAGCTGCTGGGCCGTCTTGCGGCGGTTGACCACGCAGAGCACCTGCGGATGATTTGCCAGCCGGGCGGCGAACTCCTCCTGCGGCAGGGTGCTGAGGTCTTGCAGTGTGGTGCGCCGGAGCACTTCGTAGAGGCGGGCCGCGTCGGGCGTGATCTCCTGCGGGTGGAGCTCCGGCGCAAAGCGCCGGAACAGCGGCTCAAGGGCAGGCTGGGTGGCCGTGCAGAGGATGGCCGTGGAGTGGTAATGCTGGATGAGCTGGGCGATGACGCTGACGCAGGGGGCAAGGTAGTCGCCCGGGAGGGTCTGCGCCTCGTCGAAGATGATGACGCTGTCGGCGATGTTGTGGAGCTTGCGGCAGCGGCTGCTGCGGTTGGCGTAGAGCGACTCGAAGAACTGCACCCCCGTCGTCACCACGACGGGGGCGTCCCAGTTTTCGCTGGCCAGCATCTGGCGGTACTGGGCGGGGGTCAGGTCGTCCTGCTCAACAGTCTTGTACTCGGCGTTGGAGAAGTCGGCCAGAACATTTTCTGCGCCCAGCAGGCCCGAGAAGACGGCGGCGGTCTGATCGATGATGGACATATAAGGGATGACGTAGATGACCCGCTTCATCTTCTGGGCGGCGGCGTGCTCCAGCGCAAAGGCGAGGGAGGCGAAGGTCTTGCCGCCGCCGGTGGGTACGGTGAGGGTGTAGAGCCCCTGCGGGCCGTGCGCGCCTTTCTCAAGGCAGGCGCGGAGGACGGTGTTGCGCTGGACGCTGACGGGCGAGGGAGACTCGGCCCTGAGATAACACTGCGCCTGTGCCGAGGCGATGTCCCGCAGCGCGGCGATGTCCGTGCCGCTGCCCCGGGGTGCGGCCTTGCCGTCCATGAAGGTCTCGGTGTCGATGAAGTCGGCGTCCACAAGGCAGGAGTAGAGCATCCGGGTGAAGAACGCGAGGCTCAGCGGGTCGGCGCAGGCCCACGCGGGCGGCGTCGAGGCGGGGAGCGTTACTTCCTGCCAGCCGTCGTAGGGGTCTACCGGCTTCTTGCTCCGGCCATATAAGGTGGCGTCGCCCGGGTCATCGGCGGGACTCCCGCCGTCGGGCAGGCCGCTGTGGTGTCCGGCCACGGCAAAGGCGGCGTGGGGATGCTGGCGAACCCAGGCCTCCTGCGCCCCGGCGGTGGAGTGGTCCACCTTGGGGCCGCCTTTGAGCCGCAGCTGGAAGGCGTCGCTGTATTTGCCGACGTCGTGGAGCCACGCGGCAAATTCGGCCTCGCTCTGCGCCCCGAAGGGGGCTGCGAAGGAACCGGCCAGTCTGGCAGTGCCGGCGAGATGGTCGTAGACGGTCTGGGTGCGGGTTCCGCCCTCGCTGATGTGGGCAAGACGTGTGGAGTGCTCCATAAAATGACCTCCTGACTCTGGTTTGCAATAAGGATACGCTTTTGAAAAAGCGGCTGTCAACAAAACGCGCTTTTCAACGAAAAATTCTGGGACTTTGCACAAAAAGCAGACGGAAAAATCTGCAATGTGCCAAAGAAGAAAGAAACGAGTATTTTCTTGTTTTTATGATAATGCAAATGCTGTCCAATAAACTGGACTTTTTCTGATTTTTCAGGCAAAAATGAAAAGAGAGCTGCGTTTTCTGTACTGCGGGAGGAAGACCGTCTGTCGGCAGAGAAAAAATGAAGATGTTGTGTACAACAACACCGCATTAAGATGGAATTAAGGCAGAGTTAAGAGAACTGCAAGAAAAGTGCTGAGTTATTCCATCTTGGAATGGACTTTCGGGAAAATCAAGGCGAATATCCCCCTTTTCATTTGCTGAAATCTGTTGTATTATGAATAACAGATATGGAATCTGAGAAAAAAGCGCCGCGATGAAGCGCAAACAGGAATGATAAGAAAAATAAAGGGCAATAGGGGGAGAGCTACGATGGACGAAAAAGATTACGAGCTGCTGCACGCGCTGGACGAGACGCGCAACATCACCCACGCAGCGGATAAACTGTACATGACCCAGTCGGCACTGTCCAAGCGCATCAAGGCGCTGGAACAGGAGCTGGGGGTGGAGATCGTCCTGCGCTCACGGCAGGGCATCCGCTTCACGCCGGCAGGCGAACAGGTGCTGCTCCACAGCGCTGCCGCCGCCCGCGAGATGGAAAAGATGCGCCGCCAGCTGGCTTCCATCCAGGGCGAAGCCTGCGGCACCCTGCGGGCCGGCATCTCGGTGAACTTCTCCTACTACCGTCTGCCCGAGGTGCTGACCGAGTACCACAAAGCCTACCCGAAGGTACGCCTCGACATCGCCACCGGCCACAGCCGGAACATCTACCAGCAGATGCTGGATTCCTCGCTGGACGTGGCAGTGCTGCGGGGCGAGTATCCGTGGGACGGTACCCAGTTCCTGCTCTCGCAGGAGAATATCTGCCTGATCTGCAGCGAGGAGAACAAGGACAGGCCCATCTCCGATTACCTTTATATCGACCACAGCAGCGACGCCACCATCAGCGCCCAGATGGCCCGCTGGCGCTACGAGAACGGCGTGACCAACGATGTGGGCAATTTTGTGGTGGATAACATCATGGTCTGCCGCGAGATGGTGGAGCGGGGCCTCGGCTGGGCGCTGATGCCGGAAGTGGCGCTGGATAACTTCAAGGGCTATGTCAAGCCCTGCACCTTCGAGAACGGCGAGCCCTTCGTCCGGCGCACCTATATTTTCTGCCAGAGAGATGCAGCCGCCCTGCCGCAGGTGAAGCTCTTTATGGACATGCTCAAAAAGCACCGCTGAGAGGAGAAAAACATGGAAACGACCGTTTCGCTGGTCCAGATGCTGGATGCACGGGAGCGCCGGGTGCAGCATCAGCAGGAGCTGCTGGCCCGGTACCACAAGCCGCTCATCTGCTTTACCATGAATATCTGCGGCCCGATAAAGGATTCGCCCCTCATCCGGCAGGGCTTTGCGCGGGGGCGTCAGCTGCTGCGCCAGCAGTTTCTGCGGGCAAAGCTGACGCCGCTGTATCAGGACGCCGTCCGGGAAGTGACCGGCTGTGAGGCGTTCTATGTGCTGGATGCCGACCCGCTGACCATCAAGAAATTCACCACCGACATCGAGGACGCCACCCCGCTGGGGCGGCTGTTCGACATGGACGTCATCCGTCCGGACGGCCTCAAAGTGGACAGAGAAGAGCTGGACCTCGAAGGCCGCCGCTGTCTCATCTGCGGCGGGCCTGCTAAGGTGTGCAGCAGCCGCCGCATCCATACCGTGGCCGAACTGCAGGAAAAGACGACGGAGATCCTGACCGAGGCCCGGGACGCGCAGGACATCGCCGACGCGGCCCGTCTGGCCGTCCGCGCCCTGCTCTACGAAGTGACCACCACCCCGAAGCCCGGCCTTGTGGACCGGCGCAACAGCGGAAGCCATAAGGACATGGACGTCTTCACCTTCATGGACAGCGCCGCGGCGCTCTACCCCTATTTTGAAGCCTGCGCCCGGACGGGCCGCGAGACGGCGGAACAGCCCGCGCCCGAGACCTTCGCGGCCCTGCGGCCTCTGGGTTGTGAGGCCGAGGGCGAGATGCTGGACGCCACCGGCGGCGTCAACACCCACAAGGGCGCGGTCTTTTCGGTGGGCATCGTCTGCGCGGCGCTGGGACGCCTCGACCGCTCCCTCTGGGCCGAAGCAGCCCGCGTTCTGTCAGAAGTATCCGCAATGACGGCGGGCCTGACCGAGAAGGATTTTGCAGGCGTCACTGCCGAGAACGTCGCCACCGTGGGCCAGAAGCTTTATATCCGGTACGGCATCACCGGTGTGCGCGGGCAGGTGGAAGCCGGACTTCCCGCAGTGCTGAATGTCGGTCTGCCGGTGCTGGAAGAGGGCCTTGCCAAGGGTTACGACTTCGACCGCGTCGGCGGCGGCGCACTGCTGGCCATCCTGGCCAACAGCACCGATACCAACATCATTGCCCGCTCGAGCCGGGAGCGTCAGCTGGCCCTCACCGAAGAGCTGAAAGCCCTTCTCGCCCAGACACCTTACCCGGATAAAAATGCCCTTGCGGCACTGGATGACCGGTTCATTGCGGAAAATCTCTCGCCCGGCGGCAGTGCCGACCTGCTGGCGCTGACCTGGCTTCTCCATTTTGTTACTACTGAGGGGAATATCAATGAGTGAATATACCATTTCGCAGGTCTATCCGACCGATAAAACCGTTCTGGCCCAAATCGACACACTGCTGGGTCAGGAGGGCATCCGCCGCGACGGCAATCTGGACTACATCTGCGCCATGTTCGACGAGGAATACAACGTCATCGGCACCGGCAGCTGCTTCGGCAACACCCTGCGGTGCTTCGCCGTCAGCAGCGCCCATCAGGGCGAGGGTCTGCTGAATCAGATCATCACCCACCTCATCGAGGTGCAGTGCGCGCGGGGGAATATGCACCTGTTTCTCTACACCAAGGTAAAAAGCTCCAAGTTTTTCGGCGACCTCGGCTTCTACGAGATCGCCCGGGTGGAGGATACCCTTGTCTTCATGGAGAACCGCCGCGACGGCTTCGGGGCCTATCTGCGCGATCTGGAAAAGACCAGGACCGGGGGCAAAAGTGCGGCCCTCGTCATGAACGCGAACCCTTTTACCCTCGGTCATCAGTATCTTGTGGAAAAAGCCGCTGCCGCCTGCGATACGCTCCACCTGTTCGTGGTCAGTGAGGACGCCAGCCTCGTGCCTTTCGCCGTGCGCAGGAAGCTGGTGGAGGCGGGCGTGGCCCATCTGCCGAATGTAGTGCTCCACGACAGCGGCCCCTACATCATCTCGAATGCCACCTTCCCCAGCTACTTCCTGAAGGATGAGGCCGCTGTCATCGACGGCCACGCCCGGCTGGACCTTGCCGTCTTTACGAAAATCGCGGCGGCGCTGAACATCACTGCCCGCTATGTGGGCGAGGAGCCTGCCAGTCAGGTGACGGGGCTTTACAACCAGATCATGTGCGAGCAGCTGCCCAAAGCGGGCATTGAGTGTGTCGTTGTACCCCGCAAAGAAGCAAACGGCAAGGCCATCAGTGCTTCCACCGTCCGCCAGTGCCTGCAGAGCGGCGACTGGGATACCCTCGAAACGCTGCTGCCCAAGACCAGCCTCGACTATTTCCGCAGCCCGGAGGCAGAGCCGGTGCTGGCGCGCATCCGCAATGCGGGCAATGTCGTGCATTACTGAGAAGAACTTCCACTCTCTCTTTGTGGTCATGACAACGAAAAGCGCAAACCAAAAAAGCAGACGCTGCACAAAGCGTCTGCTTTTTCTGTATCATTCAGTTTGTGGTCTGGGCGGCGGACTGTATCATCTTCCAGACAGACTCGATGCTCTGGCGTATCTGAGCCAGCGTGGCGATGTCCTCGTCACTCATCCGGGAAGCCGGGGGAGAGAGCACCGTCTTGGCAGAAGCCACCGTGCCGGTGAGCTGGATGTGGACGTTGTGGTCCGGGATGGTCAGCAGCACATGGATGGGCGTGGTCTTCGAGAAGAGAGCGTCCGTCGAAAAGCCGAGCACGAGGGTCGTGCCGTCGGCTGCGGCAGGGAACTGATAGTAGCGGTAGCCGTCTCGCGCGGCGGAAGGAGAGACTTTTTTCAGCCCCTTGAGCGAGAGGGTGAAGCCGGAAAGCTCCTGCAGCTCGACCTTGTTCGTCTCGACGCCCAGCACGGCGGCAGCCTGCGTCTGGGAGATGTAGTCTCCGAGACTCCACTCGGGCAGAAGAACGCTTGCGAGGGAGAGTTTATCGGTGACAGCCTGACGCAGAACGGTGTAGAGCTGCCCGATGTCGAAGAGCGTCTCTTCTGAGTCGATATAGACCCGGGTGAAGGGGGACGTCTTGACGGAGTCGTCTTCGTTGAGCTGGTAGAAGGAAAGCTGCAGCTTTCCGGGCGCATACTGGCCGCTGACGCTTCCGCTGGAAGCGTTCACCCGCTCGAGGATGTTCAGCAGCGGCGGCTTATCCGGGCTGTTGGGCGCTATCTCATACCGGAAGGTGAAGGATGCACCGGTTTGCAGAGCCGAGATTTTGCTGTGCAGCTGGAAAAAGACCACGCCCACAGCAGCCACTACAGCCACCAGTACGACCGCTAAAGCAACAAACAGCGGATTGACACGTTTTTTTGGAGATGCCATCTGCAAGACCTCCTGTCATAGACTTTATGATTATAGCATACGAGCAGGCAGACGAAATGTCAAGCCGGAACTTGACGTTATCAGACGGTCAGCGTATACTGTCTGATACATCTTATATAAGGTAAAGGGAGGAAGAGATGAAAATAGCGATACTTGGCACCAGCGGCAGCGGAAAATCCACGCTGGCAAAGCGCCTGGGGGAGAGATATGGCCTGCCGGTGCTCTATATGGATACCGTGCATTTCCTGCCCGGCTGGGTGGAGCGGCCCTTCGCCGAGGAAGAAACCATTGTCCGGCAGTTTCTCGACGAGAACGCAGGCGGCTGGGTCATCGACGGCAATTATACAAAGACCTGCTATGCCCGTCGGCTGAAAGAAGCGGATAAAATCATCGTGCTCTGGTTTTCACCGCTGGTCTGCCTCTGGCGGGCGGTACGGCGCTGGCAGCAGAACAAAGGCCGTGTGAGGGAGTCGTCTGCGCCCGGGTGCGAAGAGAAGATAGATGCCGAATTTGTCCGCTGGATCCTCCACGATGGGCGTACCGCCAAAAAGCGGGCGAAGATGGAGAGGATCGGGGAAAAGTACCCGGAGAACTATATATTGATCCGGAATCAGCGGGAGCTGGATGGGTTCTTGAAGAAACTTTGAACTGGTTCTCGCGCCGGTGGCGCGGGGGTAGAGCGCTTTTGCATTGGGGCTAAGTTCTCTTTTGCGTGCCAAAAGAGAACCAGAAAAGCACCAGCGATTTCGACGCGCTGGATCCACGAGAAAGGGGCTGCTCGCCCCTTTCA
>OGJY01002003.1_pt1 | contig 21897 bp, 14 predicted proteins | sample 1572231 | NCBI WGS metagenome assembly OGJY01 (sample SAMEA2582121, study PRJEB24529) | metagenome | biome: Human gut stool | place: China | collected 2011
CCAGCAAGATCAGCGGACTGACACAGGGGATGTTCGTCGGCTCCGTAGCCGACAACTTCGGGGAGAGGATTGAGCAGAAAATCTTCCACTGCGAGATTGTCGTCGATGCCAAAAAAATAGCCGAAGAGGAAAAGGCATATCAGAAGATACCCGTTATCACCGGCTTCGTGGACGATGAAGGGGTGGATCACATGAAGGAAATGGTACAGGAGAACTACAACCGGATCAAGGAGGATGTCAGACGGATCGTGGCCGACGAGCTGGAGCGCATCGCCGCAGATCCCAACCTCAGACATCTTCTGGAACTGAACAAATAACCGTAAATGCAAGGCCTTCACACACGTGGAGAACCGTGTGTGAAAGGGTCCGCATTTCATCGGTTGCGTCTCCTGTGCCCCTCGTCATCGTCTTCCATCCGTTTGAGCAGAACTTCACGCAGGCGGTCGATGAAGTAGGTTCTGTCTCCCGCCTTACGCCGCCGCATCCGCGCGTAGTAGCTCGAGGCATTCTTCACGTTCACCCCCAGCACATGGCAGACGTATTCCACCACACGCCCGAGTGTCACCTCACCGCCGTTGAACATCTTCAGCTCGTGGCAGGCATACAGCAGTTCCATCAGGCAGATGACCTCTGCCGTCCAGCAGACGGGGGGATCACCCTCTGTAGTCGGCAGACCTGCCGGAGCGATGGCGGAACCGGACTTATGAATGAACCTGCATCTGTCCAGCAGACCTTTCAGGTACTCCAGCGTACCAATGATATAGGCATAGCAGGGCAAGTGCTCTTTTTGTGCTGTGCGGTAATGCTCACGCAGAATGACCAGTTTGCAACTTAGATATTGCAGCTGGAAAAAGACGAGCGTAACATCCTTTTCCACACGTTGCAGCTCATAGACCTCACGGATGAACTCGGTGTTGGCGTTTGCCAGTGTATTCCTGTCACTCTCTTCTCGCTCCAGTAACAGGAAATAGGGGATAAAAGTAAACAGTTCCATGCTGTTCGGGATTTTAATTAAACACCGGCAAGATAGCGAAACGAGCACTGATAGCCGTTACGCTTTTTATTTGAAATAAGCTCTACATCAAGCCTGATGAATTTTTATTTGCTCCGCCACCGGTGAGCCAGTGCCTGCTTCAGCCTCCCCGGAGTGCATCCCATGTTTCTTTTACAGAATTCACACAGACGGCTTGCTGATGAAAATCCGTTCCTCTCCGATATTTCTCCCAGTGAAAGTCCATGATTATATTTTATATCCAGACATATGCGTTTTATTCGCCGATTCCTTAGCCAACGTCCCGGGGGCAACCCGTAAACAGACAGAAACCTGTTTCTGAAGGCCGAATAACTCATACGGCACAGCAGGGAGAGTGTACCGACGGAATACACGCCGGGGCTGTAAAAAATCACTTTCAGACGAAATACGGCGACGGACAATATCCTCAACCGCCTTTCTGCGAACTGAAAGTCCAGTTCACTGACACAAGTGGAATATCCCCGGAGCTGTTTCCTCCGTTCCAGATAGAAGTACAGACAAACCTCCCTGCAAATATCATGCAGGGAAACAGATGGGCCTATAGCATACAAAATCTCACAAAGCCAAAGCATTTCCTCCGTGCGTCCCCTCTTGCGGCATGGCAGGACGGCATTTACCCACAACCTGCACAAAACATCCCTGTCCCGTGAAAGGAAGAGCAATACCAGAACGGCCCTGTATGCAGGACAAGCCATGCCGGGGAGTTCCGGCAGCATCTCCAGCACACGGAGCACATGCCCGCAAAGTTCAGAGTTCCCTGCGTACCTTCCCAACACGAGCAGCCTCTTTATCTTCTTCGTCCGGGAGAGTCTTCTCACATCATTGCAAAACAGGCTGACCATCTCTTTCTGCCCATCCTGCGCATGCTTTCTGAACAGTTCCAGAAGATCAGGCTCCGCCATTCCCGCCCATACCCGTTTACTTCATACCGTGCCTTATCATTCACAGCACACCCATTATTCTGATACAATCGTCATCAACCAGACACGGGTATTGCGCCAGTCGTTCCAGCACCGGTTCCAATGCGAATCCCTGTATAATTCTGTGACGTTTGCTGTCACTACAAAACACACTTTCCATCTCCATTTCAGGAAAGTAACACAGAAGATGGGCGGCAGAGGCGTCAAAAGCCACAGGGCCGTCCTCGTGAAGAAAAATGTAAATATCCGACACATTTGCACTTTCCATTCCCTTGATCAGATCTGTTATCTCCATCTTGCACATTTTATAATATTTTTACATTCTGAATGCTCCGATGAAAGTTCCTGTTTCCATTCTTCAAACCTCTGTCCGTCTATAGGTTTTAACGTTCGCAACACAAAACGGTCAGGCATAGTCTCCATATGCTCCAAAGAACCTATATACTTTTGTTCATGCTTACATGGAAATCCCACTGAAACTATCTCACCGCCACCGAGTGACTTTAACCTTCTTTTTATAGCCTTCAAAGGCTTGATCTGCGTACAGACAGCGTAAGCAGACTTTTCATAAGCTTTCCAGAAAAGCCCCTCACGATAAAGAATGATACTTCCGTTATTACCTGCTTCAGCTTCTATAAAATCCTTGCTGGTCATAATTATTTAATTTTAATATCTATAAAAATCGACCGGCTTCGCCGGTACTATCCCTACGGCCTTAAAGCCGTAGGGAAAATAATCCAATGAAACGGATACGGTCGCTACGCTCCCTATTCTTGGGAAGAACGCACCCCAAACAGGTACCCCCGATCGTAGTCGCCCAACGGGAACACGGTAGACGAGTCGAAGAACAGCTGGTAAGAGGAGAGCTGGGAGTGCGGACCCGCCGACCAACAGTAGCCGTAGCTGCCAACGTCGACTATCGTCCCGTCATCGTAAATGTCGCGAATCCCCGACGCAGGGAAGAAGATGGTTTTATTTTTTGAGGAGTCAGTGTAAAAATTCCATCCCCTCAAGGAGCTGTCCCACTCTCCGTTGATTTGAGAAAGTTCACTTACATAATCCCCGGTTGTTGTGAATCCCGTAAAAGCAGCACTGAAGGGAAGTTTGAAGCCCACAGGAGAGGGATCATAAATCGTTTTTATGACATTTGCGTTACTGGCAGTATAAACTTGGTTATCGGCACTCCATAGATTTGCATATACATTATCGCCATAAGATTGACTCTGAATCACATCCGGTTTGAGAATACAATTCATGATACAATTGGAGCCGATAGAAAAGTTTTCCGTTTTAGGACTTTCCGTGTGAGCATTGCCGTCTTTGTCGTACCAGGTTTTATTGGTATTGGACAATCCGTTCGCAGGTAGGAACGGATCTTTACGACCCCATTGATAATAGGGGTGATTACTACCTATAGCGATTGAATTCGAGGCTTGTTTGATGATCACTTCCTTGCTTGCGTCTCCGGCAGTGAATTTCACCTTGCAACTACGCTCTGCATAAGTTTCGGTACGACCATCGCACCAGCCGAGATTAACGGGCATAAATTTACATTTATAGCTTTGGCGATTGGTTACCTCGATGGTTTGGCCGATATTTTCATCGGTAACCCAGATATGCCAGGACCAGAGGATGGCATCACTCGCATCCTTGATGGCGATGACGGCATTGCCCTGCCGGATAGTCGAAGCATGCACTTGGAAGGATATGTAATTCTCGGGATTAACGAATTGTTGCATTTTGGAATTATTGTATTGTACATTGGAAATCAAATCCGGCGCGTCCTGCCATAACAATTCGGCCTTGGCAGGAACACAACCGGAATTCTCTTTTATGTAAGGGCTGGTGATTGAATTGCCCGTATGGTTGATGAAAGATGTCAGAATAGAACCTCCTGTTTTATTGGAGGTATATGCAGAAGTGTTGGTCGTACCATCTTTGATGGCATTTCCATATACCAAAGGAAAACAGTAGAATCCCGAAGCACTGACAACGTAGCAGTTGGCGGTGTTCTCATTCGTTGAACCGCCATCAGTCTGGTTGGCGAGGTTATAGTGATAAATTACATTACCACATGCTGGGTTATCCCTTAACTTTTGCGCATGGGGGTCATTACTCGTTTTAATCTGTGCGCTGACAGTTGCATTGTATGATTGTGAAGTTTCTCCACCGGCTCCGGATGGGGTGAAACCGGTCAGCCAAGTGGGTGGGGTATCTGTCCATGGTCCGCCGTACTCCGAAAACTGTGCCTTCCATTGGGCGGGTTGCTTATCCCCACTGGGGTTATGCTTGTAGCTTGTGACACTGTATTGTTGTGTACCGCCGCTATAGGTGAAGTCCCCTGGCATGCTGACGCTAAGCTCGTATGTCCAGTTTATGGAGCTCCTGGAGATCTTATAAGTGACAGTCTTTCCAATAGGCCAGACCATGCCCTTGATGTCAGCGGTTAGCGTGTGGTCGACGCTGGAATTGTCAGTGAATACCACTTCAAGTTGTGCACCATCCGGAAGAGTCTGCGGAACCATCATGAAGGTCTGTGCATCGGTAGTAAGAACTTCGCCAGTAGTTCCAGTAGTGGATTTATTCAATGTCTGCGAGAAAGTGGTAGGAGTTTCTACATTGCTCCATGACTGTGTTCCCATATTGTAAGTCCCCTTGGAATAAACATTTTTCAAACTGACGCTCTTTACAGTACCCCCCTGCATATCATCCCCGCACACGAACTTGATGGCGGTAAGGGCATGCTGGAAAGTAAGCGCCACAGCAGTGTTGGTGTTGCCGGCCTGTTCATCCGTCTTTGCCACGAGAAGGTCTTTTTGGCCATCAACACTGCTCGGGATAGTGACGCTGATGGTGGGAGAACCTGCCTGACTGCGGCCGGAAAGTACGTACTGTCCGTTGTCCTTCGGGGCATAGGCGAAGAACTTCATTTTGTAGGCGGCACCCGGCCAATAATAGGTGGAAGTAAGCGTATAGCCGGTGCCGGACTTGCTGGCTGTGAGATTATAGAAATAGTTAGGAGCCTTGCTTTCATCCCATGAACCGGTATAGGAGTAGGCTGAAACGCCGAAACTGCCGTACATGTTCTCCTCCCTTACAGGAGCGGCACGGGTAATGGAGACCTTTTCCGGGCGACTGTCCGGAAAAGGGGAAGCGATGCTGTCAGCGTAAAACGTGTGTAGATAAAGAGGAGCGCTGCCGCCTTGTAGGGCGATGACAGTACCCTGCGGGACATCATCTTTGGTCGTGGAACGGGTAGATGGAGTCCAGGAAGAAGCGATCTCGGAGGTGAAAGACACATGTGAGGAAGACAAAGGACGATCCATGTCGTCCTCACAAGAAGAAAGACAGATGCTGCCGGAAACAAGTGTCAAAAGACACAAAAGGGCATTCCTACCAGAAAGTAATATAAAACGAGAAAATTTCATGTATTATAATGAATTAATTACACTAAAAGTAAAAGTCATACAGCTGTTAAAATAAGGATTCCCGACATGAATACCTCTTGAAAGAAAATACCTGGAATACCTTTCATAAGTGCCTGGAAAGGAGCAGACAGGACGAAGAGAGTAAAATCCGATCCCATCCCCCGCATGGGGCAATGCAGGTCCAATCCCGTCCAGGCGAAATTGTTAAGTCATAATATAATTCAATTTAGTTGATAGGCTACATGTTAGTATCCACCGATTGGTCGGTCCAGTTATCAACAGTGACAGTGAAGTTGATAGGGCCCAAAATAGGAGTACCACCTGTACCTGGAGTCGGATCAACTTTCGGATCGGTTGGATCAGTCGGATTGGTGGGATTCGGATCAATCCAACCTCCGCCGCCACCATTATCAGCGAAGTTCAGCGTATAGGTGTATTTCTTACCCGGTTCCCAGTTGGTGTCGATACCTACGGCAGAGAATGCATATTTATCATTTGGGTTACCGCCTGTCGATTTTGGATAAAGTAGTGTTAAATTGCCATTATCCATACTGTAAATACGGCAGAGTACGGACAGGTAAGCGCCGGTAGTAGCGGCAGTAGCGGTCCATTTCGTTAACTTCTGGGGGATAAGCATCCAGTTGTTATCACCGAACATGATGGATTGGGCTACATTAGTTAGCGTAACAGCAGTTGTTCCCTGAATCATATAGGCTTTTGAATGATCGTCTTTCTCTGTCAGATTGTTCCATTGACTTTGCAACAAGGAATATCCGGTATTGGTTTCCGCTTCCGGGAAAGTAAAGTCAGCCTTTGCGGCAGCATTCACCAATTTAACGCCGAGAATCTCAATTTTAATCTTGTCATTGGAACATTTAGCCTTTACTTCGATCTGAGAAAGGGCATGCTTGAAGTTCATAGCGACACCAGTAGCTTCATTGGCAGTCTTAGTACCTGTGTTGTAAGAGATCACAAGGTCCTTTTGATCCTTAACAACCTGTGCGGGAGAGAAGTTGGTTATTTTCTTTGCCGTATTGTCTATACTCACAGTGCCGGGGGAAAGTTGGGGAGCATAAGCGAAGAAGGCAAGTTCATAACTCGGCCAGTAATAAGTGGAAGCCGGCTTCCAGCTAACACCATTATCATTCGAGGAGACACCCAGATTCGTGAAATAATTGGTAGCATTACCAATGGCAGTTACGTTGAATAATTGCAGGTTTAACAAGTTTGTTACATTGGTACGTGTAACAGCCTTGTCCAAAGAAGCGTGGAAAGAAATCCCGCCGCCGTTATTAACATCAACGACTTCATCGTTGGAACACGAAGCTAAGGCTGCTACAGCCATAGCTGCAAATAAGAACTTTTTTTTCATAAAAAAATTAAAATAAAATAAATAAATATTAGTAATTAATCTATATTGTAAATACACAATATTTGGGATCACATGGGAACATCAATATCAATGTTCTCCCATTCGTCAACCGCTGGTTGAAAACCACCACCGTTAACAATAGGTTTAGGCAGAGGAAGTCCGTCCAATAGGATATGAACATCACGGGGATCGGCGGCTTCATCAACCTGACGGGTCACGTCAAACGTGTAGTAATTCTTACTCCCGTCAGACATGATTACATAGATAACCAACTTATGTGCAGGACCGCTGGAACCGGTTTGTCCGAAAGTCAAGAAATCAGCCGTTAGAGTAGAGACACCATCGGAAATGACTTCAAAAGGCACAGTCACAGGAGCAGATGTAAGTTCGTTGCGTCCCACCAGCAGACCACCGGACATACCGGAAAGAGATCCGACAATACCATCCGAAGAGACATATTGGAGATTGGACACGTTTCTTATTTCGACCCGGTAACGACATACAGAAAGTTCAGGATAGAGGGTTACAGTCTGGTTTTCTTTTGAGAGTTCAACCGTCAAATCATCAAGACGCGCACTGTAGAGACGGTCAGGCGATTTGGCAACACGCTCTTCCGAAGTACCCTCTGCACGGGGGACTAAGAATGCCCCGACACTCAGCACACCGTCCGGAGCGTAAGCCTCAAAACTGTCAAACGAGTCGATGCCCCGGTAAAGCACGGACTCCGTGTCGGAGTTGACGCACAGCGCCTTGTAACGACCGGCAGGTACGTTGACATGACCTCCACGGTAATCGATGAATTCGTATGTCCGTGGTCTACCTCCATCTATAGGGAACAAGTAAAGGCGCATGGTCTCAGGAGTTGCGTCAGGAGCATTCTTCCAATCGAAAACAACCTGTATTTTAGTGTTATGGTAATAATCATAACACAGATCCTTGTGCTCGCAGGAGGTCAATAACAGGACCGCCAAAACAGCGACGGCCAGCAATACATGGTTCATACGTTCCAACATCCTTTTCATTGTCCGCCTCCTTTCTTGTCATTATAATTGCCACGTCCCAGAAGCCACACGAGCGAGACCTCCGCTTTCGTCGGCCCGAACCAGTGGCGCCGCTTGGTCTCTCTCCAGACATACTGACCGCCATCGGGAACGTATGTATGGTATTCGCCACCCCAGTAGCCCGCGCCGATGACGAAATCCAGGTTCAGGCGACGGCCCACGGGCAACGAGTAACCGTACTCCACACCCACGGCGTAATTGCATTTTTCCCAGAGGGAGCCACCCGGCTTGCCGCCCATGTAGCCTTTTCCTCCTGTCTCGAAATCGTACGTGAACAACTGCCCGTAAAAGCCCAGATGGTGTCCTGTAAGCGGTTTTTCCGCCGCGCGGCGGCCGAAGTATTTGCGTACGTCCAGCTCCCCGCCGTAGAGGCGCCAGTAATTATGGCGCTTATTGCTGTTCCACCAGGCGTACATCCAGTTGCCGCCGACTGCCCAGCCCTTGCCCAGGTAGAGCTCTACACCGATATTCGGGACGAGAAGAGCATCGTAGAGCAGGTTTGTCTTGAGTCCCATGTAGAAAGCTTTGGGAACATCGGCAACGGGAACGGCTGCCTGTACCGTGTCGCGGATGACGACGGTCCTTTCAATGGTATCACGGACGACGACGGTATCCCTTGGTTCCGCCTGTCGGGGCAGAACGACAGTGTCCCCGTCCATCCCTTTGGAGACCGGTTCGAACTCGCATTCGATTACGGAACAATTACGCAGTTCCGGAAAGAAATGTTCTGCCATATAATGCCATACGCGGCCGCCGCGCAGATTCATCAGCTGCCGCTTGCGGGAATCGACGACGGCACCGTTACGGGTCACCCACTCGGGAGTGTCACGAAGGATACGGAGGGCCTCCTCGCGGTAGGGCATGTCGGAAGCCTTGACAAGCGAGGCAAGCCCCTCCCAGTCATTCCCCGAAGAGGTGCATACGAATACCGAATCGGGGACGGGAAGGCGTTCCAGGATAAGGCCCCGCAAGGACGCGAGCCGTTCATCGGACAGGCGCCTGTTTGAAGCGGAATTGCCCTCGGGCGACGATCCCGAGCGCATACTGATACGGCGCAGCACGGAATGGGCCTGCCGGGAACGGATGCCCGAAAGAAGCGAGTCCAGGCGGACACCGTTGTCCCGGTAGGAAAGATCCGGTGTGGAACTGCCCACGGGAAAGTAGAGCTGGTAATGCAGGGTATCACCGCAGCAAAAGGCCGGACAGAAAATACCGAGGAACAGGGTCAAAACAAAAATGCTTTTTAAATCCATCTGCAAATTAAAGATTAATAAATTATTACTTAAAAACCAAGCGATAGTTTCCACTCTCCATGACAGAGAGTGGAAAAAAGAATAAAATAGCGTAAATAGAGCTCAAAAAGGGGACTTTGTATGAATAAGATGAAAAAAAGATTGGATATAGAACATGTATAAAAGATAAATACGCAGATAAACAATAACATAACTTTATATTTTTTACTAAATGACAGAAACAATGCGAATATTATATTTGAAAGGGGATACCCCCTGTTACAATTATCCAAAATGCATCCGGGAAGGATTTTCATATTACAAATTTTGTAAAATAGAAATGGATGAAGATCCCAATGAGACTGATTGTATTTGGTTTGTAACGGAAGGAGAACTGGAGGTATCCTGCAACGGAGAAAAAACAAAGATTTTGGCCGGTAATATGATTTGTTTCAGCAGGGGAAGCATATGCAGGATATTCTCACGGGGAAAAGCGACTGTTGTCATTGCACAATTTGACAACATCGTCCAAAGTTGTGAAAAGATATTATTCTCACAGCTTAACAGTCTGAGTTTCCCGGGTGAAAAAGCAATATATCCACTTGAAATTAGAACCAGATTACAAATGTTTCTCAAGCTTTTAATAGGCTATCTGGAGGATGGGGCCAATTGCGTTCATTTTCATGAAACAAAGCTGAAAGAGCTGTTCTGGAACATACAGTTTTATTATACTAAAACGGAACAAGTTTCCTTTTTCCGTCCTATATTGGGGAATGAGCATGAATTCAAAAAGAAGGTGCTTGATAATTACAGAAATGCCAGGACAGTAAAGGAACTTGCCCGCCTATGCGGAAGTTCTCTTTCTACTTTTAACAGGAAATTTTTAAAAGAGTTCAGAGAGCCTGCGAGTGAGTGGTTGCAGAAACAAATAAACACTATTATTAAATATAAATTAGCTGATGAGGATATACCGATAGGGAATATAGCTGATGAATTACATTTTTCTTCACATGCCCAATTTTGTAGATACTGTAAAAGGAACTTCGGATATACTCCCGGAGAATGGAGAAAACTACTGAAAAATAGTGATAAAACTCCAGAGAGGCTATCCGGAAGAATGTAATTGAGTGAAAAAGATAAAAAACAGACTTGTTATGATAATTATAGTTAATTGACATCTGTCTAACTTTGCGGCCGAAATTTCAATGTTGTCATAACATTGTTTTTTGCAAATAAAAACAGTCTATTAATAGGCTTTCCACTCTCTGTCATGGAGAATACAAGAGCATGCTTGCAAATATATCATATCCCCAATTAAATAGGACACCATAACTATAAAATTAACATATATTATCTGCTATGTGATTATTCACTTCGTCCAGTACCGACCGGTCAAGTTCCTTCAGATAAATTCTGGTCACTTTCTCCGAAGAATGCCCCAAACATTCACTGATGGTATGAAGCGGGGTACCGTTTTCACGGGCCATTGTTGCCCAGCAGTGACGGGCAGCATGCAGACGCAAAGGAATATTTATATCGATTCTTTGGGAAATCTTTTTCAGTGCATACCTTATCTTGTTATAAGCTTTTTTATACCCCGAATAAGGAGTTTCAGATTCATCAACCAGAGGGAAAAGATAGTCACCCGAAGTATCTCCATACCTTTCCAGCAAACTCTGTATCTGCCGGTTAATACCTATTTCAAGCAACTGGCCGGTCTTCTGCCTTCTATAGCGGATTACCCCGGGAAAAATATCGCTCTTTTTTAGAAAAGCAATATCTACGAATGACATTCCGCGAGTATAGATACTGAACATAAAAACATCTCTGGCCAAGCATTCCGGTGTTCCGACTGAAAGTGACAGGTTGGCAAGAGACTTCACCTGATTCATAGGAAGACTTTGTTTGACGGTCTTTTCAGACCGGATTCTGATATTGCAAAAAGGTGAAGGAAATACCAGATTCAATTCAAGACATCCACGCCTGTATACCGCTTTCATATTATGTAAATAAAACCCTATCGTATTCTTGCCCACACCGGCCTCCAGGAGAGTGTCACGATACTTAATGACAAGGCGGGAAGAAAGATGTGCAAATGGAAAATCAGTCTTACACAAATGTTTTTGCATGGAATGCAGGGTCGCCTCATACGCTTTTGCCGTCCCTTCATGCCCGGTGTCGAAAAGCACACGGATTCTCTCACGGAAATAGCTGTAAAAACCCACTTTGCCAGTCAGGGTTTCATAGACTCTGGCTATATCACATGTCGTATATTCATTACCCTCCCTTTCCAATATGCCTATGGCTTTATCCAAGATTTTACAAATTTTCCGGCATGTACGGTTCATGCGTCGGACAGTTTCCATGGTATATGCACCATTAAAGAGTACTCGTCCGCTAAAAGAATCAAACTGACAGGGGGTGATACTGTATCCTGTATAAAAAACTTTCTTTTTCCGTTTATGAAGGACCTGCACAGCCAATGGATAGGCCCCGCGACTATTACACCGCCCCTTTACTAATACCGTTTTTACTGTTGCCATAACTATAAATACATTACAAATGATTATATGAATTAACTGTTTGCATAAAAAAATGCAAAAATCGCATGAAAGAAGCAAAACAGCAAACAAAACACCATATGAATCGAATTGGGTAAGTTGATATTTTATCAACAATGTTAACTGTATTAAAATATGTTTCCAGGTAGAATTGCAACAATTTGAAACAAGCTATTACTGTTTTCGACTTAAATTTCTAAATTTGCAGTCATAAAAGATTTTTGGCAGAATAAAAGTGAGTATAAAATTATAAATAAAAGTTATATGGGAATCAAGAATCTAATAACACTCTTATCTTTTTTATTCGTCTTATTCTCCTGCGAAAAAGAAGAATTTGAACCGGAAATTAATCAAAGAACCACCTTTATGTATTTCCCATGGTCCGAGGATTTAATAGACTATTTCTATAACAATATTTCTGATATGGAATATGCCATAAAAGAAACAGGCTTGAAGAATGAAAGAGTGATTGTTTTTCTTTCTACAAGTCCCATCAAAGCCCAAATGTTTGAAATTATTCTGAAAAATGGAAATTGTATCCATTCCATTTTGAAAGAATACGAAAATCCCCAATTTACCATAGAACCTGTATTAACAGATATTCTCAATGATATGAAGACATTTGCCCCGGCAAAGTCCTATTCCATGATTATAGGTTGCCATGGTATGGGATGGCTGCCTGTTAATGGCAGCAAGTCAAGAATGTTGCAGGATTTCAGGTATCACTGGGAATACAAGAATGTACCTCAAACACGTTTCTTTGGCGGGCTATCCGCCGAATACCAAACAGATATAAAAACCCTTTCCAACAGTATAAAAAATAGTGGATTATCTATGGAATATATCTTATTCGACGATTGCTATATGTCCTCCTTAGAGACTGCGTACGAGCTACGTCATATAACAGATTACATAATAGCTTGCCCCACGGAAATAATGGCATTCGGCATGCCTTATTCCACAATGGGAAAACATCTTTTATCAAGAGAACCAAATTATAAGGCGGCATGTGATGCTTTCCATCAATTTTATTCCACCTATCAATATCCTTATGGAACTTTAGCCGTAACAAACTGTAGCGAATTAGATAATTTGGCGGCACTGATGAAACGAATAAACCAACAATACATATTTGATAATACCCAAGAAGGTTTTGTACAGCCTATGGATGGATACAGTCCTGTTATTTTTTACGATTACGGGGATTATGTAAAAGTATTATGTAAAAACGACAGCACTCTGCTGTTACAATTTTCTGAAACTTTAAACAAAGTAGTTCCTTACAAAACACACACAGAAAAATATTACTCAGCAAGCCGTGGTGCAGTGCCAATAAATTCATATTCTGGAATAACAACATCTGAACCAAGCCATAATGTTAAAGCAAATGATTATAATCAAACGCTATGGTATCAGGATACTCATTAAAATTATTCCCGGCATCTCGTCAACTACATATATAGTGATAAAATGACAAAGTGGATAATCCACCAAAAAAAATAACATTTCTTCTTATTTACCGAAAACCAGCCAACAAATCATAAACTATTTGTCTGGGGCACAAAGATCAAAAATACAGTACGAGCAAACCGAATAGAGGATCTTTGTGCCCCGGAGGATGAAACCTTCCCTTACAAATTGGCATGTGGAGTTAGCTCTATGGAGGAAAATAGAAAAATACGAGATTCGGCTTTGGAGAATCTTCCCCATGTGTGAGATACAAAATTTATTTCGAATGCAGAGGCACACTACCCGCCAATATCTTCCTAAACACTCTATTTGCCGTCTAAACGTCCAATTGATTGATCAATCAATATTGATATGCTTCCGAAAGAAAAACGTTTCAAAATTTCATATTTTCAGAAAAGCTGGTATTTTTGCCTGTGAAAAAGTTTTCCAATAGTAATGCAACACAAAATGATAAAAATAGGACGGTCGCTAAAACATTACTTTTTTCTATAATCCGATACTAAAACAACAAATATTCAAATAGTTGAATAAATCAATCACTGTTTGAAATAAAAAGTTGTATAAATAAAAAGGCAGAAAAGCTGTGAGAATCTCCCATTGGTCAATAATTAAATACAGACAAAGCAACAATAGCCATCCCCAAAATTACAGTATGGTACTACCCTGATAAATAAGGCAAGGATATATTTGCTGTTGTTTAAGCATTTATTCTATTAACTATTCTTAGTTTTATCTCGAAGGAAAACATTTCATGACTCCCGGAAAAGTCACAATATCAAAAAAAGCTGGCCGATACCCATGGGATACTTTTCTTGATAATCCTCCTACCCCACCGTATTCTCTGTCATGTACTCAAAAACGGGACCGTTCTTTTCCGGCCCGCCGTTCGGATCATCTAAAATATCCGATGAATGATTCTTCCGCAACGTCTTGATGTTGCCTGCGATGTATAAAACGAATCACACAGAATAGGAAACAGGAGACATTTCATGCCAACCGGTAGCCACTTGTACCCGATCGTCACGTTCCCTCTCGTCCTACAACCACTTAAGCCTACCTTCGTACCGCAATTAACTTTATTGTTTCACAATTTAATCCGATTGATTTATGGACAATCTCAAAGATTTCAAGAACGAGGCATTGGTAGTCACCAACGCCTCCGACGGTAACACGCCGCACATCGTTCAGGGTATTGAGCCTGACGGTTCACTCCGCACCAAACCGCTGGCACAGGCAAAGCCCTCCGAGACTTTTCTGCACATCGACCGCAACGAGTCCGTGATCGGAACGTTCTTCTCCAACATGAACCGCCAGTATGATCGACCGTCGGACTTCCGCTTCTACCACCTGCCGGTGGAAATGTTATCCGCAGCCAAAGAGCTGGTGGAAATATTCAAGTTTCCCAAAGAGAACGAACAGCTTCTTTCCAGTTACGCCATTGACATCCGACAACCGGCACAGGAGCAGAGCATCACAGGCGACACTCCGCAACAGACCACCCGTTGGGGAGTGGACGAGGTGGATTGGCAGCAGCTCGCACGCATGGGCGTAACTCCCGAATCGTTGGGCGAAACGGGCATACAACGCCTGCTGAACGGCCACGAGTCCGCAGTCCTCGACATCAGGATCTCCTTCGAGGGTATCGACTTTGAAACGCCGGCCTGCATTCGTCTGGTGGAATCAGCCGGCGGCAAACCGGTCCTGAACGTGGAATGCTGCAAGCGGTATCCCGAACTGGACCGGCCGTACATGGGTACGGAGCTTTCTCCCGAAGTGAAAGAGAATCTTTCCAGGAGCAACAATGCCGGTTGTGTCGTTGAGCTGGAACTTGCCAGAGGAGTGCGTGAATCGTGTCTGCTCTCGCTCAATCCCAAAACCAACCGCCTGCACCATGTTCCGGTCAGTGAAATCACCATACCGCAGGAAGTGAACCGGGTACGACTCTCCGACGACCAGACCACAAGGCTGGCACGGGGCGAGTCCGTGCTGGTTGAGAACATGTGGTCCGAAAAGAAACAGGGATATTACGACGCACGCCTCCAGTATAACGTCTGCAAGGGCGGCTTCACTTATGACTTCAGGGGACTGAATCGCAAACAGGCGCAATCAGAGACACAGATGCGAAGCCGTGAACTGGTCATACCACAGGTGCTCAAAGGCGTCGGGCTGACACCCGAGGTACGGGAGAAGTTAGCCGCCGGCAAGACAGTCCATATCAAGAACATGACCGACAACGAGGGAAACTTGTTCAGTGCTTTCGTCCGTGTCAACCACGAGCGGGCAAAGTTCGATTTCTTCAAATGGAACCCGGACAAGAGCAAAAAGCAGGGACAGTCGCAACAGGCGGCCGTCCGTCAGGACAGCACGAAGCCGGAAAACACCGTCAGCCGGAACCGCCCGGTACAGAAAACCGATAAGAAAGGAGTATCCATTTAACCATTCACATAAATAATACATTATATATGAAAGTTATCATTGCAGAAAAGCCCAGCGTGGCGCAGGCCATAGCGTCCGTAGTGGGCGCACGCCAACGGAAAGAGGGGTATCTAATGGGGGACGGATATGCCGTGACATGGGCATTCGGGCATCTGGTCGGTCTTGCCATGCCCGAAAGTTACGGTCTCTCCGGTTTCCGTCGGGAACACCTGCCCATATTGCCACAAGAGTTCAGGCTTGTTTCCCGTCAGGTGCGAGAGGGTAAGGCTTACAAGGACGATCCCGGAGTCGTCAGGCAATTGGGAGTGATCCGGGAGCTGTTCGACAGATGCGAGTCCATCATCGTCGCCACCGACGCAGGTCGTGAGGGCGAGTTGATTTTCCGTTACGTGTACAACTATCTCGGTTGTACCAAGCCCTTTGCCCGTCTGTGGATCTCCTCGCTCACCGACAAGGCCATCCGTGAGGGGTTGCAAAATCTTAAGGAGGGAAGTCTTTACGACAACCTTTACCTCTCCGCCAAAGCCCGCAGCGAGGCGGACTGGCTCGTGGGCATCAACAGTTCTCAGGCACTCAGCCTTGCCGCCGGACAGGGGGTGTTCTCCCTGGGACGGGTGCAGACACCCACATTGGCGATGATCTGCTCACGCTACCGGGAGAACAGGCAGTTCGAGTCCCGGACATATTTCCGGATAAAGGTTTCGGTCTCTAAAAACGGCATCGACTTTTCCGCACTCTCACAGAACCGCTTCGATGATCTTGATTCGGCCACTGCCAGGCTTCGTGAGATTAAGGACGGCGGTATGCTTGCCGTCACTTCCGTAGAACGCAGGGAGGCCGTTCAAGAGCCGCCGCTGCTCTATGACCTGACCGCCTTGCAGAAAGAGGCCAACAGCAAACTGGACTTCTCCGCAGACAAGACGCTCACGCTTGCGCAAAGCCTGTACGAGAAGAAAGTGCTAAGCTATCCACGTACCGGCAGCCGTTATATATCCGAGGATGTTTTCGACGAGATCCCCTCGCTCATAATGCTCCTGCGGCAATATCCACGCTTCACCGCCACCGCATCCGTCCTGCCGGACGCACCGCTCAACCGCCGTCCGGTAGATGATGCCAAAGTCACCGACCACCATGCGCTTCTCATCACCGAGAACCTGCCCGAAGGTCTGTCGCAGGACGAGCAGGCTATCTATGAAATGGTTGCCGCACGCCTGCTCGAAACCTTCTTGCCATGTTGCGTCAAGGAAATGACCGAAGTTGCCTTGTCCGCAGGCGGTGAGATATTCACCCTCAAGAGTGCGGTCATCAAGTCAGCCGGTTGGCGTGCCGTGTGTGGCGAGCCGGAAGAGGAGGCGGAGGAAACCACGTTGCCGGGACTGCAAACGGGTGAAACCCTGCCACTGCTCGCCTCCGAAACAGTGGAGAAACAGACCAAGCCCAAACCACTGCATACCGAGAGTTCACTGCTCTCCGCCATGGAGCATTGCGGCAAAGAGATCAGCGACGAACAACTGCGTGCCGGAATCCGTGAGATCGGTATCGGCACTCCGGCCACTCGTGCAGCTGTCATCGAAACATTGTTTGCCCGTGACTATATACGCCGGGACAAGAAGAACCTTGTGCCTACCGAAAAAGGACTGGCGGTTTACGATACGGTAAAGGACAAAAAGATTGCCGACGTCGAAATGACAGCGGCGTGGGAGAACACCCTCGCCAAAATAGAAACCGGAGAGGCCGATGCCCTCTCTTTCCGCCGGAACATAGAGGTCTATACCGCACAGATCGTTACCGAACTGCTGGCCGCCACCCTTGATGTCGCTCCTTCAGGAGAGCAATGCACTTGTCCCAAGTGCAGGAAGAGCCGCATCCTGTTCTTCGACAAGGTTGCCAAATGCGCCGATGTCGATTGCAGCTTCACCCTGTTCCGTAACAAGGGAGGTAAGATACTGACCGACGGACAGATCATCGAGCTGGCGACCAAAGGCCGCACTCCTCTTGTCAAAGGCTTCAAGAGCCGTGAGGGCAAGAGCTTCGATGCCGCACTGGTGCTTAATCCTGACTTTACCATAAGTTACTCCTTCCCGGACAGGAAACCGCAGGAAAAGAAAAGCGGCAGGAAGAAATAACCCGTCCGAATTGTATCACTTAATAATCCGATAATTATATGAATCAGAATAAATCCAATGTGCCGGTATCCGTAGCGGAAGAACCGGATGAATTATCTTACTACCGTCTTACCCTGTTGTCCTTCCTGCGTGAGTCGCATCCGGACTTGGCGGATGACGAGTCTTTCGTCACCACCCGCAGCGATCAGGCCGCCGAAGCCTTCAGCGCAGCCATCCGTTCCGGCCTGACCTACGACGATGCGGCGCAACAGGCAAACGCCCTGCTTTTTCAGGGGTTGCATTTCTCACCTTTGGACACGCTGGTCACCGTCCTCTGGAACGAGTTCGCCGCCGAAGTCCCCGAAGGCAGCGCACGCAGCGTGGCCTTGCAGTTGCTTCCCGAATGCCGGAAGGTCTTCTCCGGCTATACGCTCTCGGATGATTTCATGTTCAGCCCGGAGTTCGAGCAGCTCTATGACGAGCTGACAGGTACGGTTGTAATCTGGCTGGAAGAGAATGGCTTATAATAAAAAGGCACATCTCAGGGACAATATAGAGGCAATCCGGCTGATGTTCCGTTTGGAGAAGGAACAACGCACCGCCACACCGGAGGAAGCGGGCACACTCGCCGCCTACTCCGGGTTCGGAGGCATCAAGGCGGTTCTTTCCCCTTTCGGGAAACTCACCGACATACTCCGCTGGACACAGGCCGACCGTGAACTGTTCCCCCTGGTTACGGAACTTCACAACGTCCTGCATGACGGAGCCGCTGACGAACGTGAATACAAACGGCTGGTGGAAAGCGTGAAGGCATCCACCTTCACCGCTTTCTACACACCGCCGGCGATTGTCAATGCCATTGCCTCTTCTTTGGGCGAACACGGAGTGTCGCCCGGCCGTTTCCTCGATCCTTCATCGGGAACCGGCAATTTTGTTTCAGCCTTCCAACCGCAATTCCACTCCGCAGCCGGCAACGCCCCCGAAATTGTCGCCTATGAAAAGGATTTGCTTACCGGCCGCATCCTCGCCCAGCTCCATCCCGAAGCACAGGTCAATATCAAGGGCTTCGAGGAACTGCCCCCGCATCGCAACGGCTATTTCGACGTGGTGAGCAGCAACATCCCCTTCGGCGACATACGTGTTTTCGACCCGTCCTTCGACAACGGCACGGCCAGGCGTTTTGCGCTGAACAGCCTGCACAACTATTTCTTCGCCAAAGGGCTGGATGCCGTCCGTGAGGGAGGCATCCTTGCCTTCATCACCTCGCAGGGGGTGATGAACTCCGCTATGGCCTATCCGGTAAGGCAATACCTGATGAACCAATCCCGGCTGTTATCGGCTGTCCGCCTGCCCAACAACCTCTTTACAGATTATGCCGGTACGGAGGTGGGCAGCGACCTGGTCATCTTGCAGAAGGACACACTTTCCCAAAGGGAATACACCCCGCTCGAACGGTCTTTCGTCGAAGTCGGCACGCAGGCCGACGGGACAACACAGAACGAGTATTTCGAGCATACCGCCGCCATTGTGCATACACGTGCCCATGTCGGTACCGATCCCTACGGAAAGCCGGCACGCATCTACCTGCATGACGGGGGTATGGAAGCCATCGCCGCCGACATGAAGTATTTCCTTGACCGCAACCTCTCGGAACAGCTCGACCTGGACCTGTATCTCCGCCATTCACCCGTGCAGGAGTTCCGCAATCTGGTGAGCCGTCCGGCAGAAACCATGTCGCAACGCATCGCACAGGTGCGGGAAATCAACCGGTCCGGTAACATGAACGGACATTCCACTTCAGTGGATCGACAGACGGTACAGGTGGAGCGTGGGACTCTCACGCCGGAGCAACCGTCAGCGGAAGCCCGGCCAACCGCCGCAAAGACCACGCCGGAGCCGGCTATGTCCCTATACGACCTTTTCGGTTTCACCCAGGAGGAACGTTCACAAGTCAGGAAAAGGAAAACAAGGCGCAAAAAGGAGGACTCCGGACAATTGTCCCTCTTCGATATACCGCCGTTGGAGCAACATTCCGCCATGCAGACCGTCCCGACCGAACCGGCTCCCCAAGAGAAAGAGCGGCAGGAGCAGGAACGTCAGGAACGGGAACGCCGCCGGCAGGAGGAAGAGGCCGCACGTCAGGAGCGCATGAAGCCCCGTCCTTATCCGGCCGACCTACAGGGGCACCACCGTAACGGCTCTCTTGTGGACGACGACGGGCAGATAGGCTACCTTTCCGCCATTGGCGAGGCCGCACCGGTATTCAACCCGTTGGATCTGCCCGAACGCCAGCGACGCCGTGCGTCGCTATACATCGAGATACGTGACACCTACCATCACCTGTACGAGAACGAAGCCGCCATCCATGCCGAAAATCCGGCGTTGCGCACCATGCTCAACACCCTTTACGATGATTTCATCCGTCAGTTCGGCAACCTGAACGACAAGAAGAACATCGACCTGTTCCGCATGGATGCGGGCAACCGTGAGATACTGTCGCTGGAGCGTTACATCGACGGCCGGGCGGTCAAGGCCGACATCTTCGACCATCCCGTTTCGTACAACATCAACGAGATCACCCATACCGACGACGTGCACGAGGCGCTCACCGCCTCGCTCAACAAGTATGGCAACGTGAACATGTCGTACATGGAGTCCCTGACCGACAAGTCGCAGTCCGCCCTGTTGGAAGAACTGCGTGGGCGGATATTTTACAATCCCCTCTCGAAGAACTACGAGATTGCCGACCGTTTCATTTCCGGCAACGTCATGGCCAAAGCCGAACATATCGAAGAATATTTGCAGTCGCATCCCGACAACGGCGAGGCCCGTATTTCTCTCGAAGCCTTGCGGCAGTCGCTTCCCACGCCCATACCTTTCGAGGATCTGGATTTTAATTTCGGCGAGCGTTGGATACCGGCGGCGGTTTACAGCCGCTATGCCTCATGGCTGTTCGATACAGATGTGTCCGTCCGCTATACCGCCAGCAGCGACGAGTACAGCATCAGGGCCGACATGACCTCCCCACGCATCATGAACCAATATTCGGTGCGTTCGGAAAGCCGCATCTTCAACGGCATCGCCCTTATGCGCCATGCCATCCACAACACCACGCCCAACATCACCAAAACCGTCTTGGACAAAGCGGGCAACGAGATGAAGATACGTGATCCCGAAGTCACCTTGCTCGCCAACAGCAAGATTGACGAGATCCGTAACGGCTTCTCCGACTGGCTCATGGAGCAGTCACCGGAGTTCAAGCGGAAAATGGCGGACATGTACAACCGCAAGTTCAATTGCTTCGTCCGTCCCAAGTACGACGGATCGCACCAGAGCTTTCCCGGCCTCGACCTCAAGGGCTTGGGCATTCCCGACCTGTACCCCAGCCAGAAGGACTGCATCTGGATGCTCAAGCAGAACGGAGGGGGGATCGCCGATCACGAGGTGGGCGGCGGCAAGACGCTCATCATGTGCTGTGCCGCCTACGAGATGAAACGTCTGGGACTGGCGAACAAGCCCCTTATCACCGGCCTGAAGGCGAATATTCACGAGATCGCACAGACTTTCGCCACCGCCTACCCCAACGCCAAAGTCCTCTATCCCGGCAAGGAGGACTTCACGCCGGAACGCCGTGTCGAGATCTTCCATCAGATGAAGAACAACGACTGGGATGCCATCATCCTCTCGCACGAGCAGTTCGGCATGATACCACAGTCCCCCGAAATCCAGCGTGACATCTTGCAGCAGGAGCTGGACAGCGTGGAAGAGAATCTCGAAGTCCTCTACCAGCAGGGTGCGGAAGTAAGCAACGCACAGATCAAGGGCATGGAGAAGCGTAAGATGAACCTTGAGGCCAGACTGAAAGAGCTGCTCCACGAGATCGAGACCCGCAAGGATGACGTGGCGGACTTCAAGCGCATGGGCATCGACCACCTCTTTGTCGATGAATCGCACCGGTTCAAGAACCTGATGTTCACCACCCGGCACGACCGTGTGGCGGGGCTGGGAAACAGCGAGGGCAGCCAACGTGCGCTCAACATGCTGTTCGCCCTGCGTACCATCCAGCAGCGCACCGGCAAGGATTTGGGAGCCACCTTCCTGTCGGGAACCACTATTTCCAACTCGCTGACCGAACTGTACCTGCTCTTCAAGTACCTGCGTCCCAGGGAGTTGGAGCGTCAGGGGATCAACTCCTTTGATGCATGGGCGGCGGTATTTGCCCGAAAGTCCGTCGATTACGAGTTCTCCGTCACCAACGAGGTGGTGCAGAAAGAGCGTT
>OGJY01002006.1_pt1 | contig 21892 bp, 19 predicted proteins | sample 1572231 | NCBI WGS metagenome assembly OGJY01 (sample SAMEA2582121, study PRJEB24529) | metagenome | biome: Human gut stool | place: China | collected 2011
ACAGTTTTCGTTTGGGCGTTTCTGGTTCCGGCAAGAGCATGAGCGCCAAGGAAGAAATCGTGCAGATTGCGCTTTCCACCGAGGATGACATTCTCATTCTCGACCCGGAGTCGGAGTTCGGCTATCTGACCGAAGCCCTTGGCGGCGAGGTCATCCGCATTTCGGCTACGTCCGATACCCACATCAACGCGCTGGACATGGATCGCGCCTACGGCGATGAGCGCAACCCCATCGTCAGCAAGTCGGAGTTTGTGCTGTCGCTGTTCGAGCAGCTGATTGGTGACGGCATGGTGACGGCGAAAGAAAAATCCATCCTCGGTCGCTGCACCGAGCAGGTGTACCTGCCCTACATCCGCAACGGCTATAAAGGCACACCGCCCACGCTGCAGGACTTTTACCGTCTGCTGCAAATGCAGCCCGAACCCGAAGCGCAGGGGCTGGCGCTTTCGTCCGAGTTGTTCATTACCGGCACGCTGAACACCTTTGCCCGGCACACTAATGTGGACACGCAGGCAAGAATCATTGCTTACGACATCCGCGAACTGGGTGAGCAGCTTATGCCGCTGGGGATGCTGGTGACGCTGGATGCCATTTATAACCGCGTCATTCAGAACTGGAAAAAGGGGCGCAGAACGTGGATTTTCTGTGATGAGTTTTACAGGGCGAGACGTTCTGTGACTTAATAGGTCACAGGGTCAATGAGATTTATTGATACAACTAATAGAATGTTGCTCAAATGAGTGGCTAACACCACAAAGGGGCGCACATAAACTGCCTACGGCATGAGTAGCAGCGCCATGTGAAAATGTCGGAAAGCTAGGCTGGAGAGCAAAAATTCGACCCAAACAGTTTTAGCTGTGGAAATGTTTGTAGAGGTACAGGCTGTCGAAGATTATGTAGTGGGCTGTATATGGTGAGAATCCCGCAAGGGGGACGAACTGACGATTTAAAGGGTCTAAAATTCGAATGCGTTGAAAAGCGTATGTCCTAACAGGACGCTGATTACCGAAAAGTAGTTGGGTAGAAATGAAAGTCGGAATACTGTTAAAGGCAGTATAAATCAGCAGGCTCAAAGGAAGCACCTAAGTACAGTATCGCATTCTATTGGAACGTCGGAAGCAGCAAACGGTGAGCAGTGGCGACTGCTAAGACCCGTTGGCAGACAAATACATAAGCTGCCTTTATTGTTGTGAAAGCGGAGGCACGAGCGATGAAATTTCTGTAATGGAAATGGAGCAACAGCCTCTAGTGGGAGTGCCGCAACTAGCAGCGGCACAAAAGTAAGTGCAATAAAATAATGTAGTCAACATTCATAGGTTCGAGTATGACTAAGAGAAACCAACCAACAAAGGTGGTGTTGACTATGCGAAGAAAGGATATCAGAAAGCGGAAAGGTATTCGGTACGCCGAATACTACAATATGGTAGAAATTCAAGACGAATTATATCGGCAAGGAATGATGAAAAAGAAATTCTACCATCTTATGCCGATAATTGCCAGTCCACAAAATATCCGACTGGCATATCGCAATCTGAAAAATAACAAAGGAAGTAATACTCCCGGTGTAGATGGAAAAACCTTTGCTGACTATGCAAAACTTGAAGATGTTGAACTAATAAGAAAAGTGCAGGAAAAGCTGCTCAACTATCAGCCCAAGGCTGTTAGGCGTGTATACATTCCTAAATCAAACGGGAAATTGCGCCCATTAGGGATTCCGACTGTACTGGATAGATTAGTACAACAGAGCATCTTGCAGGTTTTAGAACCAGTCTGTGAGTCGAAGTTTCACAGGTATAGCTATGGATTTCGCCCGAACCGAAGCTGTAAGCAGGCAGTTGCTATGTGCTATAAATTGGCACAAGTAAACGGATATCATTATGTGGTGGATGTGGATATCAAAGGATTCTTTGACCATGTCAATCACGGAAAGCTGTTAAAACAGCTTTGGAGTCTGGGAATACGCGACAAAAGTCTGCTGTGCGTCATAAGCAGAATGTTGAAAGCACCTGTCGAGGAAAACGGAAAGAGAACTATTCCGCAGGAGGGTACGCCTCAAGGCGGTGTTCTCAGCCCATTGCTTGCGAACATCGTACTCAATGAACTTGATTGGTGGATACATAGCCAATGGGCTGGCATACCAATCCACAACCCCTCTCCAAGTGAAATATGGCGTACCGGGCCTGATGGGATGCTCTACCGTCCGGGTGGAAATACGAAACTCCAACGGTGCAATCTGAAGCATGTGTACATAGTGCGATACGCAGACGATTTCAAGGTGTTTTGCCGAAATTACAACGCGGCTAAACGGTTGAAAATTGCAGTAGAGCGCTGGCTTTTGGAACGGCTTCATCTTGAAACCTCGCCGGAAAAATCAAAAATTACAAATTTAGAGGAATCTTACAGTGAATTTCTAGGTATCAAATTTAAACTTATCCCCAAAGGGCAGAAGTGGGCTATAAAATCGCACATGACAGATAAAGCAATAAAGAATCAGCAGAAAGCGCTAAAATCTCTCATGGTGCAAGCTTGTCACGATTATGGCAACCCATCAGTCCAACATATTTTTGTGAACCGCTACAACCAAGCCGTTGTAGGGATACATGAATATTATAGCATGGCAACAATGGTAAATGAGGATATGCACCGTATGTTTATCAGCATTGACAAAACCATGAAATGCCGCTGTGCGGGGAAAAATTCACTTGTAAGGGAAAAGCCGACGAAGATAAAAGGTGGAACCGATGCGTATATATTCCGCAAATACGGCAAGTCGAAACAGGTTCGATACATAAACGGTTTTATCATTGCTCCCATAGCATACTGCAAACATAAAAGTCCTATGTGCCATAGACCATCTATCAATCAATATACTCCCGAAGGCAGACGCAAAATACATGATATGCTCTGTAAAGAAGGATATGCAGATGTGTTATTTGAACTTGGGAACCGTATGTCACCCTTACAAAGTGTGGAATACTGCGATAACAGACTGGCAAGGTTTGTGGCATCCAAAGGAAAGTGCGAAATCACAGGGAAATTGTTATCTGTGAATGAAGTTCACTGTCATCACTTTCTGCCGCGACATCTAGGTGGAACAGACCAGTATTCAAATTTGCGTATAGTTCATGTGGATGTACACAGGCTTATCCATGCTACTACTCCGGAAAGTATTCAATTTTACTTGCGAAAAACAGGTTGTTATAAGAAACCATGTCTTGATAAAATCAACCGCTGGCGTGCAAGTGCCAATCTTCCCGATATTACGTTATAAAAAATATATATAATCCTTACTTTGAAAGTGACTGCATTAACAATGAAAAACTTATCCCATGGAACGCCGTGTGCAGTGAAAGCTGCTTGCACGGTGTGGACCGGGGCGAAAGGCTCGAAAGAGTCTGACCTATCGGTATTTTTGTTCCGCTATGAGTACAGCGCCAATTTCTTCTACAAGCTGTGGAAACGCATCCGCAAGTACAACGGACTTGTGACCGGGCTGACGCAGAATGTGGACGAGCTGCTGCGCTCCGACACCGCTCGCCTGATGCTGGCCAACTCAGAGTTTCTCGTGATGCTGAACCAGAGCGCCACCGACCGCGCGGAACTGGCGAAGTTGCTGAACATTTCCGACAACCAGCTTGGCTATGTCACCAATGTTCCCGCGGGCTGCGGGCTGATTCGCTGTGCGGGCAATATCGTGCCTTTCACCAACAGTTTTCCGAAAAATACGAAGCTCTATGGCTTGATGACGACCAAGCCGGATGAAGCAAGAAAGGAGTAATCCCATGAATTATAAAAATAAAGGGCCGCCGGACAGTTAATCCCTATTTTAAAGATTGAATCGATATGGAAATTAGGGCTCAAGTGAAAATACGAAGTCTTTAATAGCTGCCTCCATCAAGATTTTCCCATGATAGAGGTTCTGCTATATTTAATGGCTTTATATCATTATATGTTAGGATGCGTTTTTCGGTGTAAAAGCCTTCATCAAAGTTTAATGATGAGGACTTTAATGCTTTTGCAAAATCGGATAGTACATAATTGGCACCGCCTTGTTCACACTCAATTTGATCAAATAGACCATAGTGATAGAGTGAAGAAATCATAGTGTTTAAACCGGCTTTTTTATCATAATCGAAATTTTGAATATAGAAAAGTTCTTCTGGAATACATATAGAAATAAAGTTGGCGAGCTTATAGTATAGTGCAAGGTCCATGTCGCTTAACAAAAAGCAACGGGTAAGATTAGCATAATAATCAATTTTTTCATCGGCATCCATTTTGTCAATCAGATGAATTTGCCTTTTCACAAATTTGAGATAATCTGAATTGTCTTTCGTGAATTTGCTGGACATTTTAACCTGTTCCTTATAGCATTTGAAAGTACCAAACAGGTATCGCTGCATTTTATCCCAAAATAGAGCGTTGGGAATATAGAAAACGAAATCTTTGACATCTTTGATTCCATCGACAGCTGCTCCCGTATCGTGAATCGTAACAGCTTTTACCAAATTATAAAAGGCATCGCCCGCATAATTTTGTAAATCTTCGTTTCTTAGAATTATAGCGAATTTATTGGTTGAATCATCAAGCATAATAGCACTCCTAAATTGATAATATTATGTGGCTTTCAGTGCATCCAAATATTATTTTCCAAATCCCGCAGCCGACCTTTATAATCGTTGACGAGGGCTTCGGTGTTTTCGCCATCCGGGAAAGTTACCAGATAGCCGTCACCGGCTTCGTGAAAGCCGATGATTCCGGCAAGCCCGGCCATCTCGGCCACTTTCAGCAGAGTGTGGTAATCATACTCGGCGGCGCTGATATACAGATTCATGGGAAAAACCTCGTGTTTCAAAGATATATTCCTATTATAGCGACATTTTTTCATAATTGCAAAGAAAACCGCTGCATCTCGAAAAATATAAGATGCAGCGGCAATTTATATGTAATGGCTTTTTAGCCTAATTTGTTGTCTGGCCTTGACCAAGCGATTGCTCTGGCATGGTCTAAGGCACAGTGTGTAGGTGCGGGATGTTTCCCGCGTTTGTTTCTTGATTACGAGACTTATTATAACGGCCACTTGTGTGCAGAATTTAAAAGCCGTTTGAACGATTTTGAAATTCTATTTGAATAATTTATGACAGGGAGGATGCCATGAAAGAGATAAAAGAAAAGCCAACCGAGCGTGCGCCGAAAAGTGATTCTGCGGGAAAAATTCCGAAAGCGGCGCTGAAAAAGGCGTGGACAGAGACCAAGGAAAAAAGTCGAGCAAAACTGCGGGAAAGTACCTCTGCGCAAGGAGATGGCGACTATACCACGGCCAACGACACCGGCGGGATGGTGACCGATACATCCCATTCCGCTATCCAGCAAAATACCGATTTCACCGTGCAGCAGAGTCGCAAGTTTGCCCGCAAGCAAATCGAAAAATACCGGGAGAGGCACACCGCAGAGCAGGTCGAAACCTCCCGCGCCTACACCGCCGGTGAGCGCGGTGTAGGCCCCAAACAGGCACGGCGTGGCACGCTGCCCGACGCAGAGCCGCGCCCGCACCGTGGGGCGGATTTGCCCCACCAGCGGGCAAAGGAAAAGGTCGACACCGCCAAAACCGCTCCGCGCGACATTCGCGGCGTGACCCAAGGCCAGCGCCAGCTGCGCACCGCCGCAAATGAAACTGTGCGGAACGTAACAACTCAAGCCCAAGTGCAGACCCGCACCCGCCAAGTGCAGCTTGCCATGCAGAAAGCCGCCGCCAACACCCGTAAGACCGCTACGGCGGTGCGCTCGGCCATCCGGCATTTTCTCGCCAGTCTGCGCAGCCTTGTCACGGCCATTGTCACAGGCATCAGCGTGGCACTCAGCATTATAATTGTCATCAGCCTTGTGGCGTTTGTGTCCGGCTCGGCCTATGGCATCTTTTTTGCCGCCAATGCTCCAAACGAAAACGCCATTTCCGTGCAAGAAGCTTTGGAGACTCTCACGGGGGAATACCGTGACCGGCTGGAAGAAATCTCTAACACCATACAACATGACCGCCAGGACATTGTAGCCAACGATGGTGTGTACTTCATCCGTTGGCAGGATGTCCTGGCGGTCTTTTCTTCGTATGTATCAGGGGATGAGTTCGGCTCCTCGGTTGCTTCGCTTGAAGAGGAACAGGTAGACAAACTGCGAGAAATCATGTGGGAGATGAACGAGGTGGACTATTCCACCCACCCGGAGACCATCACAATAGATACCACCGATGAGGATGGCAACCAGGCCACCGCAGAGATAACGGAAACCGTCCTCGTAATCGAACTGACTCACAAAACGCCTGACGAGATGGCAGCAGACTATCACTTTTCCACCCGCCAGAATACTTATCTGCAATTACTGCAAGACTCGCGGTACGAAGAGCTATGGGCAGAACTACTCGGAGGCTTCGCGCCGGGCGAGGGAGAAGTCATGGCTCCGGACGGCACCCGCGTTCCGACAGGCACCCTGCAATGGCCGCTGCCGGTTGCGGGTACAATTACCTCACAGTTCGGCCACCGCGTAGACCCTATCACCGGCGAGGTCAGTTCCCACACCGGCACTGACATTGCCTGCGCCGAGGGCACCCCCATCCTTGCCGCCGCAGATGGAACAGTAACTGTTGCCAATGGCCTTGACAGCTGGGGCGGCAGTTACGGCTACTACATCCAAATCGACCATGGCGGCGGGCTGGAAACACTATATGCACATTGTTCAAGTATCTGCGTTACAACAGGGCAGCAGGTGCAGACCGGACAGGTTATCGGCTATGTCGGCCATACCGGGCGGGCAACGGGTAATCATCTGCATTTAGAAGTATTGATAAATAAAACACGAGCAGATTCCATGAGCTTCTTTACCTAAGTAGTGATATAGCTGGCAAATAGCCAGCCAGTTGTCTTTCTTTCGAGAAAATATCTGCTTGTTCGTTGGATGCAGCCTAGCAGACCCTAACATAAGGCGATTGTTGGAAATAACCTACCGAAAGACAAAGGTACACTACGCAATCCTGGCAAAAGAGAAGCTGACAAACAAGGATTTGATGAAGGCATCCAATCACTTTGCCAGGTTAGGTGTTAAGATTATATGGGCAAATGATTTCAACGAGATTCCGATTCTTTTACAAAACTTCTATCGATGAAATAGTGGAATCCACCAATAAGCAAAATAGCCGCCCGCTGGTTCAATGACCGGCGGGCGGCTATTTTTGTTTACGCCCATTTAAAGTCAACGCCTGCAATAACTTTATGATATGAATTTTACACAGAAGTATTATGTTTATCATTATCACTGTTACACATTTTCTCAATAGCATTTTTTAGTAACGGAGGAATCGATGCGCCCATCTTTTCTGCGTTTTCCAGAATACTCCCCAATTCGGATACAATGTACCAAAACAGGACGATGGGTGTAAGCAGCATATCATAATTAAAAGGAAGCGTAAGTCCTGAAATGTGATTCAGCGTTAGCCCAAGCAAAATGTCGGTCAAGACACTGACAAAAACCATAATGATGCTCCCACCTTTATGCCACAAACCTTGCCTGGCTTTATGGGAACTCCATTCGCCATTTTTAATGGCTTGTGCTGTGCCGGTCAGACAATCCAGCATCATACAGGCAGCATACAAGACAACAAGCCAACCAAGCCAGCCGTGCATTGCGGCCCATAACCCAATAGCACCAACACCAGCGACCTTTTCAACAGAATCTGTTTGCATATCTCAATAAGTTCTCCTTTTGTTCATTTACTATTCAAAGAGAGTAAATACCGCAAAATGTAAACGCGATTTACATTTTGCCGCATTTGCTCTCTTTACTTTTTGAGCGGCCGCTCAAAAAGATGAAAAAAGGAGAATTAAAAATGGCATACGAATTCAACCATTACTACGAGATTCAGAACGTAGCTACGGGTAAATACGTGAACGTCCTGGGCAATCACGAGGATGGTACTGTAAAAAGCGGTGAAACGGTTAACCTTTTCAACCGCACGAACAACCCTGATCAGCGTTGGGCGTTGGAAAATTTCGGAGGCAATGGCAATGTCCGAATTGTTTTGCAGCGGGGCGAAGGCTGGTACGCGTTGAACTATAATACGCGAAACACCAATTGCATCGTTTGGCACCTGAATACCGCGGATGATACTGACACGGTTATTACTACCGTTGAGGTAGAAAATCGCCCCAATACTTATTATCTTATGCTGCGGGACCGCAGCATTTACCTGACGGCTGTTGGCACTGCCCTAAAATGGGGTGTCTATACGGGCGAAGAAGAACAGATGTTCACCATTTTGGAACCTGGCACCGGCAGTGATGGCAGTGATAGCGGAGAAGTCTCTAATGTTCCCGATTCGAAGCTGGTAACCAAATTTATTCCGGCTTACGAAGGAAATTACACGAAAGACCGCAAAGCACAGGGTGGGACTATTTCTGAAATCACAATTCACCATTGCGCAAGCATTTTGACCATTGACGCGCTGGGCGCACTGTGGCAGCGTGAAGGACGAAAAGGATCTTCCCACTACGGTGTTTCTGAAACCAGCATTGGCCAGTATGTCCACGAGGATGATGTGGCGTGGACGAACGGTAACTGGGAGGCAAACTGCCGCGCAGTTACGATTGAGACCTCTAACAGCGCTGGTGCTCCAGATTGGCCTGTATCGGATACGACGTTCAATACTCTTGTAACGCTGGTTGCAGATATCGCCTGCCGCAACAGTCTGGGCAAATTAGTTAAAGGGAAAAACTTGACGTGGCACAGTATGTATGCAGCTACAGCTTGCCCTGGTCCCTACCTTTCCAACAAACTTCAGGAACTTGTTGATAAGGCCAATGCCATTAATGGATTTTAATTGTTTTCGGTTCTTGGTTTACAAAACCTTCTGCATAAGCTCTTTATTTAGTGAACGTTCAAAAAAGCGCCTGACGAGGTGCGAATGCCAATCAATCAAAGGAGTGACAAAGCATGTATACTTTTGAAAGATTTTACTATTTTCGCCCGTATCGAGGCAAAAGCAATTATTGGTTGAATCGCTATGGTGAGGGTGCTATCTCTAGCCATCAGAAAGCCACGCTTTATACGGCAACGGGGGCTGCGGATCAGCGACTTCAAGTTCACAAAGTCGATGGTGGGTGTCAGCTGATTTCGGCTCTTTCGACGGATTTTAAAGATGAGACGAAGATGTTTGGCTTGAACATCTATGGTAGTAAAGCAGGCAGCGTTTGCGATTTCTTCCCTGTGTATAACAATTTCGATGACGCGCTGATTGATTTGCTAACTGTTGATGCTGCCAATAGCCTGTATCGCATCAAACTAATCAAGCACAATCTTTATCTGACTCCGGCATCTAACGCGAACAATGCAGGGCTGACTTGGGAAACGGCATCTAACGCCGATAACCAGGTGTGGCAGCTTTGTGCATCACAGTCCAGCGGTGGTTCCAGTGGTGGCGATTCTACCAATAGTGGCGGTGGTGTAGGCCCGTACGGTGACTATGTTTATCCGACCGTTTCTCGGAAATATAGCAGAACGTATTCGTATTCTCACCCCGCAATGGATATTCGTGATATTGCCCAGGATCATAATGTATATGCAATTGCAGATGGTATCGTTGCATATACACAAAATTCCTCTGGCAGTTGGCAGCCGGGCACTACTAGTCACGATAACACAATGGAATCCATGGGCAACTGCATCGCAATCAATCACGTGAATCCATTTAATGGTCATTCTGACAATCGTTCTGGTGCATACGCAAGATCTATTTATATGCATATGGCAGAAAACCCGACTGTACGCCCCGGTGATACTGTTAAGAAAGGACAGATCATTGGCACCATTGGAACAACTGGTGTTTCTAGCGCAAATCATTTGCATTTTAGCATCAGTGTTGGCAACGGGAGCTCTTTGGCACCGGGCCAGACAGGCTGGATTCAAATTAAGTTCTTACCGGATTTCAACCCGGTATATGCATTCCCTGAGTATAGCCTCTAATGAATAACACTGCACAACAAAATCAATAGCGAAAAGAGACGTTTTGCTGAACTCCGGTGAGGTTAAGCAAAACGTCTCTTTTTAATATACTCCAAAAAAATCACTTTGTGATAGAGGAATCATTCAAAGAAAGAAGTAAATACCGACTATATTGGTTCTCTGGATGAATAGCAAAAGTGTAATTCAAAACACCTAAATCATCCACGTATCCAGGTTCTTTCCATATCATTTTTGCATTGCAATAAAGTGTTTGACCATCTAACGAAATACTATCTGAATCTAATTCAGCATAAAGATACCCATAGTCATATGCGTCACAAATTTGAGTCAATCCGTTTTCTGATTTTGGAAGATAGTTACTATAATCGATTGAATCACCGAACATAGAATGCAAAAGATTGGAATAGTAGTCGGTAGGATAGCATTCATTACCATTTGTGTCAAATTCTTTTTTGTCCGGAAATTTTTTCTGTAAATAAAGCGAAGATATCAACCAAAAATCATATTGTTGGAACGAATCACCATCATCGGGCACATTGACTATATTGCCGAAGTGCGTGTCATTCCAATAATCCAGGAAAAGTTCTTTTTCTTCATTTGCTGAAAGCGCGCTTTCGGCGGAAGAAACATCATTATTATCAGAACTGGAATCTTCCTCGTGTGGTATTATGTTATCCGTCTCCGAAGAAGATGAACCGACATCAAATTCGGAATAACTTATTGGAGAATTAAAAGACAAGAACGAACAGCCAGTAAAAATAAAAATGAAAATAATGCTAAATAAAAAAACGTAGTATTTTTTCATCTTAATCTCCTTGAATCATGAATATCAATCTTGATTTTCCCAAATATTGGTTTACAAAAAGTACTTTCTACGCTCTTTACTTAATGAACGTTCAAACAAGTTCCTGACGAGGAGCAAATAAAAAAGAATAGGAGAATATTAAATGGCTTTTCAGTACAATCACTACTATGAAATCTATAATGGCGGCAAGTACGTAAACCTGAATGGTGACCACGAAAATAATGTGGTCAACAACGGTGAAAAAGTCACCATGTATGCCCGCACGAACAACCCCGATCAGCGTTGGGCACTCGAACGTTATGGCAGCGATTATCAGGTGCGAATTGTTCTTCAGCGCGGTGGCGGTTGGTATGCCCTGAATTACAATACCGAAAATACCAATTGCATCGTTTGGCATCTGAACTCTGCCGCAGACAAGGATACCGTTATTACGCTGGAACCGGCTGTAAGTTTCGGCGGTGTATATCGTCTGAAACTGGCGCAGCGTAATCTGTACCTTACCGTTGTGGGCTCTTCTCTGAAGTGGATGGCTTTTACTAACAATAATGATCAGATTTTCTCTTTTGTGGAACCTGGCGCTAATCCAGGAAGTACCAAAGACGAAATCGATCTGCCTACCAACAGAACTTACAACTGGAGTCAGTTTACACCGGAGGTTATGAGTATTTGCGATAGATATGGTTGCTCGCTTACTTGCTTGCTTGATATTGCCAATATTTTTGGCCCTCGCCAGTATTCCGCCAATGAAATTTATCAGGAGTGCAAGTGGTCCGACAATGGCCTACTTTATTGGGAAATTCCTTCCAGTTGTGCAGGTAAAATCAAAGCGGATGGCTACAATCCTAGTGGTACGCGCAATGTGTTTGCCGTTGCAAAAGCACAGATTCAGGCAAACAATCCTATTATCATCAAGTTGAAGAGCAATAGCACCACACACTTTGTTGTCGGCGTTGGCTACACTGGCAACGGTGCATCGACTTCTGAACTCATTGTTCTTGATCCCGGCAATGGCCGTAAATATACGCTGCAAGAGGCAATGAATTACAACTCGATGACGGCGGTTATGAATTACATCCTCACCAAGCGCTACTAATTCAATCTAAGTAAGACGGACGACTATACAGCAATGCAAATCCCTATCGCAAAACAACCATAGCTGTATAAGTGTTTGACTAGTTACACCTCGGAGCCTTTGTGCGATTTCAAAATCACACAAAGGCTCTTTTAGATGTATCTTAATAATTGGAATTTTTTAATAGGGAACATTAAATTGAGAAAAACGCCATCCGTCATCGCTTCGAACCAATGTAATCGAGTAATTCTTTGTGTTTGATATGAGTCCATCCAGAACCGCTTGCCGGAAGGCTTGGCTGCTTGATTCATCAATGGCATAGGTTGCAGTTACTTGGATAACAATTTTGTCAGGGGTTTCTTCCTGTAAAGTAAAATCCATCGATGTTGAATCCTGGTTATATCCGGGGTCAAAGCCACGCTCTGTCGAAATATAGTACATATTTCCTTCTATTGGGCGGAAATATGTCACCCCATCGAAGGATAGATAATCGGAATCAAGAAAACCCTCGGTAAAAATACCGCGTAATGTGCTATAAAACGAATCCCATTGTCGATAATGATTTAGTGCAGGGGTGTATTCATATCCATCGACAGAAATGGTATCCGTATATGTTCGTGTGGTATCTGGATTATCGCAAGGGAAATATTGCGTATCATCAATGGCATAAGTGCCGATGCGTATAAGCATCATTTTATAAGCGCGCAGATAAAGTAGCTTCTGCTCATCCGTTAAAAAATCAGGGACTGGTACTTGCAAATCTTGTGATGATAGATACGGTTCATCCTTAATGTCTGATGACGCTGAACCAGACGCTGTTGAATCGTCAATGTTGGATGATTCCGACTCAGATGTATCCTGTGGATTTTCTACCGTAGGCGTTGACGAAGCAGGTTTCTCTGGCATAGGAGAGGCCGTAGCGGTGGGTGTTACAGTAGAGGGCTGCGACAAGCTGGAAGATGAAACCGATATGGAAGGCGACTGACAGCCTGCTAAAAGAAAAGCGCTTAAGGTGATCGGAAGAACAACTTTAGCAATCGGATGCTTCATAACAGATACCTCCTTTGAATTTCTCTGCGAAACAGCCCGGAAAATTGAAAAGCGGTAACAGTATACGTGATGATTATTGCTTGATTCCCCAATAACGACGTAATTTTTCTAATGCAATCTTTTTGCATTTGTTTATGGCTTGACGAGATTTCTTGTCTCTTGCAGCAATCTCCTGAATGCTATATTGACGGAAAAAGTGATCATAGATGACATGGTATTCGTCAGCTGTCAACGCACGTTGAAGATCCATCAGCAAGAGATTTGAGTATGTATCAGACTCACCAAAGTTAGAATCAAACTGCAACGAATCGAAGTCTGACTTGTCCTCGATGGACACCGTTGGAATTTTGTGCCGGTTGCCCTTCGAAAGTGCGATATAATGATGATATATCGTCTTATTGATATAGCTGATGATAGCACCATCAGTGCTTGAAGTCAACTTATTGAGATGTAAATTTTTAACGAAAGCCAACAGAAAGCACTGAAGCTCTTGCAGTGCATCTTCCGTTTGCAGGAAGTATGCATACTTCTTGAGCAAGGGAGAAAACTTCTCCAGAAAAGCAAGCGCCTGCTCTTTGTCGCCGTCTTGGATAGCTTGAATACAAGAATAAAGAGATGATTCCATTTTCTTCTTCCCCTCCTGAAAGGGGAAAGAGAAAAATCATCTGTAAATGTAAACCAGTTTCAAAAATATTTTTTATTAAGTGTCGAACGATTTGAGTAAGATGGCGCGTGCTCGGTGTATGCGGGTTTTAACGTTTGATTCACTTGAATTTGTAATTTTCGCAATTTCACGAATAGAGTACCCTTTTACTCTCAGAACCAATGTTCGGCGGTAAATTAAAGGCATATCAGAAAGAATGCTGACCGCTTTGTCTAACTGTAGATTTGTTAATGCGATTTCCTCCGGCTCTTTAAAATTGTCGAAGATGGCGGAGTAATTTTCATAATCAGACAGAGCACCTCGGCGGCGCTCCCATTTTCGAAGGAAGTCAATTGTTCGCTCACGAGTTAGAATGTATAAATACGATTGGAGAGATTTTTCGTTGTCAATCTGTCATTCGCGGCCTTTCACCCCGAGAGTGCATACCCCTGCCTCGTTACGGTTTTTAAATCATTTTGCCCCAAGTCCAGCTTCTTCCGTAATTTCGCGATATGTACATCGACCGTCCGTGTCTGAATCGGAGTTGTGATATGCCAAGCGGATGACAGCAGAAGATTTCGGGAGCAGACACGCCCGGAATGGTCGAGCAATGTGACAAACAGCTGATACTCCATGGCAGTCAGGTGAATCGACTGGCCCTCTTTTTTAACGGTACAGTTAGATTCATCTATAGAAAGATTTTTATAGTACCTCATCCGGAACCCCTATCATATCATAGTCATCCATAAGAGCCTGTCCGATTGCCCATGCGAGAAAGAATGCTGCGCATACCAGAAAAATCGGAATCCACATTGCGTTGTAGCTTTCTCCGTTGGCGTTATAGCCTTGGTTTTGCCAAAGAGCCGCAGCATGAAATAGGGGATAGAAACCCAGCCACTCGATACCATTTTTCATTCCGGAAAGGCTCAGCAGCGCGGGCAGGCAATAGGTAACTGCACTGATAAAGAGCGCAGTCAGCAAATTCCCCAATTTCTGTCCAAGCCATAAGGTGATCCGGCTCATGCAGAGGCAGGCCGCGAAACGACAGATTAACCAGAAAATCAGCAAATCCGACAGGGTTATAAACTTGGGTACAGCCTGCAAGTCGGAGATACTCATCGAAGGCCCCAGCAAAGAGGGAAGGCCATAGTCACGCAGCACCTGCCACAGATGAGGCAGAACGGTTCCGAACGATATAACCGCTGCCACGGCGGTACTTTGCCGCAGCTTTGCCTTTACAGTGTATTTGCGGCCCAATGGTGTGCAGGCCAGAATCTCATCCATGCCGCCTTTGCGTTCCATGGCAAACAGGCCGCTGAAGCACAGCGCACACAGCAGCCCCGCCAGAAGTGTATCCTGTACATCGCCGGTGCCGGTAAATCCGAACAGCTTTTTATATCCGGTTTCATAGACAAGCCATGCACCGGGATTCTCTTTCAGATAGTAATTGATGTTGGACTGCACTACACGCTGATAGACAGAATATTTCTGCTGCAGTGAACTGTAGGCCAGCAACGCATCACTGCTCAATTCGCCGCTGTTGACACGCTTCTGTGTCTCCAGCATGGGAATAAACTCGTTACGCTGATTCCGTATCCAGTCGCGGCTTTCTTCGCTCCACGGGCCGGAAATGTGCTTCATATAATAGGCATAGTAAATTTCGTCCGCGTCTATGTAGCTCTCCGCCGTCACGCCCTGATAGATTCCAAACACCAGAAACGCTGCCAAGAATACTGAGGCTCCATTCATCAGCAATAACTTCCTGCCCTCTTCATGGGTAACAGAGGTCGCACGCGTTTTGCGGGAAAACGGAAGTGCAAAGCTGTGCCTGGCAGCCGGCAGCAGCTGTGCCTTGGCAAATACCGTACAGAATGCTGCAAATAGCGTGCCACCCAAAACGGCTGCCGTCAACCATTCGACTAGCGGCAGGCTGACAGGATTACCAAACCAGAAAAGATTCCGATAGTTTCCCAGCAGCTCATTGGTCTGCAGCAGGCTCACCATATTCGCATATTTTACAACGTTCCAATGACTTGTGGCAGGAATTGCAGCACGAATGCCGTACATTGCCAAGGGCAGGGCCAAGGCACCGACCCACCCGGCGGCAGCGCGTTTGGCGATAAGGGCAGCCAGCATAACCCACAGCCCCATCACAAACGCACCGGCCCACTTTGCAAGTAAAAATCGAAAAAGATACTGCCCAACGGTAATCTGCATGGTACAGCGCATCAAAGCCGGAACACTTTGAATTGTGCGATTCATAGGCCCCAAACTGAACGACGCCGAGCAATATGCGAGGTTGACTCCATACAGCACCAACAGAACGACCAATAAGCTGGCAGCAAATGCCGCCAGCTTTGCAATGGCCGTTTTTAACCGTCCACCCGGTAAGCTGCGAATCAGGCTCAACAAACCGCTGTCGCGCTCTTGGCGTACAAGAATCAGCGCAAGCAGCAGCATAGCCGCCAACAGGATAAGATCCGTGAATGCATAGCTGATGGCCGTGTACAAGCCCTTTTGCGGGTAATACTCTATAGGCGTATCTGTCAGTCCGGCATAAACTTGCGCGGTCCGTTCTATGTTTTTCAAATCGTACCCAGTACGGTCATTTTGAAAAATGGAGATGCCTGACAGTTGGGTGGCCTTGGTTTGAACCCCCTCCAAGAAGTCGTTGTAAGCAGCCACGGTGTCATACTCGCTTTGCAGCTGGCTGAACAGGCGGTACTCTGTGTTCAAATCATCTGTGAATAGGGTGTAGGATTTGTCATTGTATTCCTGCTCATAGGCATCAAACATAGCGGCATTGTCCTGCCGATACTGGGAAAGGCCATAGCCACCGTATGCCATTTCACGGTAATACTGTCCGATTTTCACAAGGCTTTCTATCTCGGTGTATTTGTCATGCAGATAGCTGCCTTTTTCCTCCATGGTCTTGCCTGTCAGTTCTGCGCCTACAGCCCGGTAGGCAGACGCGGGCGGCTGTTTGGCGGTGGGGCGGGTGCCCATCCACAGCAGCAAGAGATTGGCGGATGCCAGTATCGCCAACAGGACAGGAAACACCCTGCCGCCCCAAATTTTGCGGAGTTCAGCAAAAAACAGGCTCATTTGCCGTCCCCCTCACCGAACACATTCAGGTAGACATCCTCAAGACCTTGGCCGGGTGCGTATTTTTCAATCAACTCCGGCACGGGCGCGGCATCTACAATTTTGCCCGCACGCAGCAGAATGACCTTGGTGGCGACCGTTTCCACGTCCGAAACAACGTGCGTTGCTACAAGAATAATACGGTCTTTGGCCATATCTGCCAGCAATTCACGCAGGCGAACACGCTCCTTTGGGTCAAGACCCGCCGTCGGTTCGTCCAAAATCAACAGCTTGGGGTCGCCCAGCAGGGCGGATGCTAACAGCAGACGCTGCTTCATGCCGCCGGAATAGGCAGAAAGGCGCTTGTCCAATTCGGCGGTCAAGTTTACGGCGGCTGCCACGCGGGCTACCTCGGCGGCAACGGTCTTGCGCGGGATTTCTTTCAGCGCGGCCATATAGGCCAGAAAGCGCCGCCCGGTATAGCTGTCGTACAAACCTTGCTGTTGCGGCATATAGCCCAAAATACGGCGGAAGGCAATGCCCGCTGCGGGCTTGCCGCACCAAAGCACCTCGCCGGAATCGGGTGCAAGCGTACCCGTGATAATGTGAATCAGGGTGGATTTGCCCGCACCGTTGGGACCCAGCAATCCGTAAAGGCCCGGCGTCAGGGTGAGTGACACGCCCGACAGCGCTCTTTTTACTTGTGGCCGCGCATTTTTCCCGAACGGTAACATCGGGATATGCGAAACATAGGTCTTGCAGAGGGAGTCGAGAACAAATGTAGTATCCATATAATAATTATAAATCAGAGGTTACTTATTGTTGCATTGCAATGAATGTATACTTATCAACAGAAGACAAGTAATCCTCCATGCTAATAATTCCCAACGATGTTTTCAGAATATTCATTCCGCCATCTGGATTTTTTGACTCTGTAACATCAGCTGCAACGAGCAGGCGATTGTCAAATTGAGCATACACCTCAACGGGTATATATGTTGCATTGTAGTGGTTTGACAATTTAAGCTCTTTGATTTCGGATGTAATCATATTTACCGCATAGCAGCCATAAGTCAGTTCAATATCGTTGTTTTCCGCAATTCTCATATCCTGCATGACATTAAAGATTGCCCAGTCACCTAAGAAACGGCGAATGAAAATATCTGAAAAGCTGTAAGGACTTGTGATTCCTTTCAAATCACTACAGACGATGTGCGTCTCGCCAGTTTTACTGTCAATATAACCAAATTCGTATTCAGCATTATTATCTTTGAGGTAAGCAATGCCGTCATGGAAAGGAGCAGTCTGCATCTCTCCATAGTTGTACGAAATGATTTTCTCTAATTTTTGGCTGCCGTAAGGTAATCTATATACTGTATGTGTCTGATTTTCAGGCAAATCACCCGCAATGATTTTTTTCAATATGAATCCTGATGCATCAATGCCAAGAAAAAAATCGGATTCTGTTGCAACAGATGTGGAACCATCAGAATGAATTATGTTGTTGTATAAAACACGTTGTTCTCCTGTGCTGGTATTTACCTCAACAAGTGACTGTGCCTGTGTTGTGGCGGAGTCATTCTCACTGAGTTCTTCTTCCAAAAAAACGATACTCTCTTTACTGGCTGCAAGACCTGGCCTGGGAGAGCATCCGGACTTAAATGTATAGATAACATTGCGATTTGTACCATCCAAATCGGCAATTTCTATTTTTGATTCGCCATACCATGAGGAATAAATAACGAATATGTTCTCATCTGTTGCGGCAACCCAAATTTGGCCATTTGTTGCGGGAATGTACGATGTACAGTTTTCAACATTATGTGTGCAATTTGGATTTGAGCACAAAATCACTTCCTGTGCAGTGGCATAATCTGTAAATAGTATATTGCGTGAGCCATCACTGTTCTTCCGTATGCGATAAAACCCAGAGTCGTTTCCACTGCCGTATACATTTTCTTCGCATGGCAAAATCATATTGTAAGAATTATCGATTTCTTTCTCCAGATTTTCTGCGCTATCGGATGTGCCTACGGATTCAGAAATATTATTCTGATAGACACTGTCTGGCTGCAGGGCATCAGCGTTATTAGGCGAACACGCTGAAAGCAGAAAAAGTGCAAGCATACATATAATAATAAGTCTTTCTTTCCGCATTGGGCTCCTCCTAAACGGATTTATATATTTTGGATTGGATTTACCATAGTTCAAGGTTATTTTCTTCTTTTAAGAACAGAACAGCGATAGAATATAAAGCAAGTGGCCCAAATAGCAAATAATATTTGGGCCACTTGCAATGCATTATCTTTGGTGATACCTCATAATTCTAAGTACCGGTGCAGTGAGTGGGTGAAACAGCACTTATTTCGTGAGGGACAAAATTGTGCTGAGGCGTCCCTTGCTATGGGAGGTACATACTGCTTGATATTATTTAGGATGCCCAGCCGGCCTTTAGGGCAGAAGGATCACCGAACCAAATCAAATCAGTCTGAGTAGAAGGATTCGTTGCATCAGTAACCAAATACCATTTTCCTGTAACAGATAGGTTAGAGGGCGCGAGAGGATTCATCAAGCGAATGCAACTCCGCCTATTGACTGTTTCGTACCAAACGCGCTGGTCTCTTCCTCCAGTAGCAGGCTCATAAGGATAGCCTGTCGCATAATAATACGAATATTTTGTGGAGGTAGATTGGGCAACACGATAAATATTTACACAATCACCATTTTCATTTTCTATAACGTATCCACCTTCAGTTTTTTGCATAACACGCCATTTTTGTGACGATAAACCGGTATATGTCCTTGCCTTAAGTCTTTGCCCCGTTCCCATTTCTGTTAAGGCAACTTTACTTCCGCCTACCACTGTACCACTCCATGCATAGAAGTGATTGTTTTCGCCACTGGTTGGTAACGCAAAAGCGGGTACCGCCATAGCCACCATCATTGCGAGAGCGAGCAGGAACATAGGGATGCGTTTCTTCATGGTTGACATTTTGTAATCCTCCAATCTAATGGATTTTGTAGGGTTGATATTCGAACAATTACAAGCGCCTGTGCACCGACGCTTAAATATACATAGAAACTCTAATCTGAGAAAAGATGTGCTTTGATTTGCCATAACCATACCATTTGGAATGGAAAAAAATCAACGGAAGTGTCATACAAGACGGATTTTTTGCTATGAAAACGGCAAAAGGGTCGCAAACCGTCAAAACGATTTGCAACCCTTTTCATATTATTATGTGCTATTTTCATGGGAAAATTGTCCGCCAGAAGTCATTTTCAGCGTCGCCTTATATCACTAACCTCTGCCAAAATCCTCAAGAATATCGTGAAGAATGTTCATTTTGGATTCGTCGAGATTGCTTCCCTTGCTTGTGGGAGAACGGAATTCCTGAATCAATGCCTCAACAATTTTTATCTGCGAAGCTGACAGCCCCTGCGTGGAGACGCCCGTTGGCTTTTCGAGACCAAGTAAAGCGTCTAACGAAATACCAAATAACTCAGCGATACTAATCAGTACATCGGTGGGAACGGGGTGGGCATCGCTTTCATAGCCACTGACAGTCGATACAGATTTGTTAAGCCGTTCAGCCAGATATGCCTGCGTCCAATTACGACTTTGACGCAATTCCTTGATTTTGGCTCCAAGATAGCGCTCCATAGAATATTCCCCCTTACATATATAGTCTACCGTTTGCAATTTCTATATTGTCGTAGTATTATTTTGTTAAAATACGATATTACAGAAATTACATTGACTATCTCAGAGGGATACGCTATGTTGAAAGAAACGAACAAGCTATGGAAATTAGCTGACAGGAGAACAGGTATGAACATTTTAATTTGCGATGATGAACGATTCGCCGCAGAAAAAATCGCCGAAATGGTAAGTCGTTCCGCTGTACAGCACCATCTGGCAGTGTCTGTTGTAAAATATACCGACGTTGAAAAGTGTCTGGCAAGTCCGTTAAATCGGTGTGATATAGCCTTTTTTGATATTGATATGAAGCCCTATAACGGTATAGATCTGGCCAGAAAATTACATAACGAAAATCCGAATGCGATCATCATCTTTGTCACAAATTATATTGAGTATGCACCGGCAGGGTATGAGGTAAACGCGTTCCGGTATCTGCTAAAGCCGGAGATGGATAAGAATTTCGAACGAATCTTTGAGGATTCACTGGAAGCATACAAGAAAAATCACCAGATTGTATCGTTTTCTATTGATGCCGAGCATATTGAAGTGCCGGTACATAACATTTTATATCTTGAGTCCGAACAACGTATTATGCAGATGCATTTGATCCAAAGTGACCGGGCTTGTCACAGATTCTATGCGAGTATGACGCAAATGGCTGCGGAACTGGAGCCTATGGGATTTTTGCGGATTCAAAAAAGCTATCTTGTCAACATGGAGTATATAGAATCGCTTAAATACGGAGAAACAAGACTAAAGGGTGGCATTGTGCTGAAGTCGAGCGAAAAGAACCATTCCGAAATTAAGCAGCGATATTCTTTATGGAGGGCCAAAAACAGATGGAATATTGTTTGAGCTTACTTTATGTGGCAATGGACGAATTAGGATTGATCTGGTGCATGGATGCATTTATGGAGCGCCGGTATAAGGATTGGAAGTTTTGGGTAACTTTTACAATTAGCATGGCTTTTTCCTTCTATTTGTTTAATTTTATTGTCAGTGGTATTACGGTTTTGCATATTTTAATTGCTTACGCTATGTTTTTTATCTGGTCCTATTTATTCTTTAAGGTTACAAGTATTACACTTCTGGTGTTGGTGGTACTGCTGTATAGTGTTATTTCCTATTTCATCTCGTTTGTGGTGATGGGAACAACATCCTATCTGCTTGAAACTAGTATACAAACCCTACGACAGACGTATTTTCCCTTTATTGCGAGTAGTATCATAAACTACTTGCTGTTACTGTTAATTTGCTCTATTGTCAAAAAAATTCATCCGTTTAAACGTGCAAGCCAGATACGCTGGCCGCTTCTATTTCTTACATTTTTGTTCCCACTGGCCAGTTTCGTTGTTCTTCTTACATTGATTTTTACGAGCCTGAATTTTCCTAATAACAGTAGTGCTTTTCTTCTTTGCGGCATTTTTCTTGTAGTTGCAAATATCGCTGTATTCTTACTACTTGATTGGGTAGATAGCAGCGATGAGGCAATTAAGCAGAAACTCGCTTTGGAACAGACCGTTCAAT
>OGJY01002033.1_pt1 | contig 21643 bp, 15 predicted proteins | sample 1572231 | NCBI WGS metagenome assembly OGJY01 (sample SAMEA2582121, study PRJEB24529) | metagenome | biome: Human gut stool | place: China | collected 2011
GTCACAAGATATTTTTCCAGATAGATAGCGCAGAGGACCACCAGCAGGTATCCGCTGACATCTGCCATTTTCTCCGCGATGGGTGTTGCCGTGTCGCCCGGAAGCAAGGTGATCAGCGCCGAAGTCACCGTGGATGCCGCCGTCAGCTCCATGACGGTCTGTTTTTTCTCATCCAGAGAGGCGATGGTCTTCTGATGATTCTCCGGTGCGGAGGCGTATTTTCCAAAGACAGTTACCGATAAAATGGCAACCAGTAATAAGATCACTGCTATGATACATTTTTTATATTCAAAATTATTTTTCACACTTAAACCTCCCTGTGTTCTATTTTATCTCCGAATATTTTTTCACAAATCAGCGTAAGTATTAACGGTTACATTATTTTACAGTCCTGATAATGTTCTCATTACCAGATCTACATCTTTATTTTCCAATTCCTGAATAATATGTAGATATGTTTTCTGCGTAGTTGTCATACTTGCATGTCCCAGTCTTCTGGCTACACTGGCAATGGATACACCCGCAAATAAAAGTAGCGACGCATGCGTATGACGAAGCCCATGAATAGAGATTACCGAGATTCCACACTCTTTACAGTGTCTGGCAAGTACATCATTTACTGTGGAATTATATATTTTTTCCTCTCCTACAAAAATAGGTTTATCCTCCGGTAAATTTTTAACCAGTTCTGAAAATTTCACTACTATTTGCCAGTCTATCTGTATTTTTCTTACAGACGATTTGTTTTTAGTAGGCAGGAAGCCACCATCTCCTTTATAATCCCATGTCTTACTTACAGACAGCGTCTGCCTTGCAAAGTCAAAATCCGCCGGTGTAATCGCCAGTGCTTCGGAAAATCGCATACCAGTTTTTGATACAAGGAGAATAAACCAATCCCAATTTGGATCCTCCTTTATATCAAGATGTGCAATCAAAGTATGAAGTTCAAACTGGTTCAAATACTTAATTTTCTTTACTTTTGGTGTCTTTCCCTTGATGATTGCCTTTCTGGTAGGGTCCCTTTCAATCAATCCTTCGTCCACAGCATCAAGAATTGCTCCCTTCAATTGATGATGAAAGTCCAAAGTTGTCTGTCTCTCATGCTCCTTCGCATAATCATTTAAAAGCTGTTGGTACGCATTTCTCGTCAGTTCAGATACCTTCAACTCCGGCGCAAGCTTCTCTACCCACTTATGTGTCATCTGATATTTGGCCAAAGTTGCTTCCCTGATGGCATCTCTTTTGTACACATCAATCCACTGTTTATAATATTCGCAGAACAGTTCTGTGCTGTTCATATCCTTAAGCATAAGTTACCTCCATTTCTTGTACCACTTACGCTGATATGAACAGTACAGAATATCAATTGTTCAGCAATGGTTTTACCTCCTCGTCCAAAGTCTTTTTTAAGTCTGCGATTAACATTGTATAATATTTAAACTTAGGAATTGCCTGCTCCTGCGCAGCCTTGTAACGAGGAAAATCGGCTGTTACTTTAATAGCATTCTCATTTGGAATCTCTCCGTTGCGATAATGTGTTGCTGCGTACATAACATCATCTTTTGAAACGCACCATGTAATACAAAATTCAGATACTACTTTTTCTATACAGTTATGCTTCATATTTTCTATGACATTACGAATAGATTTCCCTTTATATCTGTCTTCATCCACTTCAATATCATATACCAAGTCAGACATAAGCGCTGCTACCTTAGGATTCTCTTTGCTCAAATCCCCTATATATTGCTTCACTTCCTCAATTTGTTTCTGACGCTGTTCAGGCGCAACTTCTTCATCGTCACTGGGTGTTACAATGTTCTGAATCAAATTTATAATATACTCATAGTCAATCTTGGTATGACTATATGCCATAAGCTCATAATCCATATTAATCGTCGGTTCTTCGTCACCATCTTGAGGATCATCAGGCTTCGGCTGTACCTCTTCTTTTACGTTCAAATAATGTGCCACATAATCTTCATATTCGTCTTGTGTTATACCATATTCTTCTAACATACTGTCATCATACTGTGTAAAGGATTTCAACTGTGCAAACAGCTTGTCAAAATTCTGGAACATCTTTATAAATACAATCTTTTCTTTCCTTGACATTCCGGGAATCTCTTCCGGAGTCTCTGCCGAAACTCTAAGTGCCTTCAATGCTTTACGAAATGCCGGTTGTATTTCATCCCACTCTGCCACTAATGCCGATTCCGTACTTCCTGCAGAATAGAGTTTTACTGCATTATCTACACTTTCCTTAAACAACTTTGGTGCCTGAAATGTGACAATTTGACCATACGTTTTATTTTTATCATAGATACGATTGGTTCTGGAAAAAGCCTGAATCAAATCATGTGGGCCCATAGGCTGCCTATCAATAAATATAGTAGACATACACGGTGCATCAAAACCTGTTAATAATCTGTCTACAACTATTACCAGATCTAATTGTTCATTTCTACTCTGAAATTTTGGATCCTTTCTTGCCAAACGCTTATTCAAATTTCCATTATAGCTCTGTATTTGAGCAAGTTCATATTTCGTACCAAACATCTCATTATAATCATCTAATGATTCCTGCATCTTCTGCTGGTTCACATGAGAACCTTCTTCATTTTCCGTAACGGAATACGTTATTGCAAATTTAGGAAAATCCGGCAAAACCTGCTTTATTCTTTCATCTATCTGTAATTCTGTTTCTCCATTCTTTACCCTTTTGAGCAAATCATAATATTTCTGTGCCATCTGAATGGAACTGGTTGTTAATAGTCCTTCATATGTTTTTCCTTTTCCGTTTTGGAATCCTAATTTGTGATATGATTTATTTAAAATCACATCCAGTACACTGAGCATATGCGCTTCACTTTCATATATGCTACTATCAGTCTCATCTGCCATATTTTTCGGTCCATTATGCTCTACCTGAAATCCCAGTACTGCGTTATCATGGATTGCATTCTGAATCGTATATTTATGTAACTGTTTTCCATATAATTCTTCAGTGGTACGTGGCAAATCTCCCATTTGAGGATATGCATTTTCTGCGAATCTAGGTGTCCCGGTAAAGCCATACCATAATGAATTTCTAAAAAATCTTTCTAACTCTCTTTTCGTTCCAGGCGTCACCGCTCTATGGCACTCATCCACAACAAATGCAATTTTGAGATTTTTTATTTTATTATACTCTGATGTGCCTTCCTCCAATTTTTTCGTAATAAGTCTCTGTAATTTTTGAATTGTTGTCACAATTACCTGACGATCATCTGATTTTAATTTTCTTTTCAAATCGAAAACATTATCCGTTTCATCCACATCAATAATGTCATTATTCGCATATGCCTGAAATGCCATCGTGGTCTGTGTATCTAAATCTTTTCGATCAATCAGGAAAATAGTTTTATCAATCGTTGGGATATCCATCAACAAATTTCTGGTTGCTTTATAAGACGTCAAAGTTTTTCCCGAGCCTGTTGTATGCCATACATAACCGGACTGTCCTGTTTTGGACGCATCACGAATAGCCTCTATCGCGTGTATCTGATAGGGGCGGAGCAAAATCAGTCGCTTGGCATCTTCATCCAAGACTGTATATCTTGCTATCATCTCATGTGCTTCCGGGATTCGGAGTACGCTCTTGGCAAAATCAAGATAATCTGAAACCGGATTATTGTCTCTATCCAGCCATCCACTAATAAATTTTGAATTCAACTCTGCATCACTTGCCGCTGAGAAATATTTCGTATCTACGCCATTGCTGATAACAAACATTTGCACAGCTGAAAAAATACCTGTAAATTTGCCTTCACCAATGTACTTTTTAATCTGCCAAAATCCATCCATGTAAGAGTGTTGCTTGTTCTTTAGCTCTATATGTATCAGAGGCAGACCGTTGATCATAAGGGTGACATCAAATCTTCTGTTTTGCCTGCTATCCTCATCAGCTAATGCTCTATACTGATTAATCACCTCATAAACACTACTACCGCCAGCAATATGCTCATGATTCATTACAACCAAATGGAGTCTCTCAGTATCTCGCTGTACATGGACCATAACCTTTCCATTTTCACCAACCAGCCATTCTCCTGCTTTATAGAATGAAGAAAACTGTAACTGATTTTTCACCTGTTCAAATTCAGAATCAGACAAATGTTCCCCATTTAATCTCTCTTTATTATTCTGTTCCAGAATATATTTAAAATTATTCCAGAGATCTTCCTCTGTTTTTAAATCATTCCGGTAAATCCATTGTGAATCCCCATAAATCAACTGTTCAATAAGTTTTTGTTCTATTACTGCTTCTAATTCCGCCATAGTAGCCTCCCAACACAATTAACTTGGATTTTTCAACGTGTACTTTTACCACATATATCTTGTCTGATGCCTTAATTTGTATAAGCAATTTCTATTTTAGTATACCATATCTTACCACTTTTATGTTTATTCTATATTTTATTTTGGCTTACGATTGTTTGCATCGTTTTATGGTGCTTTTAATGTGTTGGTGTACTTGCGATGGTGAAGAGTGATGAGGTGGTCGAGATCAGCGAAATAATTTTCTATCTTGTTTTGTTCCGCCTTTGTTGGAAATGCTACAATTAAATTTCTTATCTCTTCATTATGGATATGAACAACGGATTTTCCCTGTGCTTTTCTTGCCAATTCTCGTTGTGAACTTCCATTAGATATGGAAATTGCTAAAAATGCAGAATTTATATCTTCATTTGGCATCATAACATTCAAGTCTCCACCAAGCAAAATTCCTGATTTATCAACACTTGCAGCCCTTGCGATGTCTTCCGCTGTTTCACCTGATGCTGGAACAATGACTTCTCCACCTTTACTGTATACAGAACCATCTTTTGCTTCTACAAAAGTATCAACATCTGAAATAATGGTTTCATATTTTGTATATAATCTTCCATACAGAATAATTGGTGTTCCGGCCCCTATCAAATCACCTTTAGAATAGCCACTTCCTTTACTAAATTCTGCCACATCGTCTAACTTACGCTGTTCCCAATCGTTATATAGTAACTTGAGCAAAAGATGACACTTACACTGGTGAAGAGTGATAAGATGGTCAAGCACATCAAAATAGTTTCCAATTTCAGTCTGTTCTTCCTTGGATTTAGGATAAATAATATCTGTATCCTGCATGGCGGATTTTGAAATTGATGTAACTTTTATGCCCTGCATCAAAGGTAGTAACTGATTATGATACGCATCGGAATTTAGATAATATCCCAAATATTTAGGAGCAAATTTTTCTACTGGTCTATATGGAATAGTATGTAATCCAGATAACACCACCTCATCATTCAATCCTACTATTTCACTGCACTTACCAACTGTTGTGTCCTCTGCTGTATCAGCAATAATCACATCTCCATTTTGCAAAAATGAAGTTTTATATTTGGTTAAAATACTTTCATCCGAAATCATTGGAAGCTGCTCTTTACTTACGTCTAAAACTTCTCCAAACTTGATAAGTACATCTCCATAATGGACATTCTTTGCAACACCTGCTTCATTCGACAAATCTGCTCTGGAAAGTGTATTATTCTGCAAGCTAACCAATATATCCCCCAACTTACGCTGTTCCCAAACAAGAGTAAATTTTTCTAAAAATAAATATTTTTTCGCTGGTGAAGAGTGATGAGGTGGTCAAGATTTCTAAAATACTGCCCTATTTTTACTTGTTCCTCATTTTGTGGCATATATAATTGTATTGATTTCAACTCGGTTTTATTAAACTTTGGTTGTCCACTTGAACCTACATTTTCAAATAATTGTTTTTGGAAGGTTAGATTATTAAGTGCGGTAAAAGCAAAATAAGTATCTTCATTTGCCTTCAATAAAATAGCATTGGGGCCCAAAACATTATTATCATAAGGTAAACTGGAAGGCTCTACAAAATAGACTTCACCTATGTTTGCACCAATATTAGGTAAAACAATACACTCCTTATTTAAATTAACTCTCCACAAATACTTAAATGCACTTTCGTCAACATAAATAGAATCGTTATTAGTAAATTTCTTTTTTAAATCTACTGTTCTTACCAGTTGTGCATATCCTGGTTCATTAAGATAAGTAACATTATTTCTAATATCTTCAAATGAACCCGCAGCTACATAATCTGTCACTGTATCCATAATATCTTCTAACTTACGCTGTTCCCAAACATAGCTTATTTTTTCACATATTTCTTAAATATTATTTTTTTTTTGATAAATTATGTTTGAATTATTCACTACTAAGTATCCACTTTTTCATCTTTATTATTTTTGGGCTTACGATTTGTATCACCGTAAGCCCAAAAATTTATTGTCCATAAAATACTTCTTGCGTTGAATAACTGCTTGTAAAATTTTTACAATATTTTTGTCTTTTTTACTTACACAAACATATTCTGAAGCATGAATTTCTTCATATTCTGTAGTTCTTCACACTTATGCTGGTGAAGAGTGATGAGGTGGTCGAGGTTACGAAAATAAGTTCCGATTTTTGTCTGTTCTTCCTTTTCAGGAACTCGGATTTCAAACTCCGAATACTCTTGTGCATTCACTCCTGGCTGTCCGGAACGCTGAGATGTCACCGCAATGTACTTGTTATATTTATCTGTCAGCGTACTTTGAAATACAAATTCAGCATCATATTCTTCCCTAATTCTGGCTCGAATCAAAAATCCAGCATAGTAAACCAATCCATCGGAATCCCTATAAATATAGGATTTTCCAACGCTTGCACCTGTTCGAGCGAACAAAATATCTCCTTCTGCCAATTTGTAATTTTCTGCATCTGTCAAATCGATATCCGGAGAAGTAAGATTATATGTCAAGAACTCATGTGTGTTATCATCAATATCCGTGATTCTAATATATTTATTTTCTCCATCGTATTCTTTTGCTGCTGCATTTAATCCGTATTCAAAAGAAGAAGCAATTTCTCCCAACTTACGCTGTTCCCAAGCATCAGTAAAACCAGCAAAACGAATTTCGGGAACAGTCTGTCCATTTTGTGGAAACATTTTTTGTAACATATATTTTTTTAATTTTTTTGTTTCTTCACACTTTCGCTGGTGAAGAGTGATGAGGTGATCCAAATCATCAAAATAAGATGCTAATTTTCTCTGTTCATCTTCACATGGGAATTTCATTTTATATTCTAGCATATCATTTAATTTTAAAACTCTGTTTCTTCCCGCTCCGCCTGGTGAAGATAATTCTAAATGATGCTTAAAATTTTCATCCAGAATTAAACATTTGAAAAACATCGGAATCATTCCATTTTCGAAAGAATATTGCGGAAACCTATGTGAAACAAGCTTTCCAGCATCACTCTCATCTGTAATGGCAACTGCATGTTCCCAGCCGAATGTGATATTTACAATAAAATTATTCGCAGCCACTCGAAACATTTTAGCTGTTTCAAGTTCTTTACCTTTTTCTACATAACTATGAAATGTCCCCTTTGCATGACTTCTAATTCCAAGACGCATATACCCATCTGTCGGTGTGTCTATCGGATCCTCATATTTCTCTACCAAATCTCCAAACTTACGCTGTTCCCAATCGTCTGTGTATCCTTTAAATCTAATTTTAGGTTTTGCCATGTCCATCACCCCTCCATCTTTCTAATTAACTCATTCAAAGCAAACATGACATCTTCATCCGGTGACGTCAATTCTTTCATAAGTAATAAAAAGTCTCCTTGTGCCTGTTCCAATTCCTTGTCCGTGTTTGTCATACTTACCAAAAGTTCATTTAAATCAATCTCTTCTTCTTTCTCAAAATTATCTACATAGCGAGGAATATTCAAATTGAAATCATTTCGTTCAATATCGTCAAAACTAGCAAGGTATGCTTCTTTATCTACCGTTACTCTTTCGTTATAAAGTTTCATAACTGAATCAATATGTCCATCAGTCATGGCATTCTGTTTTTTACCTTTTTCAAACTTTTGTGAAGCGTCAATGAAGAGAACATCTCGACCTTCTCTGTGTTTTTTCAAAACCACAATACATGTAGGAATTGATGTATTGTAGAAAAGGTTTGCCGGCAATCCAATGACCGCATAAATATTACCGGAACGAAGTAATTTTTCTCTTATCTTACCTTCTGCCGCACCACGGAAAAGTACACCATGCGGTAATACAATTGCCATGGTTCCATTACTTTTTAGATGATACAAGCCATGCAGTAAAAAGGCATAATCGGCCTTTGACTTGGGTGCAAGCACACCATAATCGCTAAATCTCTCATCCTGTAAAAATCCTGCAGCAGCACTCCATTTTGCAGAATACGGCGGATTCATCAATACCATATTAAAATCAGTTTCTTCGCCAGTAGGCCAATCTCCGTCAAGAGTGTCACCATTTCGAAGAACTTGATTTTCCGGTACTATTCCGTGCAAAAACATATTCATTCTGGCCAGGTTATATGTTGAAGTATTCAGTTCCTGTCCATAATATTTAATATAATTAGGCTCTTTCGCATATTTTTTTGCATTTAACAGAAGAGAACCCGATCCCATGCAAGGATCATATACAGATAATCCTTTTCTATCTTCCTGTCCTGCAATCGCTATTCTTGTCAAGATCTTTGATACTGCCTGCGGCGTATAGAACTCTCCCGCTTTCTTTCCTGTTTCCGATGCGAACTGACCGATAAGGTACTCGTAAGCATTTCCTAAAATCTCTGCATCTGAATTCAATAAATCTGCTTTATCAATTTCCTTAATCAAATTTGAAATAGTATCACTCTGTTTTTGATCTCCGGTCCCCAAACGATTAGAATATAAGTCAATATCCGTAAATAAATCTGCAAACAAAGGGTCGCTTTGTTCAATATTATTAAAGGCTTTCTGCAACTGCTCTCGATTAAATGAATTGTTCCTTGCTGCATCAGCAAAACATGTATATGTAAGTTCCGGTTCAATTACGTAATGACATTCTGACTTAATTTGTTCTTTTAATTCTTCTGCGCTGCTATCTTCCAGAGCTTCTTTATATGCTTCTAAAGCAACCTTTAAGTTCTCCGGCTTTTCATCATAGATCAAATCATACACCTTGATTAAAAATGAATCCGAAAGATACTTATAAAAAACAATTCCTAATAAGTAGTCCTTATACTCATTAGCATCCATTTTAGAACGAAGAATATCCGCTCCACTCCATAACACACTGATTAAATCCTTACTGTTTTCTAACTCTGCCATTTTTTTCTCCTTTTATTTATTCTTCAACATATTTTTTAACATAATCTATATTATAAAGCGGAATATTCGTCATCCATTCCTGCTCTCTGTAATCCGACATTGACGTCCGGATCGCAATTTTCGGCTGATATTTTTCGCAGAACATCTTCAGGCTCTTCGCTCTGAGGTTTTCCTCCGCTTTTACCTCTATGGGAATTACGGATGTTTTCCCCTGCACCATGAAATCAATCTCTCCGGAAGAGTTTTCCGTGCTGTAATAATAGGGGATCACTCCCACTTCAGAGATCAACTGCTGGAGCACATACTGTTCTGTCAATGCTCCCTTAAATTCTGTAAATATCCGGTTTCCGTCGATAATCACCCTGGCATCCAGATCCGTCATGGCAATCAGCAATCCGATATCCAGCAGGTATATTTTAAATGCATCCAGATTCAGATAAGCTTTTAATGGTAACGCCGGTTTGCTCACACGATTTACTTTATGGATCAGTCCGCAATCCAAAAGCCACTGGATTGCCAGTTCAAAATCTTTTGCCCTGGCGCCCTCTCTCACCTGTCCGTAGATATATTTTTTATTTTCTTTTGCCAGCTGCATCGGAATGGAATCCCACACCAGGTTCAATCGGGGAACCAGAGAATTCTCCGCATGCTTGGAAAAATCCTGGCGGTAATAATTCAGCAGATCTTTCTGAATTTCTCTGACCCGCCCGAAATCTTTATCATTCACATAGGACTGGACCACTTCCGGCATACCACCGACATAATAGTACTCTCTCAGACGATCCTTGTATTTGGAAGCGAAGGTATTGATCATTTGCGTATCCCCGGACTGCAGAAGCTCTGCAAATCGTTCTTCTCCCAAGGCGCACAAAAATTCCTGGAAATTGAGCGGATACAGATCCATGAAGTCTACCTTGCCTACCGGGAAAGAGGTGCCCTTGTGCATCGCCACACCCAGCAGGGAACCGGCAGCTACAATGGCATATTCCGGAGCATTTTCGCAAAAATACTTTAAAGAGGATAGTGCCTTCGGTACTTCCTGGATTTCATCAAAAATAAGTAAGGTATCTTCACTTTTGACCGAAACACCTGTCTCCACGCTGATTGCCAGAAGAATCCTTTCTACATTGATCTCTCCATCAAACACCTGTTGCATACGGGGATTACTGTCAAAATTGACATACGCTGTTTTCTCAAAACAGCTTGCTCCGAATTCCTTCATAAGCCAGGTCTTTCCTACCTGCCTGGCTCCGCGAATGATCAACGGCTTCCGGTTCTTTTTTTCTTTCCATTCTTTTAATCGTTCCAATGCAAACCGTCGCATGTCTGCCTCCCTTGTACTATTCACAATAGTTATCTACTTCTACTCTATCCCAGTAAAATTGCCTTGTCAACAGAAATAAGTCCTTAAATTCGTATATATAATACACTTTTAAGGACTTATTTCTGTAATTTATTACATTTTTCAGGACGTAATTTCCGCTCTGCGCTACACTTTTCAGGACGTTACTTCAAAAAACGCCGCAACAACTTCTCTTTTTTCTCATCATACCTCTGATAGCGTATTGGCAGATCCATCCATGTCTTTTTGTCCACGATACTCCGATAATGGCTGAAGGTCTCGAACCCGGTGCGGCCGTGATACCCACCCATGCCGCTCTCACCCACGCCGCCGAAGGGCATGGCGCTGGTGGCGAGATGAATGATGGTGTCGTTGATGCAGCCGCCGCCAAAATGGCAGTGATCCAGGATCCGTCTCTGGGCTTTTTTATCTTCACTGAAGAAATACAATGCCAACGGATGAGGATGTTCCTCTACGCAGCGGATCGCCCAATCCACAAAATCTCCCGCGGCAGCTTGGGTTCCGGAAACTTCCCCGCTAAAATCATTTTGTGCAACACCTTTCTCTGCATCATGTGCATTATACGTCAGCACCGGCAGGATCGGTCCGAAGATCTCTTCTCCCATCACGGCATCCGACCAGTCCACATCCATCATCACCGTAGGCGCAATGCGCAACGTCTTCTCGTCATACTGTCCGCCGCAGACGATTTTTTTCGCATCCAGCAATCCCAACAGTCTGTGAAAATGCTTTTCGTTTATGATTTTCCCGTAATCCGGATTCTGCAGGGGATCTGCTCCAAACTGCCTCGCGATCTCCTCCCGGATAGCTTCCACCAATCGGTCGCGGATCCTGACATCACACAACACATAATCCGGTGCCACACAGGTCTGCCCGCAGTTTAGATATTTTCCGAATACGATCCTCCTCGCCGCCAGCGGAAGCTTCGCTGTAGCATCCACAATACAGGGACTTTTCCCGCCCAGCTCCAGCGTCACCGGGGTCAAATATTCCGCAGCGCTTCTAAGTACCTCCCGTCCCACGGTCTTGCCTCCGGTGAAAAAAATCATATCAAACCGCTGCTGTAACAATGCCTGATTCTCTGCTCTGCCGCCGGTGATCACCGCCACATATTCCGCCTGGAAGCATTCTTCCAAAATCATTTTTAACACTGCTGCCGTCGCCGGAGCATAGGCACTGGGTTTTACCACTGCGGTATTCCCTGCAGCAATAGCATCGATCAACGGATCCAGCGTCAATAGCACCGGATAATTCCATGGACTCATGATCAGCACGGTGCCATAGGGTGACGGAGACCGGAAGCTCCTCGCCGCGAACTGCGATAACGGTGTCGGCACTCTCTTTTCCCGCATCAGCCCCCGCAGGTGCTTCTGCATCCAGGTCAGCTCCGAGAGCGTCAGTCCGATCTCGCACATGTAGCTTTCCATCCGGCTTTTCCCAAGATCCTGTTGCAGTGCATCGTTCAATTCTATTTCATGGCACTGCAGGGATGCCTTTAACTTTCCCAGCTGTTTTGCCCGGAATTCCCAGGAAAGTGTGGCTCCCGTAGCAAAATATTCTCTTTGTCTGCGTAATATTGTCCGGATCTCCTGCTCTGTCATAGATGCCTCCTGATTTCTCTGCTCTTCTATTCTTTATACTACCCATTTTTTCATTTCAATGCAACGAAAAACGGCGGAGCTTTTCACTCCGCCGCCCGCCTATTTCTATTTACTTTATTTCCACGCAAAATTTACCATTCCGTACACATAGATGAACAGCACTGCCGCCGGCACAAAATATTTAAACACCGGTTTCATCCACGGCTGCACTTTTAAGCCTTTGCCGGCATTTGCTTCCTCCAGGAATTTGTCCCAGCCCCAGCCGACCTTATAACAACAAAATACTGCCAGCAGGATCGAACCTATGGGCATGATGTTATTCGACACCAGGAAATCCCAGAAATCGAGCCAGGTCGTCCCCGCTGCAAACGGCTGAAAATGAAATACACTGAAGCCCAGTGCTGTCGTCAGAGCCAACAGGAAACATCCGGCACCACACGCCACGCACCCTGCCGGTCTGGACCATCCGGTCAGTTCCCGGACCATGGCCAGAATATTTTCACATACACCCAGCACTGTGGACATGGCTGCAAATACCATGAACAAGAAAAATAAAGTTCCCCACCATCTGCCGCCTGCCATGTTGTTAAATACAGTCGCCATAGTATCGAACAGAAGGCTGGGACCCGCCGTCACTTCCACATCATAAGTGAAGCATGCCGGAAATATAATGATACCGGCGATCACTGCCACCAGTGTATCCAGGATAATAATATGGATAGACTCACCCATGAGAGAACGATCCTTGCCGATATAGCTTCCGAAGATCGCCATACCGCCCATTCCCACGGACAAGGTGAAAAATGCCTGATTCATGGCGCCCACCACCACAGAACCGGTAATTTTGGAGAAATGTGGAATCAGATAGAAGCTCAATCCCTCTCCTGCTCCCGGAAGTGTAAAGCTGTGCACCGCCAGCACCAGCATCAGCACGATCAATGCTGACATCATATATTTGGTAATACGCTCCAGCCCACCCTGCAGATGGAAGCTTAAAATGACAAAAGCGATCAGCAAGGTGACTAGCAGATATGTCACATTCACCGAGGGCGTCGTGATCATTTTTTCAAAACCGAAATCCTGATTCTGCCCTGTCAGAAATTTTACAAAATAATAGAGGATCCATCCGGACACCACCGCATAGAAAGCGATCAGCGCAATGTTTCCAATGAGACAGACGATGCCCCACAGATTCCATTTGCCCCTGCCGCCGGACAGTTTCCGATACATATAAAGGGGACTCGTCTGCGCCGCGCGCCCCACGGAGAATTCCATGATCATGGTGGGCAGGCCCAGCACGATCAGGCAGATCACGTAGATCAGCATGAAGCTTCCGCCACCGTTCTGCCCGCACATCCACGGGAATTTCCACACATTTCCGCAGCCGATGGCGCACCCCGCCGACAGCATGATAAATCCCAAACGACTCCCCAGTCTTTCTCTGTTTTCCATACCTCTGATCCTTCCCAAAACCACTTATTCTAAACACGGGATACGGCATATATTTTTGCTGTTTTCCCATATTTTCGCCATCTTTTCACATTGACAGCCCTATTTTCTCATTATATAATTTTCTTAAATATTTGAAAAACAAATTATTTGCATTGCATTGATCGAAGAATTGAATTTACAATATAGAAAGTGTATCGACCCTATGGATGTCAAAAATCTGGAAACCTTTGTTATGGTGAACGAACTGAAGAGCTTTACGCTGGCGGCCGGACGTCTGGGTTATACCCAGTCCACCGTATCCTTTCAGATCAAACAATTGGAAAAGGAGCTGTCCATCCCTCTGTTTGAACGGATCGGGCATACCGTAACCCTGACCAATGAGGGGGAGAAGCTGCTGCCTCTGGCCCAGCAGATCCTGCGTCTCGCTGCTGAAGCGAGCCACATCAGCGGTAATACCGCCCCGGAGGGTCTGGTGCGGATCGCCATTGCAGAATCCCTGGCCAGCTGGGAATTTCACAGCCGTTTTAAAGATTTTCATGAAAAATATCCCGGAATCCGGTTGAAGATCATTGCTACCAGCACCGATGAAATGTTCCAGATGCTGGGACAGAATCAGGTGGACATTGTATACACGCTGGACCGCCGTATTTTTAATCACAATTATGTGACCGCTTTCGAAGCTCCGGTGGATATTCACTTCGTCACCGGTGCCGGTCACCCCTTAGCCGGACAGACTCAGATCACCCTGGAACAGATTCTGGAATATCCGCTGATCCTGACAGAGAAAAACATGAGTTACCGGGCTGCTCTGGATGATCTACTCTCCCAAAACGGTAGGGAGACCATGCCTATCATGGAGGTGGGCGATACCCAGCTGATCCGCAATCTTCTGTGTCAGGGTCTCGGCATCTCCTATCTGCCGGAGTTCGTTGTAGCGGAAGATCTGACAAAAGGAAATCTCGTCAGTCTCCCCATGACAGAGATTCATCCGGATATCTGGCGACAGCTTTTATATCATAGGAACAAATGGATCTCACCGGAACTGAAATGTGTAATAAAATACCTGCAGGAGGAATAATCCCCTGCAGGTTTTCTATTTGTCATCTTATCATCTGAAATTTCTAGAATCCCATCAGCAAGCCGATACTATGTACCAGGAAGGCTGCCACCCATGCCACGAAACACTGCCAGAGTACCACGGCAATGGCCCATTTTCCACCCAGTTCTCTGCGGACAGAAGCGATGGCGGCCACACAGGGAGTATACAGCAGACTGAATACCAGTAATGACGCGGCTGCCAACGGGGTAAGTACCGTGGCAATGCTGCTGCCGAACAATACTTCCAGGGTTGCTACCACACTTTCTTTTGCCATGAATCCGCTGATCAGAGAGGTACAGATCCGCCAGTCACCCAGGCCGAGCGGTCGAAACAGCGGTACCAGCAGACCGGATACCATAGCCAGCATACTGTTTGCCGAATCCTCAACAAGATTCAGTTTCAGGTCAAAGCTCTGCAGGAACCATACCACGATGGTAGCAATGAAGATCACAGTGAATGCTTTCTGTAAAAAGTCTTTTGCCTTTTCCCACAACAGTTGCCCTACATTTTTGGCTCCCGGCAGACGGTAGTTCGGCAGTTCCATTACAAAAGGCACCGGTTCTCCCTGGAATAACGTGCTCCGGTATAAAAATGCTACCAGAATTCCCATAAGGATACCAAACAGATACAATGCCGACATGATCAGTCCGCCCTTTCCCGGGAAAAATACGCTCACGAAGAACGAATAAATCGGTAATTTTGCGGAGCAGCTCATAAACGGTGTCAGCAGGATCGTCATTTTACGGTCTCTCTCACTGGTCAGTGTTCTCGTGGCCATGACTGCCGGGACCGTACATCCGAACCCGATCAGCATCGGCACAATACTTCGTCCGGACAGACCGATCTTTCGAAGCAGCTTATCCATAACGAACGCCACACGGGCAATATAGCCGCTGTCCTCCATCAGAGACAGGAAGAAAAACAGAGTGACCACGATGGGCAGGAAGCTCAGTACACTGCCCACGCCGGTAAAGATACCGTCTATTACAAGGCTTTGGACCGCACTGTTGACATGAGCTGCCGTCAATGCTGCATCAGTGATCTCCGTCAATTTTCCGATTCCCAGTTCCAGCAGTCCCTGGAGCCATGCTCCGATGACATTGAAAGTCAGATAGAATACCAGCACCATGATCAGGATAAAACAGGGAATTGCCGTATATTTTCCGGTGAGGATCCGGTCAATCTTCTCACTGCGGATCCGTTCCTTACTTTCTTTGGGTTTTACTACTGTCTGCTCACATAATCTCTCGATAAAATCAAAACGCATATCGGCAATGGCTGCACTTCTGTCCACGCCACGCTCCGCCTCCATCTGACAGACAATATGCTCCAGCATTTCTTTTTCATTTTCATCCAGCTGCAGCTTCTCCAGGATCAGATGGTCTCCTTCAATGGCTTTGTTGGCTGCAAAACGCAGGGGCAGCTTCGCAGTCTCCGCATGATCCTCGATCAGATGGCATACCGCATGGATGCAGCGGTGTACGGAACCGTCATGATCGTTTTTATCGCAGAAATCCTGCCGCAGCGGCCGTTCCTGATATTTTGCCACATGGACTGCATGACGGATCAGTTCATCCACGCCTTCGTTTTTCGCAGCGGAAATGGGGATTACGGGTACTCCCAGGAACGCTTCCATGGCGTTCACATCGATGGAGCCGTGATTGCCGGTGACTTCATCCATCATGTTCAGAGCTACGACCATGGGAATGTTCATTTCCAACAACTGCATGGTCAGATACAGATTACGCTCGATATTCGTCGCATCCACGATATTGATGATAGCTCTGGGTTTCTCATACAGGATAAAATTACGGGATACGATCTCTTCACTGCTGTAAGGGGACATGGAATAAATACCGGGCAGGTCTGTCACCAAAGTATCCGGATACCCTTTGATGGAACCGTCCTTACGGTCTACGGTAACTCCGGGGAAATTTCCCACATGCTGATTCGAGCCGGTGAGCTGATTGAACAGTGTAGTCTTGCCGCAGTTCTGATTTCCCGCCAGGGCGAACGTTAATGTCGTTCCCTCCGGCAGAGGATTCTCGTCTTTTTTCGAATGGTATTTTCCATCCTCACCTAAACCCGGGTGCTCCGCATCCGTCACCCGGTCCAGCCCTTTATGTTCTCTTGTTCTCTTCGATATAGGTGCGATCTCGATCTGATCCGCTTCCGCCAGCCGTAACGTAAGTTCATAGCCGTGCACCTGCAATTCCATGGGATCCCCCATCGGAGCCAGCTTTACCACCGTCACCTCTGCTCCCGGGATCATACCCATATCCAGGAAATGCTGTCTGAGTTCTCCAGAACCACCGACGGTTTCGATCACGGCGCTTTTGCCGATTTTCAATTCTTTCAGTGTCATAACACTTCTGTATCCTTTCGTATCTCAACATTTTAATGTACTGTGTTGTAACAGAAGTATTATAGCGCATTTGGTATTGAAAATCAGTATCAATTTGCATTTTTTATTTCCATGATTTTTTTCAAAATTTTTTTCAAAAATGGAATAAAAATGTAGAAAAAATTGACGAAAGCAGTTACACTTAAAATAGCATCAATAAAAATAGGGAGGGAACTTATGAATATGAATATAAAAGGAAATAATAAATATCGTTATACGGATACCGCGGAACGCAATATCAGAATGAACCGGTTCTATATTATCGCTTCTTCGCTTTTGGCGATCGTGTTCCTGTTTTATCTGTGGTTAAAACTGGCAAATCACAACATTGCACCCATTGTTACATACGCAAATACCATTCTGATCGCCGTTTTCTGTGTAGTAAATGCCGTGACACACCTTCGAAATAAGGCGACACGACTATTAAAAGTCTTCGCTACCATCGAGATCGGCATTGAGTATTTGTTGGTCGGTTTACAGACAGATGCAAGTTTCATTCACTATGCGCTGATCGCCATTTTCATATTACAGATTCCTTATTATGAGAAAAAATCTCTGAAGAAAACCGCTTTGGGATTATTCGTGCTCTACCTGATCGTCATGATCGTTCAGGCTACGAAGGGAATCTACGGTCAGGATGTGAATGCCGTCTGCTCTACCCTGCTGGTATTTCTGATTGGAATCATTATTTTGGAAACCGGTAAGATTACTATATTATTTAACAATGATGCCATCGGTTCTTCCCGGGAAGAACATAACCATGTAAAAGAAGTACTGGATAATGTTCTGGACGTATCCCAGACCGTACATCAGGAAACCACCAAAACCACAGATCTTATGAACCAGCTGGTACAAACTACGGAATCTGTAGCCAACAGTATGCGGGAGATCTCCTCTGCCACCAATATGACTGCCACCAGCATCGAAGAACAGAGCCAGATGACCGGTACGATTCAGAATGCTATCGAGCAGACCGGTCATATCTCCGAGCAGATGGTGCAGATCGCCGAAGATTCTAACGAAAGCATCCGTAAGAACATGGCTGCTATGGAATCCTTAAAACAGCAGTCCGCCATGATCAAGGATACCAACCATTCCGTCACCGACGCCATGGCAAAATTACAGGAAAAGACAAAAGAGGTGGAAACTATCGCCGGAAGCATCATGGCAATCTCCGGTCAGACAAATCTTTTAGCCCTGAACGCTTCCATCGAAAGTGCCCGTGCCGGTGAAGCCGGACGCGGTTTCGCCGTTGTAGCACAGCAGATCCGTCAGCTCGCAGAGCAGACCAAGAGCTTTACCGAAGAGATCACCAAGATTACCAACGAGCTGAATGTCAATGCCAACATGGTAGTCAACACTATCAACGGTTCCATTGAAGCTACCGAACAGCAAGGCGAAAAGATCCTGGCCGCTTCCGAGACTTTCGAACAGCTGAACAAAAATATGGAAGCACTGGCTTCCCAGGTGGAAGAAGTAAATCACCACATTCTGGGATTGTCAGAATCCAATAATAAGATTATGGAAAACATCTCCCAGTTGTCCGCTGTAACTGAAGAAGTCACAGCTAATGCCGAACAGGTGCACACCATGAGCCAGAACAACCTGGATTGCGCAGAACAAGTAAAAACGGCAGTAGAACATATCCGCTCTACCACCGATGAGATGGGAACGCAGGAGGGTTAAACCTCCTGCGTTCTTTGATCTTACTATTTCAATTTCAAACCGTCTTTAAAAGCATTTCCTACTTTATCTCCCATTGCAAGATAAGTATTATTCACAGGATCATAGCTGATTGGCTTCAATTTCTTCGGATCGATCTTGCCATCCGTCAGGATGCTTTCGTCCGCATTGACGTTGACGATATCGCCCACCAGAATGCCGTCTTCAAAACTTTTCACCTTACATTCCAGCGCCATGGGAAGTTCATCGATCAACGGTGCATTGACAAAATCACTCTTGGCTGCATGGAAACCGGACTTTGAGAATTTATCAGGTACTTTCTTCGCAGATTCCACGCCCACATAGTCGCACGCTACCACGGTATCTTCGGTTCCGATACTTACGGTAAATGCTCCGGTCTTTGCCAGATTCTCCGTGGTCTTATGCTCTGACATACTGATGGAGATCTCATTCATGTCCGTAATGATTCCCCATGCTGCGTTCATGGCATCGGGTACTCCATTTTCGTCATAAGTTGCAATGATCAGCACCGGCATGGGATACATTACCGGCTTTGCTCCAAAATTTACTCTGCTCATATTCGTCCTCCTTGTACTAAATTAATTTTTCCTTCCATTCTGCTTCCCGGAATCCGGTCAAAACCAGATCCCCGTCCACGACAAACGGCCGCTTTACCAGCATTCCGTCCGTGGCCAGCAGCCGAAGTTGTTCCTCTTCCGTCATGTTCGGAAGCTTGTCCTTCAACTGCATGTTCTTATATAACAACCCACTGGTATTGAAGAATTTCTTTAACGGTAGCCCACTTCTGCTCTGCCATTCTTTTAATTCTTCGTAGGTGGGGTTGTCCTCTACAATGTGACGATCTGTATAGGTGATATTATGTTCCTCCAGCGGAATCCAGCAGAAATCCAGATTGATTCTCTCATGATCCAATTCATCATATCCATGAAACACCCCATCCATAGGAATACTATCGTCCAGTAAATGAACATTATAATATAAGCAGATCTGGTGGCAGGGGCTCTTTCCCCATGGAAAATAAATTTCGCCTATAGCCAGCAGATTATCTACCTCTATCTCAGCGTGAAGTTCTTCTTCAAACTCCCGTTTCAGCGTTTCCATGCTGGTCTCCATAGCCGCAACATGCCCGCCGATGATAGCATAGTCATCATTTTTCGGACGTTGCAACAGGATCTTTTCATTATGGATCAATATACCGCCAACCCTGTAGGAAAATACAAAATCATCGTTTTTAAATAGAATGTCCATGTGATCTCCCTTCACGTCAGATATACTCATCCTGTTTTACCTAAACTTTAAAATCAAAACTGTTATTCCCACGGAAATCATCATAAGCCCAAGCAAAATGACCAGCGCAATAACCTTTGCATTTTTCTCCATAAATCGGATAGGTGTCCCATACTTTTCATCAATGTTTGCATCTCTTCGCTCATTCCTGATATTCTGCTCCCACTCCAGATCCTTCAGTTTCATATATTCGTCATAATGGCGTTTTTCCAGACGGTCTTCCTCTTCGCGTACCAATAATTCCAGGTTTTCTTTATAAGAAGCCCCACAATTACTACACCCCTTTTCGTCTGTGCTTTTTCCCCTTATCTTATTATCACAGTATTCACAGGTAAATTCATAATCACTTGCAGGTTTATAAACCGGAGGCTCGCCGATTTCAAAATTGTAGTATTTATGACGTATCAGCTTATATTTTTGAATTGCCTGCATTGTAGTACTTATATATTCCGTTTCCTGTGTAATGGCTTCTTCCTGGGATTTCATATACTCTAAATACCTTTGATGCATGGCCCGTTTCTTTAACTGATACTCCTTGTTCTTTCCAAAATTACCGCCACAGGTTGGACATTTTTCATCCGCATAAGATACCTTGGATCCGCAAAACTCACAGGTAAATTCAAAATTCTCCTGAAAATGATCCTTTTTGTAGGAAATGTACTTAACCGGTTTCAGGTCCTTACGTGCTCTAATGCCCGAAAAGAAAAACAAGTATATAAGTAATAACAGGCCAAAGGTAATTGCTATATTAAAAAATACTGTTGAAAACAAACTGAAAAATTCCATAATAATGTGTCATTCCTCTTTCGTATTAAATATAATTCTTAACTAATCATATCATAGTAAATCCTATTTTTCATCTAAATCCTAAGAATGTACTGATTACAACTCTTGATACTTCATGCATGGGAAATATCTTAGAAAAATCCAGTTGCCATATCTCCATTTTCTGCTACAATTTGATCATAATAGTTGCGAAGCAACGTTAAGCACCGGATGCCGGGCAGAGTGAAACGAACGCAGAAACCGAACACACTGAAACCACAGAGGTGATAACCAAAGACTCCACAGAGACTCCCGCAACGGTGGAAGTGTCTGTAGAAGCAGAGAATAACATCATTTCTCCTCTTTCCTATGAGGATTTCAATATCAATGGATTTGGCTATAGTAATTACGTAGACTTATATGGAGCCGGAAACGGCTATGAAGATGTAGAACGTATTTCTATTATGACTACAAATTGTACGGCATATACTGAATACCCCGATCAAATGTCATCAGACACAGAAACTTCGCGTGGTATAAAATTAGGCGATTCCAGAGAACAGGTAATTGCTGCTTATGGAGAGCCCCGAAACGAGGTTGTATATAGATCTAAGGCCTATAATCATGATGGTCTGGAAAGCCAGTATAATTTGTGCTATTGCTATATTGATGAGCGCTACCCGGAAGTCTTTTTCAATTTATCCTTCAGTATGGATCAAAATGATAATGTGCTGGATATT
>OGJY01002034.1_pt1 | contig 21620 bp, 13 predicted proteins | sample 1572231 | NCBI WGS metagenome assembly OGJY01 (sample SAMEA2582121, study PRJEB24529) | metagenome | biome: Human gut stool | place: China | collected 2011
TTTTGAGTATTAATAACTTATTTAATAATCGTCTCGTTTTAACGGGACACTAGTGATATTTAATATAATAAGGTACGCAAGGGGGAGGTAGGAAAAACAGCTGTTAACTGTTAACCCTGTTAACCCCTGCTGCTCCCAGATGCTCTTTTAGGAAATTTAAACAAGAATGCTTGGTGGGTTCATCGAAAAGCCGTACTTTTGTACCCGACTATAACAACATCAAACAAAATACAGCAACATCAAACAAAATACAACATAAAAACAATAATAACAACATAAAATGAAGAAACTGAAATTCCATATAGTAGGTCTTACCCACAACGACGTGAAAGGTCGTGAGGTAGAATACGCCAGGGAGGCAGTGGGCAGAACCATCTGTCTTGTGCCCGATGACGCCAATCCCTTTGATATGCTGGCAGTGAAGGCTTACGACAAGCAGCTTTTCATCGGCTATGTCTCAGCCCTGGAGGGCGAGGACGTAAGAGCCCTCATCATCGCCCGGAAGGGCAGGAACCTGCGCACCCGATGCCTGGGAAGCAACAGCAAGGAGGGTGCAGATGAGAAGTCGGGGCTCCAGCTGATAGTGGAGGCGCGCGTGGACGTCTCTGAGCAGGAGATAGAGCAGGCACGCAGGGAAATCTATGATGACAGAATCTATGACGACTGGCACTATTCCGGACCCATTCTGCCCATCGACAAGCTGACCCGTTTCAGCGATTGCACCATGATGCTGGAAGGCGTCATCAACGACATCATCAGCATCCAGGAGCAACTCTCACGGGATTCAGATTCTTCTCGTGATTCAGATTCCGCTGAAGCCGATAAGAATCCCCTTGATGCCGATTCCCGGGCGGCGCTGGAGGCAGAGCTGCGCGACAACCTGGAAGAGGCTAGGGAGCGGCTCAGCAGCTTCATGGAAATACAGCGAAGCGATTATTCCCGCGAGATGACCCAGACGAGAAACCGGATCCTCAACAAGCTCTATCTGATAGATGATGAGGAAATCCATCGCATGGGCGAAGTCCTGACTACCGAACTGGGATTCATTACCAGTTCCAGTTATCGTGAGCGTGCAGCCCAGTCGTTCTTCGTAGATGCGCCTATTGCCCTCAAGCAGAAGCAGACGGGTGCCTACGACTATAAAGACCAGCTGGACGCCATAGAAAAGCAGCTCTATGCCTTCCCATATTCGCTCTATCCCACGTTCAAGGCCGACCCGGTAGATTTCCTCCGCCAGGTATTCTATAAGCGTGTGCCCCGCAAGAAGATGCTCCAGCTGCTCTCGGGCATCGTGCTGATGATTATGAATGGCAGGGTGAATGATGTGAAGCAGTGGGGGAAACACGGTGATGCGGCATCGCTGGAGGCGATGAAGGCGATGAAGGCGGTGGGTGCCAAGCCTTCGAACGAAGTGAAGAAAGAGAAATTCATGGAACTGGTTGATTTGGTAATTCCGAAGATAGCGGTTTATAAGAAAAAAGGCTGTCCTGAAGTGCTGGTGAAAAGGCAGTCCGACTGGTTCCCTGTGTTCCGCCTCTTAAACGGGTGGGGGCTATTCAATATGGAAACTCCTACAGCCTTCTGCAAACATCTGACCCACCTGTATGAAAAACTACCTCCGGAGAATACGGAGCGTGCTCCGCTCTGCAAATGGAAGGATCTTGCGCAGGTGAAATCTGCACCTTTCGAATATGCGGCTCTGGAATGGTGGAAACTTGATTCAGGTGAGTTGGGCTCGGTAAGCTTAGAAAGATTCAATCATTATTGCGATATTGTGAATGCTTTCAAGAAGATTTTGGGAGCAACAGCCTGTTCGGAGAATGTGAACTTGAAGGAAATCTTGCCGAAACTGGTGGATGAGAAAGTGCCAGCCTCGGACACCAAGAATGATGACGAGATGACGGCGGGAGATGGTAGCTAGCGGGGTATTAATATACCCCTCTTATACCCTTTGTTGATTCTTTTATACCTTTTTATACCCCTCCTTATACCCCTGCTTTTTTATTCCAGAAAAAACTTGTAAACGGCTATTTTTTTGTTTATCTTTGCATCGCTTTTCGGAAGAGAAGTGGCTGGTTTTCAGTAATCCAGTCATTGTATAATCTAAATAATATTCAAATGGTAAACAACAATCTTTCTTTTGATGAGTGCAAGCAGATGAGCCGTCGTCTCATCGCCATGAACCCTAATCGCAATGCGAACATGGGTAAGATTTCCACTCATCTCCTCGATTACTACACCGAGCTTACCAAGCAGTCTTGGCTCTGCACCCTCGTAGGTCAGATTCGTGACCTCACCGCCAAGCAGAACCAGATGCTGCAGCAGGTGGCTGATGCGGTAGATGCATCTCAGTATGCTAACGAGGATGACCTTGCCTTCGCCATCATCAAGAAGCAGGAGGAGGTGAAGGCAGGCGAGACCTTCAAGCAGCTCGACAAGCAGATTTCCGCATTCAAGAAGCAGTTGCCGTTCCGCTCTCCTCATTACTTCCACTTCCTCGACGACCATCGTGCCCAGAAGACCATCGACCCGGAGGCTTTCACCTTCCAAACCACCGTCGACATCGACAACCCGGAGGAGGTGGAGACGGCGGTGAAGAATGCCCTGCTGCTGAACGGAATGTTTGATGATCCTGCCGAGAAGCTTTTCAGAGAGAAAATTTTCTCTGCCGATGACATCGAGCTTTGGAAGGGGAAAGTGCTCCACGTGGAACGTTCGGCTCGCAACAAGGCGCACATCGACATCCGAATCCCTATCGGAATGACCATCGCTGAGGCTCAGAGCGCCTTCTGCAAGCTCATCCATGCCACCGAAGACCCTAGCTGCGTTACGCCTGAGCGCATCATCTTCATCACCGATGCCGTGAGCCAGATCTATACTGCCGACGACTGGTACAAGCGACTGGATGAGGAAGCCGTGGCTGCCTATCGTGAGGCTTACAGAAAGAGAGGATTGGATATTGACGGTCGTCCGCTGGATGTAGATTCTGCCCAGGTAAGAGCATCCCAGAATCCATATTCATCTCAGAAGTCATCTTCTCAGAATTTCTCTTCTCAGAGCTCTTCTTCCTCCGCTCCAACCGTAGATTTCCAACCCATTGAGAGCGAGGAGGAGAAGGCGAGAAGGGCTGCCAATGCCGTGCAGTATGAGCAAACCTACGATGGCGTTCCTTACGAGGAGATTACCAAGGCGCTGGTGGATTTGATGGGCGGCGCTCCTGCCCATGGCAACCGCAACAACTTCATCTATCGAGAAGCCTGTCTGCTCAGATACATCTGCAATAGCGAGGCGGCTTGGATTAAGCAGGTAATCGAAATTTTCGGCGAAGACGAGGCGAAGGCGTTCGCCTCTGTAGAGAGCGCCTGCAAGGTGGCTCAGTCCTCGGAAATGCCTCAGCTCGTGAAGCAGGCAGTGGAGCTCGCCCGCAAGAACTATCTCGCCAAGCAGGCTACCGAGAAGGCGGGAATCTACGCTGATGTTCCTCCTCAGATGCCTGCCCGTTTGCCTAAGCTCATCAAGCTGCTCACCAGCAAGGTGCCAGCCGATTTCAAGGCGCCTGTGGCGATGGCGGTCTTCCCTCCGCTGGCTGCTCATCTTAAGGGCGTCAGCTTCCGCTACATCGACAATCAGGTACATGAGGCAGCGATGATGAACCTGCTCGTAGCTCCTATGTCGTCAGGCAAATCGGCGGTAAACGGACCTATCGACTGCATTATCGAAGACCTGGTGCAGATGGATAAGGTGAACCGTCAGAAGGAGCAGGATTGGAAGGACGAGGTGAACACCATGGGCGACAACAAGAAGAAGCCGGTGCGTCCGGAAGACATCTGCATCCGCATCGTTTCGCCCGATCTTACCCGTGCTGCCTACATCCAGCGTCTGGACGATGCGCAGAAGGCTGGCGACGCTTATCTCTACTGCAAGATGGACGAGGTGGACATGCTCAGGAAGTTCAACGACCCTAGCCAGCTGATTCGTCTCTGCTGGGATAATTCAGAGGACGGTCAGGAGCGTGTGGGCACCAAGAGCGTTACTGCCCGCGTGAAGACCCGTTTCAACTGGAATGCTTCCAGTACCATCGCCGTTACCCAGAAGTTCTTCTCGGTTCGTGAAGTAGCTGATGGAGCCGTGAGCCGATTGTCGCTTGCCACTATCTTCCTTCCCGAGTTCGCTCCTTGTCCGGTTGTGGGGAATTATGATGCGCAGTTCAAGTCGCAGCTGGCTCCTTACATCCATCAGTTGAATGCCGCCAGCGGTTTCAAGGAGTGCAGGAAGGCTCGCCAGCTTATCGAGCACCTGGGCAGTGAGCTCATGGAGCTGGCTCAGCTGGCTTACAACAAGCCTTACGCCGAGTTTGCCAAGCGTGGTTTGGCGAATGGTTTCCGCAGGGCGATGGTGCTCTATCTGGCGAATGGCGAGAAGTGGGAGAAGGCGATAGAGGATTTCATCGTATGGAGCGTGAAATATGATTTGTGGTGCAAGATGCGTTTCTTCGGCAATCAGATGCAGGAGGCGATAGATGCAGACACCCGTTCTATCTATCATGCATCCGGTGTGAGCAATCTTCTGCTCTTTGTTCATGATACTTTTGATAAGGCTGAGATTCAGGAAGTCTGCATGGTTCATGGCACCAAGACGAAGCTTGCCATCCTCCTGTGCAACTGGAAGAAGCGTGGCTTCATCGTGAAGAACGATGATGATACTTTCTCCAAGACGGCTAAGTTCATCGCTAAGTATGGCCATTATGGAACGCCTGGAATGGCAGCGTAGAGTCGCTTTTTTTGAGTGTTTTGAGTGATTTGGGCGTTTTGAGTGATTTTGTTTTGAGTGTTTTTTAAGGAAAAAAGAAATCGGGTAGTTAACAGGTTAACAGTTAACAGCCCGATTTTCTTTGTTTTTTATGTTTTCTGAGAGATGATTTCGAATGCTCTTATATCGTTTGATGTTTGTAATCGTCAGATATACAGAGGATTCTGATTTTTTCTTTTTTATTTTCCAAGATAAGGCTTCAGGATTCTAATCCAGTTCTGGTAGCCTTTTCCGAGCAGATGCAAACCATCGTTGGTGTAATCCGGGTTCATTTCCTGGGTTCCAGGAGCCACGAATTCAGAGAAGAGGTCGATGTAGGTCAAGCCACGTCGGTTTGCGATGTCCTTGATCAGGGCATTGAGGGCAGGAACATCCTTGTTGTGGTTCGTGTACTCAACAAGAAACTACTTGAAAATCAGGGTGGTGAGTCTGTCTTTGTCAAACAGTTCCTGAGCCACGGCTTGAATCTGGGCGGCGGTAATCTCATCCACCTGCTCGTAGAGGCGGTCAACGTTCTTCTCCCAGCCATAGTGCAGGAAGCTCTTGCCGAAGTCGAGGGCGAAGTTCTCGCGGTTGTCGCAAGCCACGCCTATTTGACCCTTAATCTGTTTCTTGGCAGCTTTGAGCTGCGCATCGCTCAATGGCTTCTGCATGAACTTATCCAGCTCCTTGCGAACCAGGCGGAGGCAGCGTTTCACATCGTGCTCATCGCAGCCGAAATAGATGCTCCAGGTGCCCGTGTCGCCATAAGCCACCATCGTGCTTTCTACGGTGTAAACCAATCCGTTGTGCTCTCTGAGGGCGAGGTTCAGTTTGGCGTTCATACCCGGTCCGCCCAGCATATTATTAAGCAGATAGAGCGGCATTCGTCGGTCGTCGTTCACATCGTAAGCCTGGGTTCCAATCATCACATGAGCCTGATGCGTATTCTTCTGCATCACAATCGTCTGCCCAGCAACTTTACTTTGAACATTGAACTTTGAGCTTTGAACTTTATGATTTGCATCGCCTGCTTCCATTTCTTCCGTAGGTGTTTCGCCAGAAGGAGTTTCTTCTGTAATCCTTTCTTTCGTAGGCGTTTTTTCTGCAATCCTTTCTTCCGTAGGCGTTTTTTCTGCAATCCTTTCTTCCGTAGGCGTTTCGGCGGATTTGCAATCCGCCGAGCAAGCAAGCTCTCGGCCTTTTGGGCACTCTCCCAAAGCCTTCTGGATAAGCTTCACCAGCTTCTTGAAATCAATATCCCCGTATGCGAAGAATATCGCATTATCCGGCCGGTAAAGCTTCCTTGTGAAGCGCAGCGCATCCTCCGTCTTGAAAGCCCGAACCTGCTCGGCTGTGCCCAGGATATTATGCCCCAGCGGCGAACCCTTGAACAGGATATTCTCGAACTCATCGTAAATCAGTTCGGCAGGCGAATCATTATAGCTCTCTATCTCATCGCAGATAACCTCCACCTCCTTATCTATCTCCGCCTGCGGATAAACCGAGTGGAAGACGATGTCGGAAAGCAGGTCCACGGCCCTTGCGATGTGCTCCTTCAGGATGGCGGAGTAATACACCGTGCCTTCCTTGTTGGTGTAGGCATTCAGGTCGCCGCCCACACTCTCCAGACAGTTGAGAATGTGCCAGGCTTTTCTGCGTTCGGTGCCCTTGAAGGTGACGTGCTCGCAGAAGTGAGCCAAGCCCTCCTCGCCCGGCTCCTCGTTGCGGGTGCCGGCATTTATCTGGTAGCCGCAGTACACCACCTGGCTATCTGATGGCAGGTGGATGATGCGGAGTCCGTTGTCTAATGTATAAGTATTATATTTCATTTCAAGGTGCAAAGTTACATTGAAAATGTAATTTATCCAAAATATTGGGCATTTATTTTGCATTATCGCCAAAAAGAATTATCTTTGTCCCCAAAAAAATATAAATAGAGACATAAAACAATGCGTAAGGTTATAGGAATAGGAGAGACCGTGCTTGATATCATCTTCAAGAACGGCAAGCCGATAGAGGCAGTACCGGGTGGCTCATCGTTCAATGCAGTCATCTCGTTGGGACGTGCGGGCGTGAATGCTTCGTTTATCAGCGAGGCGGGCAACGACCGTATCGGTGAGTATGTGATTCAGTTTCTGAGAGATAACGGCGTGAATGCCGACAATGTGAGCATCTTTCCGGAATCGAAGTCGCCGCTTTCGCTGGCGTTCCTCGACGAGAACAACAATGCCGACTACATCTTCTACAAGGATCATCCCCACGACCAGCTGGAGTTTGCCACTCCGGAAATCAATCCTGGCGACATCGTGCTCTTCGGTTCGTTCTTCGCCCTGAATCCGGTGGTTCGTCCTCAGGTGGCAGGTTTTCTGGAGTACGCCAAGAATCACGGTGCCATCCTCTATTACGACATCAACTTCCGTGCTTCTCATCAGAATGAGATCATGAAGATTACGCCTAATCTGATAGAGAACCTGGAGTATGCTGATTTTGTGCGCGGAAGCCACGAGGACTTCGGAATCCTCTACAAGAAACCGGAGGCGGATAAGGTGTATAATGCCGAAATCAGTTTCTACTGCAAGAAGTTTATCTGCACCCAGGGCGCTGAGCCTGTAGAGGTGAGAGCCGAGAACGGCTTTGCCAAGAGTTATCCTTCGGAGAAGATGAAGCCGGTGAGCACCATCGGAGCCGGCGATAACTTCAATGCCGGTTTCGTATTCGGACTGATCAAGGATGGAATCACCCGCGAGGATATCGACCGTGGATTATCTGAGGCGCAATGGGACAGCCTCCTGAAGAGCGCCCAGGAGTTCTCCACCGAATGCTGCAAGGACATATACAATTATGTTTCCAAGGAATTTGGAGAAGAAAAGAAGAAGGAATTATAAAAATATAAGGATATGACAGAAATTACAAACAAGATTTATTACGTAGGCGTTAACGACCGCAACAAGCATCGTTTTGAGGGCCTCTGGCCTTTGCCTAACGGAGTGAGCTACAACTCTTATATCATTGACGATGAGAAGGTAGCGCTGGTAGATACTGTAGAGGTAGATTTCTTCACCCAGTTCCTCGAGAACATTCACGAGGTGATTGGCGACCGCGAAATCGATTACCTCATCATCAACCACATGGAACCTGACCACAGCGGCTCCATCGCCCTCATCAAGAAATATTACCCTAATATCAAGATTGTGGGCAACAAGAAGACCCTGGGAATGCTGGAAGGCTTCTATGGCGTTACCGACGATGTGGTAGAGGTGAAGAATGGCGAAACCCTCTCTCTGGGCAACCACGAGCTGAGCTTTGTTCTCATCCCTATGGTTCACTGGCCAGAGACGATGGTTACCCTGGATGCGAAGAACAAGGTGCTCTTCTCGGGCGATGCGTTCGGCTGCTTCGGAGCGCTGAATGGCGGAATCATCGATACGGAAATCAACTGCGAGACTTTCTGGCTGGAGATGGTTCGCTACTATTCAAACATTGTGGGTAAGTATGGAATCCCTGTTCAGAATGCGTTGAAGAAGTTGGCTGGCGTGGATCTGGATTACATCTGCTCAACCCATGGTCCGGTTTGGCACGAGCATATTGAGAAGGTAATCGGCATGTATGATAAGATGTCGAAGTACGAGACGGAGCCGGGCCTCGTTATCTGCTACGGCACCATGTATGGCAACACCGAGCGCATGGCTGAAATCATCGCCCGTGCAGCAAGTAAGGCTGGCGTGAAGAACATCGTAATGTACAACATCTCGAAGACTCACCACAGCTACATCCTGCGCGACATCTTCCGCTACAAGGGCCTCATCGTAGGTGCTCCAACCTACAATGCCGGTCTTTATCACGAGATGGAGGTTCTCCTCTCAGAGCTTGCCAATAAGGACGTCAAGAACCACCTTCTTGGCTGGTACGGCTCTCATTGCTGGGCAAGCAAGGCAGTGGCTAAGATTCAGGAGTGGAACGAAACCAAGCTCCACTACGAGCCAGTGGGCGAGCCGGTAGATATGAAGCAGGCGATTACTCCAGAGGTAAAGGCGCAGTGCGAGGCGCTGGGTAAGGCGATGGCAGAGAAGCTGTTGGCAGAATAAAAGTTTAAGGGCGGAAGAACAACTGGGGGTTAACAGAGTTAACAGTTAACAGTTGTTTTTCCGCTCTTTCTTTGTTTTCGAGCATTCATTTTCCTTTCTTGTGTGCCCCCACATCTATCTTTTTTGCTTTTCTCTCTAAAAAGTTCCTGGAAAAGGAGAGGCATTTCAAATATTTTATATACCTTTGCACGCAGATACCCATTCTGCTCACGCCGAGTTGATGCTTTCTTTCTCAAAAGAGAGATTGTTGAGACGAGGACTTGGGAGGGTAGTGGTATCATGACATAATATAGAGCGTTTACTTGGCGCTTTGTTCTTGACGGACTGAAACTTCGCAAACTTCATGAATAGTCACGAACAATGCAACGGTAGATGCCCTCGGGATGTGTTTAGCCACATCCCTTTACTGGTATGGCTTATTGCGTCAAGTGATAAGTCTTATATCCGTATAGGGGAAAGTGTACACATATCGGCGTGGGCTTCGACGTTGCTCGTTCAACTATTCAGGGCAATGCGAAGGCCTCAGTTCGTGGGACGGGTGACGAGGAGAACCCACGCTTTCCGTTTTATTTTAATCGCTACCCTTGGGTGATGAGGTGGTTAGGGAAGGAAATTTTCTATGGATTACTTAAAAGCAGAAAAACTCCGTAAAGAATGGGGCGATAAGCCTTGTTCACATCCAAACTTCGAGGTAGAAACCCATTTGGATCCTGAGTATGTGGCTGTAAAGACAGGAGATTATGTTTGTACTTGTTGTGGACAGGTTTTTACCAAAGAACAAAGGGATAAGATTATTGCGGCTCGTAATAATCAAAAATAGTTTTTGTTATGGAAATGTTCAATTCTACATTGAAATCTGAGGACGTTAAGTTCTTTTACAGAGTGTTGTATCAGTATGAGAAAGAGGGAACAGGTAGGCATACGGGATACTCCTATAAAGATGTGCCCTTGAAAATAAGAAAAAAAGTTTCACTAGTGCATGATACGCGTAAAAGCAAAATCGAATTGAATTTCCCGGTAAAGCCTAATACCATATTGTATAAGGGTATAGGTGTGTCTAGCCCTCTTCTCAAGCATATAAGGCATAGCTTTGCTCATGCTTGTATTGAACGAGATGGGGATTATTATATAATAAACTCTCAAATGAATTCTAAATGCCAGATTTGTGGCAAGGTGAAAAGAACAGACTTGATGGATTTGGTTAATGGAATATTATCTACAAAAAAAGAAAATAATAAAAAATAGAGAAATGGGAAATTTTACTTTTAAAGGACTGTTTTTGGCAGGACTGTTTATGGTATTAGGTTGCTTGTCAATTCAAGCAGCTGATGATGATGGCTTGATTACAAAACAAATCACCATTAAGTTGGAAAAAGCTGGTACTTTGCCTGATAAGATAGGCAGTACTAAGAAAAAACAGATTACTAATCTGAAAATTATTGGTGAGATAAATGGTACGGATTTGCGAATGATTCGTGAAATGGCAGGAAGAGACGTGAATGGTAGGGGTACAGATGGAATGCTATCTGTATTAGATTTGTCAGACGCAAAGATCGTAGAAGGCGGAGATTATTATTATTTTAACGGTCATAGTGATTATTATATTTTAACTGGTCATAATGATTGTTTTACTTCTAATGATAAGATTGGTGATTCCGCCTTCGAGTCTTGTAGTGGTTTAACAAGTATAACCCTCCCTTCTGGTGTTACCGAGATAGGCAAATTCGCCTTCCTACACTGTAGTGGTTTAACAAGTATAACCCTTCCTTCAGGTCTTACCGAGATTAGCTCTTCCGCCTTCAAGTCTTGTAGTGGTTTAACAAGTTTAACCCTCCCTTCTGGTCTTACCGAGATTAGCTCTTCCGCCTTCTCTGGCTGTAGTGGTTTAACAAGTATAACCCTCCCTTCTGGTGTTACCATGATTTTCTCTTCCGCCTTCGAGTCTTGTAGTGGTTTAACAAGTATAGCCCTCCCTTCTGGTCTTACCGAGATAGGCGTTAACGCCTTCTCTGGCTGTAGTGGTTTAACTTCTATTTATGTATATGCAGAAAAACTACCAAATATGGGAAGTGACGTTTTTGATGGCTGTGATGCAAAAAAATGTACTGTTTACGTTCCAAAAGGAACTTATGATGATTATTGGCTTTCTGAATTTGGTTATTTTGAGAACATCGTAGAGTTTGAAGCAACAGGCATCAATAATGTAGTCACCTCAAATGACGCCAAGGAACTCTCTCGCTATTCCGTGAATGGTCAGCGATTGTCTGCTCCAACCAAGGGCTTGAACATCGTGAAGTATAGTGATGGTAGTGTGAAGAAAGTTGCAGTTCAATAAGATGAACGCATCCTGATTATATTTAGGGGGTACGAGCAATCGTGCCCTTTTTTATGTTTCTGAAGAGTTAAATCGATGGAAAAGTTTGGCGTTATCAAGTAAAAAGCGTATATTTGCGACAGAAAACCGTGTCTTGACACAAAAAAACGTCATAAACTATGTATTTTGAACGTAAAGCATACTTGAAAAAGCTCATCTCGGCAGAAGGCAATGGGATGATAAAGATTATCACCGGCATTCGCCGTTGTGGTAAGTCTTTCCTCTTGTTCAACATCTTCCGCAAGCATTTGCTTGAAAGAGGTGTTGCGGAAGATCATATCATACAGGTAAATCTTGAAGACCGTAGAAACAAGAAACTCCGTGACCCTGATGCTTTGCTGGAGCATATCGATGCTTTGATGAAAGATAAGGATAGGTATTATATTCTCTTGGATGAGGTTCAGATGGTGAAGGAGTTTGAAGATGTGCTCAACTCTTATCTCCATGTGGAAAATGCCGAAGTGTATGTTACTGGTTCCAATGCCCGATTTTTATCGAAGGATGTGATAACTGAATTTCGTGGTAGAGGTTGGGAAATCCGAATCCATCCACTGAGTTTTGCCGAATACTACGAGGTGGTAGGAGGAGAGGAGCGTCAAGCCCTGGAAAACTATTATCTTTATGGTGGATTGCCTGCCGTGGCGCAGATAGAAACTCCTGAAGCGAAACAGAATTATCTTCGTGAGATTTACGAGACGGTTTATCTGAAGGATGTTTTGGAGCGTAATCGGCTGAAGAATTCTGATGGAATGCGCGAGTTGGTGCGCCTTCTGGCTTCTACGATTGGTTCCTGTACGAATGTGCAGAGAATTTCTAATACGTTCAAATCTGTTGGAGGAGTGGAAATCGGTACTAAAACTATTGGCAGGTATCTGGAGAACCTGCAGGATTCCTTCATCATTAGCGAGGCTTTGCGCTATGATGTGAAAGGACGCAAATATATTGGTACTGGTACCAAGTATTATTTCGAGGACATCGGTATCAGAAATGCCGTGGTAGATTTCCGACAGATAGAATTCACCCATATCATGGAGAACGTGGTTTATAACGAGTTGCGGAAGCAGGGTTATACTGTGGATGTGGGGTCAGTAGAGAGCTTCAAGCGGGATGAGAATGGCAAGCTGCAGCGTAGGAATCTTGAGATAGATTTCGTGGTGAACCGTCATGATGAACGCCTCTATATCCAGTCGGCTTATGCCTTGCCGGATAAGGAGAAGGTAGATCAGGAGCAGGCTTCTCTTTTGAATGTAAATGATGGCTTTCGCAAACTGATTATCGTAGGGGATAGGTATCGTTCGGGTTATAATGAAGAAGGCATTCTGATGATGAGCCTCTCCGATTTTCTCTTGGGGAAGAGCTAGATTGTTTTGAAGAAAATGTCAAGAGCGGAAGAACAACTGGGGGTTAACAGAGTTAACAGTTAACAGTTGTTTTTCCGCTCTTTCTTCATCTATTTCATATAGGATTTTATGCCTCGCAGAACTTTGCCAATTCTTCCAGGTTATCTGCCACTTCAATCACATCTCGCCAATCGCCACGAATCATGCTTTTCTCTGCCATATCGTCCAAAAGGGCGATGGTGGAGTTCCAGAAGCCTTTCATGTTGTAGAGAATCACCATCTTGTGATGGTAGCCGATAGTGTGGGCGGCGGCGATGGTGAAGATTTCATCCAGGGTGCCGATGCCGCCAGGAAGGGCTACGAAGATATCGCCCTGGGCAAGCATCAGGTCCTTGCGGTCGCTGAGATTATCACACGGAATCTCGATGTCGAGATCTGGGAAGGTTCTGCCTCCTCGCTCTACAAGCGTAGGAACCACACCGATGGTTCTGCCGCCATTCGCCTTTACTGACTTGCCGATGCAATCCATCAGACCGGAGTTGCAGCCACCGAAAACCAGGTCGTGGCCGTTCTCTGTCATCCACTTTCCCATCTCTTCAGTCAATGTGAAGAAGTCGGGGTCGATATTCTTATTTGCTGAACAAAAAACTGCTATTTTCATCTTGCTTTATCTTCTATTTGATAATGTTTTATCTGTTGTTTATTGATGTTTTATCCGTTATTTATAGATGTTTAGGCAAAGGTACGCAAAAATATCGAGATTATTGGGCTCTTTTTGCGGATAATTTCTTAATTTTGCAAACTATAACTAATCTTATAAACAGGAAGATAGATTTCCTATCGACAAATTTTAAACAGGAAGATAGAATGAAAAGGATTATCACATATAGTATTATTGCATTGTTGCAGGCGTCTGTGGCACTTGCTCAGACCCCTGTGGCACTTACACAAACCTCTATGGCGCCTGCTAAGACCTCTTCGAAGCCGAAGCTTCAGAAGCGGGAGAAGTATGAATGGCAGGGAGAGATTCCTACTTACGTTGAAACGCTGAAGAAGGAATTGACCTATCCGATGGCTTGGGGCAACAGTCCGATTAAGAACTTCAAGAAGTGGAAGAAGGCGGCAAGGGCGAAGGTGTTTGAATGCATGATGACGCCTCCGAAAGCGGCTGCGGCTTGGGATATGGAAGTATTGGGCGAGGAACAGAGAGAAGGATATAAGGCACAGAAAATCGCCTTTAATATCAACGCCTATTCCCGAATTACGGCTTATCTTCTGATTCCGGATTCTGAATACGGGAAGAACTCGAACGTAGAAGATGGGAAGAACTCGAACGTAGAAGATGGGAAGAACTCGAAAGCTGTAGATGGATTGCTGCTTTCTGCCCAGAATAAGAAAATGGGGAGATTCCCAGCCGTAGTGGCGCTCCACGACCATGGTGCCCATCTCTTTATAGGAAAGGAGAAGATGATTCGCCCTTTCTTCATCGCATCTGAAGAGCAGGATGCGGATGGGAAGATTTCTGAAAAGAAGAAGGCTGCCAACCAGGAGGTTCTGGACGATGCTGATGCGTGGGTAAACCAGCTTTACGAGGGTCAGTACGTGGGCGATTACCTGGCGAAACATGGCTACGTGGTGCTTTCGATTGATGCGCCGATGTGGGGAGAACGAGGCCGGAAGGAGGGCGTGGATAGAAACAAATACGATCTCATAGCCGGCAACATGATGATGCTGGGACGAGACCTCTCTGCCTTCATGACTTACGATGATATCGCCAGCACCGAGTTCCTGGCTTCGCTGCCGATGGTAGATGCGAAGCGTATCGGATGCGTGGGCTGTTCGATGGGAGCCTATCGTTCGTGGATGCTCTCTGCATTATCGGATAGAATCAAGGCGGGTGCTTCCATCTGCTGGATGATTACCACCGATGCTCAGCTTACCCGGAGATTCGGAAGAAAGGAGAATGGCGGTTTTGCGAATTGTATCCCCGGTCTTCGCCAATATCTCGACTATCCTCACATCGCCTCCCTCGCCTGTCCGAAGCCGATGCTCTTCATCAATGGCACAAAAGATAAGCTCTTCCCTGTGCCTGGTGTAAAAGATGCTTTCGCCGAAATGCACAAGGTTTGGAAGAGTCAGGGAGCAGATAATCTGCTGGATACGGAACTTTGGAACATTCCTCATTCCTGCGGATTGAAAGCGCAGGAGAAAATGCTGGAGTTTCTGGATAAGAATCTGAAATAGGGGTTAACTGAGTTTACAGTCATTTACTCCCGATTATGCGGCTTGGTTAATCAAGTGCAAGCAAATTTTAAATTAGTGATTTTAGAATAACTAACTGAGAAATTACTAAAAATAAAAAAGAGCGGAAGAACAACCGGGGGTTAACAGAGTTAACAGTTAACAGTTGTTTTTCCGCTCTTTCTTTTCTAAACTATTTGAATATTCTGTATGATTTTACCACAATTCTGCTGGCGACAGATCCTTGTCTTTTCTGCCCATCAGATAGTAATCGGCAAGGAACTGGAGGTTTGCCTGGGTTATCTTCAAGCCTTCCTCCTTCACATATCGGCTGGTGAAGATATTGGCGTCAGGCAACATGTTGTTGTCTATCAGCTTGCACACAATCTCGTAAGGGAATGGGCGACCGTTGCCGCTGATGATTCCGAAGCAGTCATCTTCAGCGCGCTCAGCGTTGTAGTAAGGATTCTCAGGCGAAGCGATGCAGTGGGCGAGGCCGAAACTGATATTGATACCCGTATAAGGACTTGCGCTCACGATGATGCCCTTTTCGTATTTCTGTGGGAATCGGATATCCTTAGGCAATTCGAATTCAATCTCATTGAGGAACTCCTTCAGGGTCTTCACATCCTCCAGGAAGATGAACTTGTCGCCCAATTCCTTTGCTTTGAGCAGGTTGTAATCGTGGATAGCCTTCTCGCGATCTACGCTCGCCTCCATCTTCTCGATCTTCTCCTTGAATTCCTTATCCTCCCAGAGCTTGTGGGTAGGCATTTCAGCCGTAATCTTCTCAAGCCACTCTAGGGAAGTAAGCGCCAGGAGATTGCTTCTGCTGGCAATGGTCATCTCCATCTGTATGGAGTAGGCCATAGGCTCTGTAAGTCCCTGAGGAGAATTTGCCATCTGCTGGAGAGCAAACTGCAGGCGTTGGCGGTTGCCCACATTGAAGTAGCAGCCATAGTGGAACCAAGCCAATGTGTCGCGGCGGTGGATTTCGTCGAGCTGCTTCTCTTCTTCTTCATTCTGATTCTCCAGTACAGGCATTTCGCTCAGATAGGTAATTAGACGCTCATTCTCAGGCGCAGTCTCATATTCCTTGTCGAGAAGATTATAGGCAAGCTTGGCAGCCAGCGTCATCGTGCTGAAGAGGAAAGGAACGGCTTCCTGAATGTAGGTGCTCTGCTGGTAATGGTGCCAGCACAGGAACTTGATGTCGGCGAAGTTGATTTCTTCCGGATCGTAGGCTGGAACATCTTCGTTCAGGGTATTCGGAACGAAATCGTCCTCGTTCTCATAGAAAGGAATGTAGGTACCGTAGCGCTTCTTGCATTCCGCAGTAAACGCCTTCCAGATTCCTGCGCCGGAAATCACATCCTCAAAGTAGCCCGCAATGCTGAGTGCAAGCTGCTTGGCATCCTCCACATTCTTAAACTGATGGGTGAAGCACGCCTCGTCGAGGGCGTGGTATATTTCGTTAGCCAGTTCTGTATAGTACTGATCTACTTCGTTTGGTTTCTCGTATGGATGCATTGCCATCCAATCCTGGGTGAAAATTACCTTTTTCATTTTTTTCGATTCTTTGTTATTCGAGGTTAAGCGATGTCGTTGTGACGCGATATTCGTTCTTCTCGGTTGATGTTTATGATTCTTGTTAGCCAGTTCGGAGCAATATTGCCCGATTTATCTGTAAAGATAATGCAAAGATAATGAATTCTGCGCAAAATCTGCAAGAAACTCACATTTTTTTCGTATCTTTGCACCCGAATTTAGGCAATCTTAATAAATGCGTGGGATTGCCGCAAGCGTTTCGGAAGGATTTTGCACCCTAATTCATGGCTGGGAGGGTGAATTCGGCCTTCCATTTTGATTATAATGAATTAAGGTTAAAAAGATTTGAAGACATTTGAAGAATTAGGCGTGAGCGAGGAGATTCGCCGTGCCATTGAAGAGCTTGGATTTGAGAATCCAATGCCAGTTCAGGAAGAAGTAATCCCATATTTGCTTGGTAATAAGAACGACGTGATTGCGTTGGCGCAGACTGGTACGGGTAAGACTGCATCTTACGGTATTCCGGTTATCCAGAAAACTGATGCCAGCAGCAAGCAGACACAGGCTATCATCCTCAGTCCTACACGTGAGCTCTGTCTCCAGATAGCAGACGATTTGAACAGTTTTGCCAAGTACATCGACGGTTTGCATATTGCCGCAGTTTATGGCGGTACCGACATCGGAAGCCAGATTCGCACCCTGAAGCATGGTGTGCAGATTATCGTGGCTACCCCTGGCCGTCTGCTCGATTTGATTAATCGTGGCGTGGCTCAGTTGGAGAACGTGAACAACGTGGTGCTTGATGAGGCTGACGAGATGCTGAACATGGGCTTCTCAGAGAGCATCAATGCCATCTTTGAGAACGTTCCGGAAGATAGAAACACTCTGCTCTTCTCGGCTACCATGAGCAAGGACATCGAGAAGATTGCCCTCAACTACCTGCACGACCACAAGGAAATCGTAGTGGGTTCGCGCAACGAGGGTGCTGAGCATGTAAACCACATCTACTATCTGGTAAATGCCAAGGACAAGTATCTCGCCCTGAAGCGCGTGGTGGATTTCTATCCACGCATCTTTGCGATTATCTTCTGCCGTACCAAGCTGGAGACTCAGGATATTGCAGATAAGCTGATTAAGGATGGTTATAATGCAGAGGCACTGCACGGCGACTTGAGCCAGCAGCAGCGTGACCTCACCATGCAGAAGTTCCGCAACCATACCGTTCAGTTCCTCGTGGCTACCGATGTGGCTGCCCGCGGCTTGGACGTAGATGATCTGACTCACGTTATCAACTATGGTTTGCCTGATGATGTGGCAAGCTACACCCACCGAAGTGGTCGTACCGGTCGTGCCGGCAAGAAAGGAACATCCATCTCTATCATCCATACCAGAGAGAAGTTCAAGGTTCGCCAGATTGAGAAGCAGATTGGCAAGGATTTCGTGGACGGCGTATTGCCAACCCCAGAGGAAATCTGCAAGAAGCAGCTCTTCAAGACCATGGACGACATTATGAAGACCGATGTGGATGAGGATCAGATTGAACCATACATGGCTGAAATCAACCGCCAGTTTGAGTACATCGACAAGGAGGACATCATCAAGAAGATGGTAACCATCACCTTCGGTAAGTTCCTCGATTACTATAAGAATGCTCCTGAGATTATCAAGCCTGAGACCGGCAAGGGTTCCCGTGGCGGCGAAGGTCGTGGAAGCCATGGCGAGGGTCGTGGCAAGGTTTCCAATGGTCGCAGAAAGCATGAGACAGAGGCTGGTTTCAAGCGCCTGTTCATCAATCTGGGTAAGGCTGATGGTTTCTATCCGGGCGAAATCATGCAGTATCTGAACAAGCACGTGAAGGGTCGCCAGGAGGTGGGTCACATCGACCTGCTGAGTAAGTTTGCCTACATCGAGGTGCCTGAGGAGGATGCGAAGCGCGTGATGAAGGCATTGAACGGTACTGAGTACAAGGGCAGAACCGTAAGATGTAACGATGCTGATGAGGAAGGTCATGGCAGAGCAGCCCGTGGCGGTCGCAGTTCTGAGGGCAGAGGCGCCCGTTCTTCAGAAAGAGGAGGTCGCAGCTCGGAAGGTCGTGGTCGCAGAGGTTCTTCTGATGATGCAAGAGACTCTCGTGATTCTCGTGGAAAGGGAGGACGTGGAAGCCGTGGCGAATCTCGTGGCGGAAGAAAGTCTCGCCCTCAGGAGGATACAGGCGATTGGCGCCAGTTCTTCCAGAACAACGATAACGTGAAGTTCAAGGGCGAGGAGCCAAACTTCGAGGAAGAAGGTTGGGCTCGTCGCAGACCTAAGAAGAAGTAATTTAGGCAGCGATTTATAATAAGATGAAAGCCTGCATCAAAGGGATGTTTTGATGCAAGATCCATATTTTGCGGTAAAAATACAGCAATTTCTTTGGTAAATTGCGGTGTTTTTACCGCAATTTTTGTATATTTGCAGCCGTAAACATCAAATTTATTGTATCTTTATACGCAATTTTAACCCTAAAAGATATTCTGTAATAAAACAAATGAAGAAATCTATTCTTATCGCTTGTCTGGGACTGGCAAGTCTGGGCTTGCAAGCACAGGGCATTTCGCTCGCTGGTGAATGGAATGTAGAGTTGGGAAAGAGCGGTAGTGCTTTCGCCAAGAGTAAGCGTGCCTCGCAGGGTGAGGTGAAGCGAGCTATCCTTCCCGGTACCATCGATACGAACCATCTGGGATTCGCTCCGAAAGATACGATGGAAACAACGCATCTTACGAGACTCTATGCCTATAAAGGAGCTGCAAGATATTCGAGAACAATCAATATCCCGAAGGACTGGAAGAAGAAGCCGGTAGAACTCTTCCTGGAGCGTACCCGACCGACATGGGTGTATGTGGATGGAGAACTGGTGGATTCCTGCAACTTCATCTCTACTCCCCAGCGCTATCTTCTGCCAAAGAAGGTGAAGCCGGGCAAGCATCTCCTGGAAATCGTGGTGGATAATGGAAGAGGTGTGCCTGATCAGGTTTACGGCTCTAGCCATGCTTATACGGAAGATACGCAGACCAACTGGAATGGAATTATCGGAAGGATAGAACTCCAGCTTGCCTCTTCTGCCGATTGCAAATCGACAGAAACGCTGACGGGAGCAGTCTCAAGCCGTTCTGTAGCTTCTCTGGCAGGAGCAATCCCTAGCCGTTCTGTAGCTTCTCCTTCTGCCTTTCAGATGCCTGATTTCGCCAAGGATTTCCACATTGAGGGCGCCCACTTTTACGCCAATGGTCATAGGATATTCCTTCGTGGCAAACACGATGCGGCTGTATGGCCGCTGACGGGACATGTGGAGATGAGCGTGGAAGGCTGGATGAAATATCTCGGAACCTGCAAGGAGTATGGAATCAATCATGTGCGCTTTCATTCCTGGTGCCCACCGGAGGCGGCTTTCGTGGCAGCGGACAGTCTGGGAATCTATCTCCAGCCGGAGCTTCCTTTCTGGGGTTCTTTCGATAAGAAGGATGAAAGGCTGATGGCGTTCCTGCATCAGGAAGGCGAGAATATCCTCAGAGAATACGGTCATCATCCTTCTTTCAGAATGATGGCGCTGGGCAATGAACTCTGGGGCGACATCGATAAGATGAAGGAGTTTGTGGATGATTTCCGCAAGATTGCGCCCGATAAATACTATACCTTCGGAAGCAATTACTATCTCGGTTATCAGGGAATAAAAGAAGGAATGGATTACTTCACCACTTGCCGCATCGGAGGCGAGGAATGGGGCAAATACAATACCCATACCCGTGGTTCCTTCTCGTTTGCCGATGCCTACGATGGCGGAATGATTAATCATTTCCATCCTAATTCTACGATGAATTTTGATGAGGCTTGCGATAAGGCAGGAATCCCAATCATCTCTCACGAAACAGGCCAGTTTCAGACCTATCCTGATTATCGGGAGATGAAGAAATACACCGGAGTGCTTCATCCTTATAACTTCGAAGTATTCCGCCGTCGCCTGACTGCAGCCGGAATGCTTTCTCAGGCAGATGATTTCCACAAGGCTTCGGGCTTATGGAGCGTGAAACTCTATAAAGCCGATATAGAGATGGATTTGAGAACCCGGAATATGGCGGGCTTCCAATTGCTCGATATTCAGGATTATCCCGGTCAGGGAAGTGCTTTCGTAGGCATCCTGGATGCGTTTATGGAGAGTAAGGGAATCACTACGCCCGAGGAATGGCGCCAGTGGTGTTCGCCTGTAGTTCCTCTGCTGGAAGTGGAGAAATTCTGCTTCGAGGACGGAGAGAAGATTCAGGCTAAGGTTAAGGTTGCCAACTATGGCGGTTCTTCGCTGAAGGGCAAGAAACTGAAATGGCGTCTGGCTGAGGATGAGGGAGTATTGAACATCTTTTCATACGATGAAGGTTTGGTGGATGTGGGTGAACTGAATGGTGTTTTCCACGTGCAGAAACCTACCAAGCTGCTTCTTACATTAAACATTGAAGGAACAGAGGCGAGAAACTCCTACGAACTTTGGGTTTATCCGAAGAAGGCGATGGAAAAGAAGGGCGTCATCATTGCCAGAGATTTGAATCAGGAAGTAGTGAAAGTCTTGGAAAAGGGCGGAAAGGTGCTTTGGATGCCTACGGCTTCCAGTCATTTTGTGGCTGCCGATGATACGCTTTCGCAGGCAGATAATGCTACTCCTTATACTGTTGGCGGACTCTTCCAGACCGATTACTGGAATTATCGCATGTTCAAGACCATCTGCGAGAACAACAAGAAGAAGGTTTCTCCAGGAACCCTGGGCATTCTGACGAATCCGGAACATCCGATATTCAAGGGATTCCCTACGGAAATGCACACCAACTGGCAATGGTTCCCGGTTATTAAGGAATCGCATCCGCTGGTGCTTGACAACTTCGCTAAGGATTATCGCCCGGTAGTTCAGGTGATAGATAATATCGAGCGGAATCATAAGTTGGGTTTGGTGATGGAATGGAAGGTGGGAGCCGGAAAGCTTCTCGTCTGCATGAGCGATTTGGAGAAGGCTGCCCAATATCCGGAAGGCAAGGCTTTCTATCAGAGTGTAATTGATTATATGCGCTCTGCCGATTTCAATCCATCTGTAGAAATAACGGTGGATGAATTGAAGAAGAAACTCGCAGAAAAGCCTCGTCAGGTTTCATTGAAGGAGCTGAATAACAATAGTTCGTTAATAATTCAATAATGTGCTAAGCAGCTATACGCTGTAAGCAC
>OGJY01002043.1_pt1 | contig 21549 bp, 10 predicted proteins | sample 1572231 | NCBI WGS metagenome assembly OGJY01 (sample SAMEA2582121, study PRJEB24529) | metagenome | biome: Human gut stool | place: China | collected 2011
GGCGGTTCTTGGCTTCTTGAACGAACACCTGAAACTGGTTTCCCAGGGTAAGGAAGTCGAGGCGGAGGAAACCGCCCGCATTGCCGCCGATGCAGCATTACAGAAGGCTATAGACGCCGTTTCTTTACGTATCGACCGACTTGTCGGTAACAACGCTTCGCAGGCAATCGACAACTTTAACGAGATTCTTAATTTTCTGAACGGGCTTAAAGACAGTGATTCGCTTGCCGCATTGCTGGCTGATATTAACGCCCGTATCGGCAGTGAAGACGGTTCGGAGAGTGAAGACGGTTCCCTTTGGGGAAAACTGAAAAGTTTGTCCCAGGATATAACCAGTTGTTCCGATGACATAAGCACATTGCAGATAGACCGTGACAAAATGAAACAGGGGTTACAGGAAACGGACGGGCGTCTGTCTTCCACCTTTACCAATGTAAACAACCTTTTGAACGCCGGTACCGTTTATAGTGATCTGTCGGGGGTATTTGCAACATTGAAAACGGCGGGAAAGATTAACAATGTACGGAAAAACGGTGTAATCCTTTCTTTTCTTACTGCCGACGGCTGGGTGACGAAACAATTTAGAGGTAATCCGGACACGGATTTTGAAAATGTCGAAAAGTGGGAGGATTTCGGCAGCGGCGGTTCGGCCGGCGGGAATACTTATAACGTAACCGGTAACATACCACTTGCAGAAGGTTTCTATACTCTTGCTTCCGCCATTGCCGCGGTACCGGAAAAACAACGCGGCCGGGGGCGTGTTATCACCTTTGAAACATCGCTCGGTAAATGGGAGACGTGGCAATTTACCGGAACCGATCCGGCTGTCTGGGATCAGGAGGCGAGCTGGGAAGAGTTCGGCGGCAAAGGAACGGTAAAGAGTGTAACGGTAAACGGCGAGAAGCAGACGCCGGACGCGGCCGGTAATGTGAATGTAAACGTGGATATCCTGGAAGTGGACGAAACTTTGTCCTTAGATTCCACCAATCCGGTAGAAAACAAGGTAGTAACCGCCCGTTTTAACGAGGTGGACGCTTCCACGCTGTTTAACGTAAATGCGGAGGTAAGCGAGGATGAAACATCCGTCCGTCTGTCTTTCCAGAACAAAAGCGGCACGGAAATTACCGCCGTGGATATCCCGGCCGGTTCCGGTGGAGGTTCCGGCGAAACGGTGGCTACTAAAATTGCCTTAAATGCGGCTGTAGATAATGCGATCATAAAAGAAGGCGGAAACGCCCGTCTTACTTATACGTACGATCACCAATACACCACGGGGGACGAAAAGGGGGAATCTACCGGGCAAAAGGCAGATATCACCGTTACGATCAGGCGTGGAACGACTACCATGTATTCCCAGACGGTCAGCGATGTTTCTAAAGGCAGTTACGAACTGGACCTTTCAAGTTACTTGCTTGTTGGGAATACCGATATTTACGTAGTGGCAACCACAACCGATCCGACTACCGGCAAGAAACAAACCCGGCAGGCGTTTACATCCGTAAAGGTTGTTAGTCTTTCCCTTACCAGCTCTTACAATCTGGCCGGGGCTATAGCCACAGGCGGTTATACTCTGGCCGACACGATTAATATTCCTTATGCTGTCAACGGTGCCGGAACAAAGGTCGTCACACTTTATCTGAACGGTCAGCAACAGAACGCGCACACTATTACAAGATCAGGAACGACAAACGGCAGTTTCAGTTTGTCCCCCTCTTCGCTTGTGACCGGCCGGAATACCGTTCAAATGGTTGCCGAAATGGAGGCTTCCGCCGATCTCGTGTTAAAGTCTGAAAGTATCTACATTGATATCCTGAAATCCGGAGGATCGGCACCGTTCATCGGCACGATGATAAGTTTTCCGGACGGCCGTATTTTTACGGAGGATCATCTTGTTCCGCGCCTGGAAGCGGGGCAGTACGAACAGGTGAAATTTAACTTTGTGGCTTATGATCCCGCCGCGACGCCGGCCAAAGTGGACGTTTACCGGGACGGGGTGAAAACGCAGTCTGTCAGTGTGGCCCGTACTACGCAGACATATACCAACCGTTTTACGGAACAGGGTGAAATCAATATGAAATTTAAGACGGGAGCCACGGAATACCCGTTTTATATCGACGTGACGGAAAGCGGCATCGACTTGCAAGAAACTACTGCCGGGCTTGTACTGAAACTTTCGGCAGCCGGGCGGAGTAACAGTGAATCCGATCCGGGAGCCTGGGATTATGGCGACATACATACAACGTTTGCGGGTTTCGACTGGAACAGCAACGGCTGGACGGGTGACGCCCTGAAACTTACAGGAGGCGCGAAGATTGAAATCGGGTACCAGCCGTTCTCCACAGATGCAACCACTACCGGGGCTACCTATGAAATGGAGATTCTTTGTTCGTCGGTAACGGACCGGCAGGGGGTAATACTGGACTGTATGGCCGGCGATATCGGTTTCCAAATGACAACGGAGCAGGCCCTTATGCGTGTTTCTGGCGGTACGGAAGTAAGTACAAAGTTTGCAAGTGATATGAACCTGAAAATAGCCTTTATTGTCGGGTCCAAGGCTGGCAAACGGTTGCTGGAACTTTATGTAAACGGAATCCGTTGCGGGGCTGTACAGTATGGGGCTACCGAAGGACTACTGCAGGCGGAACCGGTGAACATCCGTTTATTCAGTGATACGGCGGATGTGGAGATCAGGAATTTCCGTATTTATAACCGTGCGCTTACGGATGATGAAGAACTGAACAATTACATGGTAGACCGGACTACGTCGGACGAAATGGTCCTGTTATTTGAAAAGAACGATGTTACGGGGGACAACGGTACGGATATAGACATAGACAAGCTACGCGCCCAAGGAAAGGCGGTTATGCGAATTGTCGGCGATGTGAACCTTGTCAACGCCACCAATAACAAGAAATTCGAGGTCCCGGTCGATATCTATTTTTATAGCCCGTACGGTAAGGAGTATGACTTTGTAGCAAGGAATGTCGGTCTAAGAATACAAGGTACATCATCCACCACTTATCCGCGTAAGAATTACCGTCTTTATTTCTTGCGCTTGGAGAAATACGGTACCACGCTGGAAGTTAACGGCGTGGATGTGCCGTCTCTTGAATACAGTTTCAAACCGGGAGCACGGCCGATCAGTATATTCTGTTTGAAAGCGGACTTTTCCGATTCTTCCGGTACACATAATACCGGTGCGGTGCGTATTGTGAATGACATTTGGAAGAAGTGCAGGTGGTTGACGCCGCCGCAGGCTGCATATAAGGGGGAATATGACGTACGTATAGGTGTAGACGGTTTCCCTATGGACCTGTTTTATGATAACGACGGCACCGGTACGAATACTTATCTGGGAAAATACAATTTCAATAATGAGAAGTCGGAAAGTGCGATCATTTACGGTTTTGAAGGAATTGAAGGATTCAACGACGAAGCGTCCCTGAACGGGCAGCGTAACAAATGTATTTGTCTGGAGTTCCTGAATAACTCCGAGGCCCTTTGTTTGTTCGGGACTACCGACATGTCTTCTTTTGATGATGCGCTGGAATTTCGTTTCAAAGCAGATACTACCTGGGCGGATGCACACGAGGACGACAAGGCGGCAGTTATAAGACTTTGGAACTGGGTAGATTCATGTAAAGGTAATCCCGCCAAGTTCCTGGCGGAATATAACCAGTATTTCGGTAATGACAGCCCGTTTGCATGGTATCTGATTACCGATTACTTTATGGCCGTGGATAACCGGGCAAAAAATATGATGCTGGCGACCTGGGACGGCCTGATCTGGTATTTCCTTCCTTACGATATGGACACGTTGTTCGGTGTGCGTAATGATTCGGTACTGAAATACGAATATACCATTACCCACGCAAGTTTTGACGATAGTATCGGTAGTTATGCTTTTGCCGGCCATGATTCCGTTTTATGGGAACTGGTACGATCTTGTCCGGACAAATTGCGTGAAGTGGCAGAAACCTTGCGTAGTAATATGAGCCTTGAATATGTCCTGCAAGTATTTAACGAGGAGCAAATGGGTAACTGGTGCGAGCGGATTTATAACAAGGATTCGGAGTATAAATATATCCTTCCGCTTACCGAAGGTGTGACAACCAGCAGCGGAACCAGTTATTATAATTATCTGTATGCCTTGCAGGGCAGCCGTTACGCGCACCGTACTTATACCATTCAGAACCGTTTCGCCCTTCTGGATAGTCAGTACGTGGCCGGTACTTATCGTCGTGACAGCTTCGCGGCTTATTTCGGGTATAAGTTCGGAAACGATAACCGGAAAGTTCGGATTACAGCCTCCGAACGGTATTATTACGGGTACGGGTACACGTCCGGAACACCGCACCAAAGCGCGGTACTTGCAGAAACGGCCGGTAGTGTGGTGGAACTGACAATGGACACGGATTTGATTGTAAACGATCCGCAATATTTCTACGGTGCAAGCCGTATTCGCGGGCTTGATCTGACGGATGTAAGCCACGCCATTGTCGGCACATTGAACCTGAATAACTGTACGGCCTTGCGTGATCTGAATATTAGTTGTGAGGCCGGACAAACGACACTTAACGCCCTTCTGGTGGGTAATTGCCGTAATCTTCGAAAACTCGACATATCCGGGCTTAAATCCTCTTCCTTTACCGGTATGGACCTTTCAAGCAATGCTAAACTTGAGACCTTCCTGGCCGGTGATACATCCCTTACCGGTGTGACATTCGCCGGCGGTGCGCCTCTGGCCGTTTGCGTCCTTCCCGCAACTTTGCAGACGCTGGAACTCCGGTACCTGAACAAACTAACCAATGCTGGGCTGCAGCTGGAAGGCACGGCAAATATCACGCGCCTTGTGATTGATAACTGTAGCCTGATCGACTGGAACACGTTGTTACAGCAATGCAGCGCGACCAGCTATCTACGAATTACCGGTATAGATATGGACGGGAACGGTAATTTGCTTCGCAGGCTTATGACAATGGGCGGCGTTGATGAAGACGGGGGAAACGTGCAGACGTGCCGCCTGGTAGGTACGTACCGGCTCACCCAGTCCATGTCGGATGAAGAGTACGCCGCCACCTGTGCACATTTCCCGGAACTGAATATCATTCAGCCGCAGTTTGTCGGTATAAAAATAGATCAGACGGTAGGAGACGGGGAAAAGATTACGAATCTGGATAACTCAACCGGATATGACTATAATACGGAATTTACCCCGTCTTCCCATATCCTGGAAGTGTTGGCGAAAAGGCCTTGCGTTCTGGCCAAAAAGACGGCGGAGGGTGAAATGACCTGTTATCCGCTTCATGATGAGAACCGGAACAAATACGCCGATAGTGAGAATGTGGAGAACGCCACGGATGCAGTATTAACCGGATCGGAAGGCGAAGTTTACGTATATGAACCTCATTACTGGTACAAGGGAGTAACGGACGTGCTGAATCAATGTCTTTACGGTTTTATTTCAAGTAATGAGGATGCGCCGGCAGCGGCAGGGTACACCAGTGTAAAATTTACCCGTGAAGAGCTGGACGTAACGGAAGGGATCGGGATTCGTAAGAATACGGATTACACGACCATTGAAGAGGCAAAGAACGAATACGAATCCGGATCGTTCGCCCTGGTGGATGTTCGGGATTACAAGCAGGTTCGTTTTCCCGGTCTGGCTTCCACTCTTTACGGGGCTGTATTTATAGATGATACGGGCAAAATAGTAAGTCGGGTCAGCGTTTCAAACGCGAACGGTTTTATCAATGGTATGTACTTGTTTTGTGCCGTTCCTGTAGGGGCAACGAAACTGGCCTTTACCTTCCTTAATTCGGCGACATTCGATTTCGTTTTACTCACAACGTCGGAAAGTGTAGAAGCGATCGAGCCGGACTGGGTAGAGCATACGGAATGCCTGGGCGGTGCTTATGAAGCCTACTTGATTGATGATGTGTTGCGTTCTGTCAGTGGTGTTTCAAGTGTAGGAACCATTTCACAAGCCCAGGCAATCAAATACGCCCAGAACCGAGGCAAAGGTTTCCAGCTGTTTGACTGGGAAATGCACAAGGACGTGGGTAATCTGCATTTCTTTAAATACGGTAATACCGATTCGCAGGGAGTTTGCGGATATGGAACAAACAATTACCAGAAAGTGACGGGCCTTACAAATGCGTTGGGAATACGTGATACGGTTTCTTATTATAAAGAAAAGGGCGGTTCCAATCCACAGGCGGAAGGTGCTTACCGGGACGGTGTAAATTATCAGTCCGTCAATGTACTGGGATATGAAAATTTCCAGGGAAACAAGGCGGAATGGTTGCAGTATGTCACGGTAAACAAGACAGCAGCGGACGGAAGGTGGTTTATTACCATGCCGGACGGAACGGAACGCGTTGTACAGGGAATTACTGTTTATAATGCGGATATTTATCCTACCCACATGGTTTGGGGCCGGTATATGGATTTGATTGCAGCCAAAGAAGGCGGTTCCACTTCTTCACATTGGTTCGACAGGTTCTATGTAGGTACCGGGCTTTCTCGTGTGGTGTATCGGTCGTTCTACTACGCGTACGCGTTAGGCGGTGTTTCGTATGCGAACGCGAGTAGCGATTCATCGAACACGCATGCGAACCTCGGCGTTCGGCTTGCCTTCAGGGGCATAATACGCTGGGCGGGTAGCGTCGCGGCCTTTAAAGCCATAAATCAGGCTGATTAAAATAAAAAAATAGCAACGTAAAACGTTGTGCGGGTAGCGCGGGCGTCCGGAAGTAAGACGGGTGCCGGTGCTTCCTGAAAGTACAAAGGCGGATTTCCTCATATACACTCGTGTGGTGTATCGGTCGAACAACAACGCGAACGCGTTAGGCGGTGTTTCGTATGCGAACGCGAATAACGATTCATCGAACACGAATGCGAACATCGGCGTTCGGCTTGCAAACAATTAGAATAAAGAAAAAGCGCATAAGCCTTAAAGATTGGCGTACAACAGTGGGGACGTGTCCCCGACGTGGAGCCAAGAGGAATGAGCCTCGCCAACAGCAGCCGTTTACGGCTGGAAAGGGGAAAAACAAAGCGCAGGGCAATGGGGTTTGGTAGGAACTTTTTTCGAAGAAGCCCGGCCCGGGGAATTGAAGGCTAATTTAATTATCATGTGGAGAGAAGATAATATTATAGAAGAGATTGTCGAGGACTCCAATATAGAGGACGCCATAAAAACGGTATTGCGCAAAAGAAGACGAAAGCGCAGCTTTGCCGGGCGTAGAATACTGGCGGATGTTCCGAAGGCGGTAGAGAGGATCAGGCAGCGGATCAGGAGTGGGCGGTTCAAGCTCGGAGGATATCGGGAAATGACCGTAGACGACGGGCCGAAGGTAAGGATCGTACAATCGGTTTCCCTGGAAGACAGGATCGTTCTTAACGCTGTTATGAATGTGGTGGACCGGCATTTGAAAGTACGTTTTATCCGGACTACTTCCGCATCCATTAAAAACAGGGGTACGCATGACCTTTTACAGTATATCGTTAAAGATATAAAAGCTGATCCCGAAGGAACCCTGTTCGGGTACCAGTTCGATATAACGAAATTCTATGAGAGCGTAGACCAGGACGTTTTGCTGGATGCAGTGAAAAAGATGTTCAAGGATAAAATATTGATCGGAATCCTGGAAGAGTGCATCCGCATGATGCCTAAAGGCGTGAGTATCGGACTAAGATCATCGCAGGGGCTTTGTAATTTGCTTCTGTCTATTTATCTGGATCACCGGTTAAAGGATCAGGAGGCAGTAGCACACTATTACCGGTATTGTGACGACGGTCTGGTGCTTTCTGGTAGCAAGAAATACCTTTGGAAGGTTAGGGATATCATTCATGAACAGGCCCGTAAAGCCCGCCTGGAGATTAAAAGTAATGATACCGTTTTCCCGATTACCGAAGGTATCGACTTTCTGGGATATGTAACCCGCCCGGATCATGTGCGGTTAAGGAAGCGTAACAAACAAAAGTTCGCCCGCAAGATGCACAAGGTTAAAAGCAAGAAACGTAGGCAGGAGTTAACCGCTTCATTTTACGGGCTTACAAAACATGCTGATTGCAAGAACTTATTTTATAAACTAACAGGAAAGAAAATGAAAAAATTAAAAGATTTGGGCTACAAGTACAAGCCTAAAGACGGACGGAAACGATTTACCGGGGCAAGGATCAAGTCGCCCGAACTGATGAACAAGGATGTGATCGTACTTGATTATGAAAAGGATGTTCCGACGAAAAACGGAAACCGGACTGTTATAAAGCTGGAACTCGACGGCAAGGAGAGAAAGTATTTTACCAGCCTGGAGGAAACCCTTTTCATTTGTGAATCAGCGGCAAGAGACGGAGAACTGCCTTTTGAAGCACATTGCGAAGGTGAAGTAAGTGAAAAAGGATTGATAATTATACATTTTACTTGAAATGATACGAATTTATGCAGACAGCAAGGCGGAACCGGTAAGATGTACCAACCGCCGCCGGGGAATCTGGCGTATTACGTGGGATTACCAGGAAACAGAGACAGCAGAAGGAGTGCAACGCAGTTACATGGAAGAGACGTTCGATCATCTACCCGCACTGGCAGAAATCAAGGCGGTTATTAATGAATGGTATAACCGAAAGATAACTGACACGATCGAAAGCGGGTACGTATGGAACGGCCTGAAAGTCTGGCTTTCCATGGAGAACCAGATGAATTATAAGACGGCGTACGATCTTGCCTTGCAGACAGGCGGGGAAAACCTTCCTGTTACTTTCAAGCTCGGGGAAGAAGACAACCCGACGTTTTACGAGTTTGCAAGTATGCAGCAACTACAAGAGTTTTACACCGGTGCCGTGAAACATATACAGGAGACACAAAAGGAAGGCTGGGAACTTAAAAAGGCGATAGACTGGAGTGTTTATACGTTGGAGTAGAAAAGCGAAAGGGGGAAGCGGGAAACACGTTTCCCCCTGATTTAAAAAAGTCCTTCAAAATGTTTTGTCTCTTCATGTACTGGCAACGCTTCTCCTTTTAGATATTTATTTGTGGTAGAAATATCCGAATGTCTTGCTTGATCGCGTGCAATAACAATCCCGGCTGAATTTGCCAAATCGCGAATACCGGTATCTTTTAGGGAATAAAACTGGTAGGAGTCAGGGAATTTAAGTAACGTACGTACTTTATTGAAATAAGTCCTGTAAGTGCGTGGTGTCGATTTCTCTTTTGAGGGTTTGAAATCTTTCCCGAATAAGTAACAATCATTGCTATAATTGAATATTTTAAGTTCGAGCATAGATTTTATTAAGATATCGTTTAATCCTACCATACCGTCTTTGCGGTTTTTAGATATACTTGAAGGGATAAATACTTTTTGATCCTTAATATAGATATCGGATAATTGAATATTTGACAGCTCATCTGGACGAATAAGGGTATAATATGCAAACTGGCAAAGTAGGAGAAAGTACGGATTATTTTTTTCTAAATATGTTCTAAGCTTCTGTAGATCATTGGCGGACAATGCGTCCCGTTTCTTTTTGTCTTCCGACAATGATTTGATATTCTCTACGGGGTTTTTGTCTATATACTGTTTTTCTAATAACCAGCTGCCAAAAGATGATAACCAGGTTCGATAATTATTCCTTGTGCGAGCTGATGAATCACGATCAATAAGAATATAATCCAAGAAATCACTTGCATAAGTCTTATCAAACTGATAAATATATATTATAGGATTGAAACGCTTTTTGTTGTATTCTGATAACACCCTAATTCTTTTTTTATAGTCTGCAAAGGTACTTTCTTTAAACACTTTGGACTTATGGAATTTAATTAGATATTTATTGTATAATTCCACAACATCATCGAACAATGTATATTGGCGGGAATTTGAAGTATCTGCCCATGGATTCCAACCAGATAAGAGTTGCCGACTTATATTAGCAATTAATTCCGTAGCCCTCTTTTTCCGGACACTAATTTTATCTATGCTATCCAGCATATATTTTTTTCGTTTCATTTTTTGTTCCAAAGGATCGTAAGCTTTGAAATCAATATACCAATTTTTCCCGGTGTGAAGTTTGGGCAAAGTGTAGGGTATTATACTATTTAATGAGGCACCCCGTCTTTTAGTTGAACACATTTTTTTCTACGTTTTTGTAAACAGAAACGTAGTACAATTAAACATTCATATTAAATAAAGTGTCCGGTACTTGTCCGACCTATAAACGGAAAATAGCCGTAAGTTATTAACTTACAGCTATTTGACCTTGCACGGGAGGAGAGGCTCGAACTCCCGACACCCGGTTTTGGAGACCGGTGCTCTACCAACTGAGCTACTCCCGTGTTTGCGGCTGCAAAGGTAGTATAAACTTCCGAACCAGCAAATATTAGGGTAAATAAATTTCCAATTATTTTAATTTTTCCCATTCATCGGGCTTAAAACCTACCAGAACGAAGCTGTCTGTCACTACTAACGGGCGTTTCACCAGCTTACCGTTCGTTGCCAGCAATGCGATTTGTTCTTCCTCAGTCATGGAAGGCAGCTTCTCGCTCAGTTTCAGCTCTTTATATACCAAACCACTTGTGTTGAAGAATTTCTTTATTGGCAATCCGCTTCGTGGAATCCACGTTTTCAACTCTTCCACTGTAGGGTTATCTTCCACAATGAGCCGGTTAGTATACTCAATGTTATTTTCGATTAGCCATTTCTTAGCTTTCTGGCATGTACTGCACGCCGGATATTGCAAAAATAAAGGTGTCATACTATATACTATTTATCGATTAATACCTAATACTTATTACTTAATACCTATTACCTATTACCTAAATAACCATCTGCAAATCCTGATACATAATCCGATAGGCGGCGGCTTTTTTATCTAATGCAAGCGGGTATGCCCGTGAGGAAGAAGGCATCCGGTAGAGTCTCATCGCCCGTCCTTCAAACACAAATTCGGCATAGTCTCCTACTTTCGGTTCTTCCACTTCCAGTTGTGCACGGAGCGTATCCGTTGCCTTCTGTCCGGTGGTGACGATTGCTCTGCATTCGGGAAGTTGGTGGAGTAATGCGGCAATGTCCGTCGGCTGCACCACTTCCAGAAATTTGTCCGAAGCGTTATCCTGCAGACGCCGGATAGATGAGGCTGTATCGAACAGGGCGATTCCTTTTTCATTCAGGAAGTCAATAATCTGTTCTCGGCAGAATGCTTTCCGCGTATCGTTCAAAAAGTGATCTTTGTCTCCGAAAAACAAGAGTCCGACAATGCGCCACATATCATTGTTCAGGTTCGGATAATAAAAATCCATCGACCACCGTTTTCTTTGTGGCGGAAAACTTCCCAGCATCAGCAGCTTTGCTTTTGGCGGGAGAAAGGGTTCTAAAGGATGTTTTTCGATTTCAATCTCCATATTGATGTAATTTCCTACAAAAATAACGAATCTATTCTTTTCCCTCAAAATAGTTACGGAAAAAAACAAATTTAAAAATATTTGGCTATTTTTGCACGGAGATGGTGAAAAACAACTTATTGAAATGCTGTTGAAAACAAGAATAATTATAAGTTGCTGTTTTATAAGCTTGTTAGCTTTCTTTGAAGAAGATTGTTATGCTTCACGGCCGGGGTCGAAAGAATGTGTGAAAGTTTCCTCTGCCAGTTTTACGGTAAGGGGGCGGGTCATCGATACCTATGGTGACCCACTTATCGGAGCGACAATCAGAGAGAAAGGCGGAGCGAATGGAACAGTGACAGATGTGGAGGGGAATTTCTTTTTATCCGTTCCGGATAGTGCTGTTCTGCAAATTTCTTTCGTAGGTTACGAGTCTCAGGAAGTCAGTGTAAAGGGTAGGTCAATGCTTGAAATATGTCTGAAAGAAAATATTCTGCTGCTTGACCACGTGATTGTAACTGCTTTGGGGCTTGAAAAGAAAGAATCCTCTTTGGCCTATGCCGTGCAAAAGGTGAGGGGAGAAGAACTGAATCGTGTGAAAGAAGTGAATATGATCACGGCTTTGGCAGGAAAGGCAGCCGGTGTGCAGGTCAGCAAGAACTCTTCCGGCATGGGCGGATCGGCGAAAGTCAGTATCCGTGGGGTACGATCGGTGGCCGGTGATAATCAGCCTCTGTACGTGATAGATGGTGTTCCCATGCTAAATTCTACTTCGGAACAGGCTTATTCGGCTATCGGCGGTACGGCAAATGCCGGTAACCGGGATGGGGGAGACGGAATCTCGAATCTGAATCCGGAGGATGTGGAAAGTATCAGCATCCTGAAAGGAGCTCCTGCCGTAGCCTTGTATGGTAGCCAGGCGGCCAACGGAGTCATTCTTATTACTACAAAGAAAGGAAATACCGTAGGACGGAGGGATATTCATTTCTCTACCGGACTGACTTTTGAAAAGGCTTTCTCTCTGCCCGAAATGCAGAACAGCTACGGAGTAAGTGATGTAACAGACAGTTGGGGAGAAAAAGAAAATCTGACGGTTTACGATAATTTGGGTGACTTTTTCCGTACCGGACTGACGTCGATCACTTCTGTATCCGTCAACTCCGGAAATGACAAGCTGCAAACATATTTCTCCTATGCCAACACCACCGGTCGCGGCATTCTGAATGAAAATAAACTCTCCAAACACAATATCAATCTGAGAGAGACCGCCGTCCTCTTCAACAGCAGGCTGAAACTGGACGGTAACGTGAATGTCATGAAGCAGACAGTGAAGAATAAACCCGTATCGGGAGGCTTTTATATGAATTCGCTGGTAGGTCTATACCGCTTTCCTCGTGGCGAGGACTTGGCTTATTATAAAGATAACTATGAGCGTTATGACGAGGACAGAAAGCTGAATACACAAAACTGGCATACTTTTACCGAAGACTTTGAACAGAATCCGTATTGGATACAAAACCGCATACAGAGTAAGGATGCACGTATCCGCCTGCTTCTTTCCCTTTCTGCCAATTTGAAAGTCACTGATTGGCTGACACTTCAGGCTCGTGGCAATCTGGATTACTCAGCCGATAAACTGCGTCAGAAATTTTATGCCTCCACCGCTACGGCACTCTGTGGGATGAACGGGCGCTATATTGAAATGGATTATCAGGAAACGCAGATGTACGGAGATGTGATGGCGATGGTCAAGAAGCAACTGAATGACTTCACATTGGATGTAGCCATTGGTGGCAGTATCAATGACAGAATCACTAACTCTACTCGCATTGATTCGAAGAATGCTTCGTTGAAATATGCCAATGTGTTTAATCTTGCCAATATCGTGATGAGCAGTTCTGCCAGTATCGATCAGAAAATAGATGCCCATTACCAACTGCAATCGGTCTTTGCGACGGCACAGATTGGCTATAAAGAAGGAGTCTTCCTTGATCTGACCGCACGTAACGACTGGTCGTCTACGTTGGCTTACACGAAGTACGAGAAGAAAGGATTCTTTTATCCTTCCGTCGGTGTCTCTTTCCTTCCGGATAAGTGGGTAAAGATGCCCGAATGGGTTTCGTTCTCGAAGTTGCGCGGTGCTTATAGTATCGTTGGCAATGGGGTGCCTCCCTTTATCACCTATCCTGTTTCGTATGTGACTGCCGGTGGAGAGATACTGGCAAGCGATGCGGCCCCTTTCGCCGAGATGAAACCGGAAATGACGCATTCTGTCGAATTGGGTATGGAATGGAAGTTCTTGCAGCACCGCCTCGGATTAAATCTGACCTATTACCGTACCGACACGTATGAGCAGTTTTTCAAACTGCCTGCGCTTGCGGGCGATAAGTATGCCTATCGATACGTCAACGCCGGAGATATCCGGAATCAGGGATGGGAGATAACGCTGGATGCCACTCCGGTACTGACCCCCGACTTCACGTGGAAGACCTCTCTCAACTTCTCTGCCAATAAGAACAAGATTGTAGAACTCCATGAAGAACTGAAAGAATTTGTTTACGGACCTACCAGCTTCTCGTCCAGTTATGCGATGAAACTGGTGAAAGGCGGCTCTATCGGCGATATTTACGGTAAAGCCTTTATACGTGATGAAGAAGGGCACATCGTTTATGGAACGGACGGAGACTATAAAGGACTTCCGTTGGTAGAAGGCGACGGAAATACCGTAAAGGTGGGCAATGCCAATCCGGTCTTTATGTTGGGGTGGAATCATTCCTTCTCCTACAAAGGTTTCAGCCTTTACTTCCTGCTTGACTGGCGCTATGGAGGTGAAGTCCTTTCGCAGACCCAGGCGGAGATGGACCTCTATGGAGTATCGAAAGCGACGGCGCAAGCCCGTGATAAAGGATATGTTTCGCTGGAAGGCCGGCAAATAAGTGATGTCAAAGGATTCTATAAAAATGTAGTGGGCGGACGCGCCGGCGTGACGGAATACTATATGTATGACGCTACCAACCTCCGTCTGCGGGAAGTATCGCTGAGTTATAGCTTCCCCCGAAAATGGGTACAGAAAACGAATTGTCTGAAAGACCTGCAACTTTCTTTTGTAGCCCGCAACCTTTGTTTTCTGTACAAGAAAGCGCCTTTCGATCCCGATCTGGTACTTTCTACAGGCAATGACAATCAGGGAATTGAAGTGTTCGGTATGCCTACCACCCGCAGTCTGGGCTTTACTTTGACATGTGAATTTTAAGAGCAGGAGGGAAGATGATGAAGAAAAAACATATTTATATATACTTGCTGGGGATGCTGCTGCTTTCTGTTGGTTGTACAGGAAAATTCCGTGAATTTAATACCGACCAGTCGGGAATTACGGACGATGATTTGCTGATTGACGACAATGGCTTCGGTATTCGTCTGGGGATTATCCAGCAAGGCATTTACTTTAACTATGATTTCGGTAAAGGCAAGAACTGGCCTTTCCAGTTGATACAGAATCTGAACGCGGATATGTTCTCCGGTTATATGCACGACGGCAAACCCTTGAACGGAGGTACGCATAACTCGGATTATAATATGCAGGATGGCTGGAACAGCGCCATGTGGACACATATGTATTCGTATATCTTTCCACAAATCTACCAGTCGGAGAATGCCACCCGTGATACGGAACCTGCCTTGTTCGGCATTACCAAAGTGCTGAAAGTGGAAGTCATGCACCGTGTGACAGATTATTACGGCCCTGTTATTTATAAGAATTTCGCGAATGCCCAGAATCAATATCGCCCTGATACGCAGAAAGAAGTCTACTATGAGTTCTTTAATGAACTCGATTCGGCTGTTGTCTCTCTTACCGATTATATAGACAAGAAGCCCGACTCCAATGGATTCACCCGCTTTGATATCTTGCTGGATGGTCAATATTCCTCCTGGATCAAGTTTGCCAATTCTTTGCGTATGCGTCTGGCAATGCGTATTTCTGCGGTTGATCCGGATAAGGCACGCGCCGAGTTCCGGAAGGGACTGGAAAATGAATTTGGTGTCTTTGAAGCGGAAGCTGAACGGGTAGCAGTCTCTACGAAATCCGGATTCACGAACCCGTTGGGAGAACTCAACCGGGTATGGAATGAAACTTATATGAGCGCTGCAATGGAATCTATTCTGACAGGCTACGATGATCCCCGACTGAAAGTTTACTTTGAAACCTGTACCGACAAGGCGTATGCAGGAGAGTATCGCGGCATCCGTCAGGGAACCTGCTTTGCGCACAATCATTATGCAGGCTTATCCAAATTGTCCGTCGATCAGAGTACGGATGCCCCTTTGATGAGCTCCGCCGAAGTCTGGTTTCTCCGTGCCGAAGCTGCTTTGCGCGGATGGATTCCGGAAGATGAAGAAGAATGTTATCTGAACGGAATAAAGGCGTCTCTTCATCAACACGGCATTTATCAGATGGACGATTATCTGAACAGTGAGCGGACGGCTGCCGATTTCATCGACACACAAGACTCCGAAAATAACATTCCTGCCCGTTGCCGGGTTTCTCCTAAATGGAATCCCGCAGACGACAAGGAAATAAAGCTGGAAAAGATCATTACGCAGAAATGGATTGCCTTATTCCCGGAAGGTTGCGAGGCGTGGGCGGAACAGCGTCGCACGGGATATCCCCGCCTGTTTCCGGTACGCTTCAACCATAGCAGGAACGGATGTATTGACACGGAGACAATGGTACGTCGTCTCAACTTCCCCGGCACGCTGCAAACCGAAGACAGAGAGCAATACCTGGCTCTTGTGGAGGCTCTGGGCGGGTCCGATCATGGAGGGACCCGATTGTGGTGGGATACAGGAAATAATAGACTGGATTAAAATTTTAGTGTCGGAATGTGAATATATGTATAGGTTTAGCTATTTTTGCACCTTCATTTAAACACATTTGTCATGAAAAAGATCATTTCTGCTCTTTTCCTATGTATGCTGTTTTCTGCCGTACCGGAATTGCAGGCACAAAACATTCAGTTACATTATGATTTCGGACGTTCCCTGTATGATAAAGACTTGAAAGGACGCCCGCTGTTGACCTCCACTGTCGAGAAGTTCCATCCCGACAACTGGGGAAGTACCTACTTCTTTATCGATATGGACTATACGTCCGAAGGAGTCGCTTCCGCTTACTGGGAGATAGCCCGTGAACTGAAATTCTGGAAAGGTCCTTTCTCCGCCCATCTCGAATACAATGGCGGACTGGCAAAAGAATTCTCCTACAACAACGCTTATCTGGCGGGAGCCACCTATACCTATAATAACGCTTCTTTCTCCAGAGGCTTCACATTGACAGCCATGTACAAATATATACAAAAGCACCCATCCCCGAATAACTTCCAGTTGACAGGAACATGGTACATGAACTTTTGCAAGGATTTGCTCACCTTCTCCGGTTTTGCCGACTGGTGGCGTGAAGAAACCAAGTATGGAAAAACCATTTTCCTCTCCGAACCGCAATTCTGGGTAAACCTGAACCGCATCAAGGGAGTGAATAAAAACTTTAACCTGAGTGTTGGTTCTGAAGTGGAACTGAGCAATAACTTCGGTGGTCGTGACGGCTTCTATGTAATTCCGACACTGGCTTTGAAGTGGACGCTGAACTAAACTTTTAAAGTACGAAATTCCCCAACGGATATACATCAATTATTGAATAAAAATATCGAATGAAAACAGATTTGATCTATGGCGTAGAAGACCGCCCCCCATTTAAAGATGCCCTGTTTGCTGCCTTGCAACATCTGCTGGCTATCTTTGTAGCCATCATTACACCTCCTCTTATCATTGCGAGCGCACTGAAACTGGATGTTGAAAAAACAAGCTTTCTGGTGTCTATGTCCCTTTTTGCTTCGGGGGTATCTACGTTTATACAATGCCGTCGTATCGGCCCGATAGGAGCGAAGCTGCTCTGTATCCAAGGTACCAGTTTCTCCTTTATCGGTCCTATCATAGCGACCGGATTAGTAGGCGGACTTCCGCTGATATTCGGCTCCTGTATAGCTGCCGCACCTATTGAGATGGTCGTCAGCCGTACCTTCAAGTATCTTCGCAATATCATCACTCCGCTAGTGTCCGGCATTGTCGTACTACTGATCGGATTGAGTCTGATCAAAGTCGGTATCGTTTCCTGTGGCGGCGGATATAGCGCGATGGACGACGGCTCCTTCGGTTCGTGGGAAAATCTGTCTATTGCGGCACTCGTACTGTTGAGCGTCTTGTTTTTCAATCGCTGCAAAAACAAATACCTGCGCATGAGTTCCATCGTGTTCGGTCTTTGCCTGGGTTATGGCCTGGCTTTCGCTTTGGGAAAAGTAAATATGAGCGCACTAAATGTCGAGATGCTGATGAGTTTCAACATCCCGCAACCTTTTAAATACGGTATTGATTTTAATATCTCTTCATTTATCGCCATTGGCCTGGTCTATCTGATCACTGCTATTGAAGCCACAGGCGATGTGACAGCCAACTCCATGATTTCCGGACTTCCGATTGAAGGTGATTCTTATCTGAAACGTGTTTCCGGCGGTGTGATGGCAGATGGCTTCAACTCTCTTTTAGCAGGTATATTCAACTCCTTCCCGAACTCCATCTTCGCACAGAATAACGGTATCATCCAATTAACAGGAGTTGCCAGCCGCTATGTAGGCTATTATATTGCCGCTATGCTCGTTCTGCTGGGATTATTCCCCATTGTAGGAGCTATATTCTCTCTGATGCCCGATCCGGTACTGGGAGGCGCCACCTTATTAATGTTCGGTACAGTAGCGGCAGCAGGTATCCGCATCGTTTCCTCACAGGAAATAGGCCGCAAAGAAACCCTAGTCTTAGCAGTCAGCCTATCTTTAGGTTTGGGTGTGGAACTAATGCCGGACGTATTAAAACAAGCTCCAGAGGCGATTCGAAGTATTTTCTCTTCAGGAATCACCACCGGAGGTTTAACTGCAATTGTTGCTAATATGGTAATTAGAGTGAAGTAATAAGTAATAAGTAATAGGTATTAAGCCATGCGGATAAACTAACCAGTAGCTACGGTTATTACCTATTACCTAATACCTATTACTTATTTCTAAATTACTCATTTTATCTGTAATCCGAAAGGGGAAATCTGGATACTCGTAGAGGCTGAAACGAGGTTCGGTTTCCCCTTTTGTATAGCTCCAGATAGAAGCGTAGTCTTCCGGGTCTTCCCCCATCTTGCTGAGTTGGCGTAGATAAGCTGCCAGTGATTTATTCTCTACGATATAGATTTGTCCCATCTGATCGATAATAGGGCTATGGTGACGGGTACCGTCATGTTCGAAGCGAAGAATTCGTTTGCCTTCCTCAGTCAATCCTACCAATTGGAAAGTCATACTCTTGCCGATAGCAGGCAGATTCAGTACACTGCGGTCGGTAGCTAGGAAAGGCAGATGATGCTTTCTCATGAACCGTCTTATTTGTTTGGCGGTGTCAGCATCTTCTTTCGGTTTTTCTTCATTTATACCTGCACTGACTTTGGTTTCCAGTATTTTATACAGTTCTTCCGCCTGTTCCGGAGTCATCTGTCCGTAAATCTTTTCTTCCTGCTGTTCCTGCATTGAGCGACTGTTGGGTGCAAACACCGCATAATTCTCATTAAATCCCTTCACCGAGAACGTATAATAACATACCACTCCCAGTGAATTGAGTACCTGGCGAAGCCGCGTAGTATGTCCTCTGCGTGAGGCAGCCACCGTATATACCAACTGGTTCGTAATAATCCATCCGGCAGAAAGAATTTTCCGAATCGCCTCTTTTGCTTCGGGCGTCACCTCCAGCGGTGTCTGAAAATGGGTCTGAATGATAAACTGCTTGACGCCAACAGCTGAAGCCTTTTCCTTAAACTCCCGCAATATGTCAACCAACTCGTCATTAATACGCATCGGCAAATAAGCCAATAAACGAGAACCCAGTCTCACCCGTTGCAATTCCGCATATTTCTCACCTTCCGGACGTTCAAGATTCGCTCTTTGCTTGCGTACCGCCATACGATACACTGCTTCTAATATATTTCTCAACGTCTTATTCTGACTCATCAGCGCATCGCCTCCCGTAATCAGAATATCGCGTAACTGCGTATCCTGTTCAAAATAGGTCATCAACCGTCGCAACTTACTGTCCCACGACTCCTTCGGTCGTAACGTCTCAAATTCAAAATTCAGCCGTTCACTCTGAAAGTCATACATACGCTGGCAAGATGCACAAAGCCCTCCACAAGCCCGTCCCATCGTATCAGGAATAAGGATAGCCACCTCCGGATACCGTCGGTGAATATTATGTCCGTCCGGCAAGAGCCATCCGGCAGCATTCGGCTTTCCTGCCTCCACAATATCTTCCTTCTCCCATGCACGAATATTGCCATACGTCTCCACTAATCGTGGCGAATAAAGTATATAACTCCGAATCGCTTCATCATTATACCCATACCCCGTCACATTCAGCAACGACAAATAATAAGGCGTAGCAAAGAACGGCATTCCCTTTTTACGTGCCCGATTCAGCAAATACATCGTCTCCGACGAAAGTGAATTTCCTAAAAAGCGATTCAACTCAGCCGGACTTTTCACAGCCATCGACAAATGAAAGCGGAAATCTCCCCACCATTTGCTTACCAACTGATACTTCTCCTCATAACTCATCCCTTCCTCAAAATGAAACCGCACCGAAGGCTTCGACTTCCGGTTCTCAATCTTCTGAATCAGCAGATGCAGCATCCGTTCCTTATTCTCATCACGCATCTCCCGCACTTCCTCATCCAATCCGGTATCCCACCGGTCATTCCGGCTCTTGATGCGCTGCGGAGACGGCAAAGGAACACTTTCCCCTTGCAAACGTTTGAACAACTGGAACAATTCTAGAAACAAATCCGTCGGCATCTCTATATTCTCCAACTTCTCTGTCAGAAACTGATAAAGCAACCGTATCGTCTGTACCGAAATATCCTGTCCCGTAGACAGTTCATGAACATCCTGTCCATCATACTGGAGTAAGAGTCGAATTTGCTCCCTTGCCTCTTCCGCAACCTCATTAACCATCCCGCAACTATCCAGATGTTTTAGCAGACCAGCCTTAAAGTCCTCCACTGTCGGACTCACCGCCGCCATCTCCACCAACTCCGGCATCTCCTGCGTGTAGATTTGTTTCAACTGCGAAAAAGTAAGTACAAGCATTTTCTTTTGTTTCATAAGCATCCTCTATATTATTATATTATTTATTGATTAGTAACGACCTATCCCTCCGCAAGGTTCCCCCGGCCTCGACTGCCCGGCGTCAAGCGCAGGTCTTATTTACGGCGTTAAAAAGGGCAGACTGTTTGAGCGAAGCGAGTTTCTGCCCTTTAGCCGGAAATAAGACCGGAGTAGCCGGGCAGGCGCAGCCTTGATTTTTTCTTTTTGGTACTTTTTCTTTTGCATCAAGGCAAAAGAAAAAGTACATAAAGATAATAAAAAAAGCGGAAGTATGCCACTCCCGCTTTTCCTGCTATGCTATTCTTTACGATTTTCTAACATTTACGCGACCTTATTTTTTCGTTTCCGTGTCGTCGTTCTTTCTTTTCGGTTCCTTTTTGGCAAGGAGCACTATATTATATACATAGTCCGTCATCCACTGTTCCGAATAGCCCAGACGTTCCTTGTACTGGCGGACAGTCGCCGCAGTCTTGTGCACATCATCAGCCTTCCACACCGTCTTCGTACAAACATCGTGTACCGTCTTCTGCGTCATCCCGTAAAGCGCCTTCTTGAATATAGACGGCATACGGAACTTCCATTGCATCAGATTTCCCATCAGCATCATCAAATCGTTGGAAAACCCTTGATACATAAACAGATACGACTGAATATCATTCTGCGTACGGCAATTACGCTTCACGGAGCTGTCGATCTCCTTAAAGAAACTTTCATTCAGTCCGTAGTCCTGCATCAGCATTTTGCGTGAAGCCGACTTTTCTGCCAGTCCCAGCTTACCTCCCTGCGTAGGAATCTTGAACAAACGTTTGAAGTTAGCCACATCCGGTAAAAAGCGGATGTTGGTAATACCTAAGTTAGTAGCGATGACTGACTGGAAATAAACCCGGGTCAGTGATATGAAATCTTCTACATTGCCGACTT